>Ga0310786_10005366_pt1 | contig 17450 bp, 12 predicted proteins | sample AusTroGonzalo_MG_FD_203881 | JGI IMG/M metagenome (GOLD analysis project Ga0310786, IMG submission 203881) | Bovine rumen microbial communities from tropical cattle in Woodstock, Queensland, Australia - Gonzalo_03 (v2) (version 2) | ecosystem: Host-associated > Mammals > Digestive system >... | reverse complement strand
CCCAATGCCATGGCCAACATGAGTGCCGTATGTTATAAATACCGCTATGCCGTCAAGCCATTCCTCATCGTTCCCATCATCGGAGCCATGTTCGCCGATCTGATCAATACCGGAATGATCACCTTTTTCCTTAATATTCTGTAGGCTCAAAAAAACGTGCAGACCACATCGGCCTGCACGATTTCTATCTGAGATTATTTTACTTGCACTTTACTTCACCTCCTCGAAGTCGGCGTCCTGGATGTCCTCGGGCTTCGGACCCTCCTGCTGGGCCTGCTGCTGACCACCGTTGAACTGGTCACCGCCAGGCTGGCCTGCTGCACCACTCTGCTGGTACATCTGCTGGGAAGCAGTCTGCCAGGCGCTGTTGAGGGCTGCGATGGCGCTGTCGATAGCGGCCACGTCGCCAGCCTTGTGGGCATCCTTCAGCTGCTGGAGGGCCTGCTCGATGGCGGGCTTGTGCTGGGCAGGAATCTTGTCGCCAAGCTCCTGAAGCTGGTTCTCAGTCTGGAAGATCATCGAGTCAGCCTGGTTCAGCTTGTCCACACGCTCACGCTCACGCTTGTCGTTCTCGGCATTCTGCTCGGCCTCGGCCTTCATGCGGTTGATCTCGTCCTGTGACAGACCAGAGGAGGCCTCGATGCGGATGGCCTGCTCCTTACCAGTGGCCTTATCCTTGGCAGAAACCTTCAGGATACCATTGGCATCGATGTCGAAGGTCACCTCGATCTGAGGAATACCACGACGGGCAGGGGCGATGCCTGTGAGGTTGAACTGTCCGATACTCTTGTTCTGAGCAGCCATCGGACGCTCACCCTGCAGCACATGGATGGTCACCTCTGTCTGGTTGTCGGCAGCGGTAGAGAATACCTCGCTCTTCTTGCAGGGGATGGTCGAGTTGGCATCGATAAGCTTGGTCATCACACCACCCATGGTCTCGATACCCAGTGTCAGCGGAGTCACGTCGAGCAGCACGATGTCGCCCACACCACCTTCCTTGTTCAGGATGGCACCCTGGATAGCGGCACCCACGGCTACGACCTCGTCAGGGTTCACACCCTTTGAAGGCTCCTTACCGAAGTAGTTCTTTACCAGCGTCTGCACAGCGGGGATACGGCTGGAACCACCCACGAGGATCACCTCGTCGATATCGGCTGTGGTCAGCTTGGCATCAGCGATGGCCTTCTGGCAGGGAGCCAGACAAGCCTGGATCAGGTCGTGGGCCAGCTGCTCGAACTTGGCACGGGTGAGGGTCTTCACCAGGTGCTTGGGCACACCTGCAACAGGCATGATATACGGAAGGTTGATCTCTGTAGAGGTGCTTGAAGACAGCTCGATCTTGGCCTTCTCAGCAGCCTCCTTCAGACGCTGCATGGCCATCGGGTCGTCCTTAAGGTTGGCACCCTCGTCGTTCTTGAACTCCTGTACGAGCCAGTCGATGATAGCCTGGTCGAAGTCGTCACCACCGAGGTGGGTGTCACCATTGGTAGAGAGCACCTCGAACACACCGCCACCAAACTCGAGGATAGAGATATCGAAAGTACCACCACCAAGGTCGAACACGGCAATCTTCATATCCTTGTTAGCTTTATCCACACCGTATGCCAGAGCAGCGGCTGTGGGCTCGTTGACGATACGCTTCACATTGAGACCTGCAATCTGACCAGCTTCCTTCGTTGCCTGACGCTGAGAGTCGGAGAAATAGGCAGGCACGGTGATGACGGCATCCGTCACCTCCTGGCCAAGATAGTCTTCAGCGGTCTTCTTCATCTTCTGAAGCACCATAGCAGAGATTTCCTGCGGGGTGTACTTACGACCGTTGATGTCGACACGGGGATAACCGCCCTCATTCACTACTGAATAAGGTACGCGAGAGATCTCCTTCTCGGTCTGCTGCCAGTTCTCACCCATGAAACGCTTGATACTGTAGACGGTGTTCTTGGGGTTGGTGATGGCCTGACGCTTGGCAGGGTCACCGATCTTACGCTCACCATTCTCCACAAAACCAACCACGGAGGGAGTCGTACGCTTACCCTCACTGTTGGCAATCACTACTGGCTCGTTACCCTCGAAGACGGCAACGCAGCTGTTCGTAGTTCCTAAGTCAATTCCAATAATCTTTCCCATAATTCTATTTTTTTTAATTAATAATTTCTACTTAATCCCCGGCTTACGCCAGCCCCTTATTAAGGGACTTCAAAGGACAAAAATCCGCAAATCGGGAAAGCAAACCATGTGCCAAAATAGATTTTTATGAAAAAAAACACACTCTTCACGTCATTTTGGCACAAATTATTTTGTTATATCTCGAATTTATGTTATCTTTGCACTCAGAATTCTATATAAAACGATCGTTAGAGATGAAAAAATCTTTTTTGACTACATGTGTGGCATTTCTCTTTCTGACAGCCACTGCCCAGGAGAATCCTTATATTGTAAAGACTCGCGGGGCAAAGAAGAAGGCACAGGTAGAAGTGTCGAGTGACGAGCTGGTTTCCAATATTGAGGATGAGACGGCGCGTGACTTTATCAGTGAAAACTTCAGGTTCTACAGCCTCTGTGACTGGCAGGAAGGCATGAAATTCATGGTGATGCCAGAGAAGTACGACCTGGTGGTAAAGACCTTTGCCGACGCCGGTACGGGTAAGGATGTGAGCAGCATGACGCTCCGCCACAAGATTATGATCTACAAGGGCCATACCGAAGCCTCCGACGGTCATCATCGTATCAACTTCTACTGTCAGGACAACGACAGGGACTATTACTACGAGATTCCGCACGGCACATTCGACGACTATTGCTATAATAAATTAGGTGTACCCACACTGGCCTATCTGGGTGATGTGGATATTGCCCGTGAGAAGCTGATGGGCAAGACGATGTACACGAAGACGCAGTATTACCGTGTGGATACTGAGTTCGATGGCGACGGATTCCAGGATGTCACAGTCGACAAGGACATGGAGGTCAAGGTGACGGCTGTGGGTGTTGGTACACGCGCCTATCCCGTAAAGATCATCGTGGAGGACAGAGACGGTAATGAGTTTTATCAGAATGTGGCCATCTCGAAGACCAACTGTGGTATGCGTGACGATGAGTTTATCATGGACAACGCTAAATACCTCTTCGGCAACTCTTTCGAGCTGGTGGATGACATAATGGCAGTGAACAGCTACAACTACAGAGCTTATGTCGGTAGAATTGTTCACACCAAGTTCCCCACCACCATGCTCAACGAAGCTACCAAGAAGGTGCAGAACATTCCGCGTATGATCGAATATCAGATCGAAGCATTCACCCCGCATAAGAACGATACGAAGTTTACTGTTAAACTGAAGAATACTATCCTTGGTTCTTATTTCTATAAGGACGTGACACTGGATCAGAAGAGTATCTCAGGCACCTCGAAGGACTTCGAGAAGGAGCCTGACGACTACTTCTCCTATCTCTTCGCCCCAGGTCCTGGCAAAAAAATCGAGACTACCGAGGGTAGCCGAGGCATGATCCGCATGGGTCACGTCGGTGTGGGATTCTCCGAGGGTGAGGTGCAGCTGGCAGCTGGTGAGCCTGACGAGGAAAAGCATGGCGAGAACGGTATGTACACATGGATCTTCAAGCGTTCGAACAACAAATTGCTGTATGTGGACTTCAATGGTTCTGGTGTTGTGGAGAAGACCTATACGAAGGATGCTCCTAAGGCTGTAGCCAAGAGGTCAACTGCCAAGCGCAGGACTACTAAGAAGCGTAGCTCGAGCAGTTGGAAGAATGGCAAGGGTACTCCGCTATAAGAGATTAAAAATTGAAGATTACTGACAGACTGTCATAATATAAAAGCCGCTCCTCATTGAGGGGCGGCTTTTGTTGGGAGGGGAAAGAGTGGTTACTTGTCTTTGAGGGCTTCCATGATCTTTGCTTCGATCTCCTCGCAGAGTTCGGGGTTGTCCTGTAACAGCGCCTTTGTGGCATCGCGACCCTGACCCAGTTTTGAGTCTCCGTAAGAGAACCACGACCCGCTTTTCTTGATGATGTTGTGCTCTACGCCGAGATCCACGATCTCACCCACCTTCGAGATGCCCTCGCCAAAGGTGATCTCAAACTCTGCCTTGCGGAAGGGAGGAGCCACCTTGTTCTTCACGATTTTCACACGCACCTGGTTGCCGATGGGCTGATCGCCATCCTTCAGGGTAGTGACCTTACGGATATCCAGACGTACGGAAGCATAGAACTTCAGGGCGTTACCGCCTGTCGTGGTCTCTGGGTTGCCAAACATCACACCAATCTTCTCTCTGAGCTGGTTGATGAAGATACAGGTGGTCTTCGTCTTCGAGATGGTAGAGGTGAGCTTGCGCAGGGCCTGGCTCATCAAACGAGCCTGAAGACCTACTGCAGAGTCGCCCATGTCGCCCTCGATCTCCTTCTTGGGTGTCAGAGCTGCCACAGAGTCGATGACGATGATGTCAATAGCACTGCTTCGGATCAGTTGTTCTGCAATCTCCAGGGCCTGCTCACCGTTGTCAGGCTGTGAGATATAGAGGTTCTCGATGTCAACACCCAGATGCTCTGCATAGAAACGGTCGAAGGCGTGCTCTGCATCGATGAAGGCAGCGATACCACCTGCCTTCTGACACTCGGCGATGGCATGGATGCCAGGGTGGTCTTACCAGACGACTCCGGACCATAGATCTCAATGATGCGCCCCTTAGGATAACCTCCTACACCAAGGGCTGCGTTCAGACCGATACTGCCTGTGGGAATCACGTCCACATTCTCTATCTTTTCCTCACCCATACGCATGATGCTTCCCTTGCCGAAGTCCTTCTCGATCTTCTGCATAGCAGCCTGCAATGCCTTCAGTTTCTCCTGTTGCGGAGTCAGTTGCTCCGCTGTCTCTTCTTTCTTTGCCATAGTTTTATAAATTTAAGCGTTAATAATTATAATTCGAGGTCCCCGTCGAACACTTCGTGCCAAGGCAGACCTTGTTTGTTCAGTTGCTCCATGAACGGATCGGGATCGAATTCCTCCACGTTCCACACACCAGGTTTCTTCCAAAGACCCTTCACGAACATCATCGCACCAATCATGGCAGGTACACCAGTGGTGTAGCTCACACCCTGCATGCCAGTCTCCTTATAGGCCTCCTGGTGCTTGCAGTTGTTATATATATAATAGGTGTGCTCCTTATCGTCCTTGATACCACGGATTCGACAGCCGATGCTGGTCTCGCCCTCGTAGTTCTCGCCCAGGTCCTGAGGATTAGGCAGTACGGCCTTCAGGAACTGTAGGGGAACAATCTTCACCTTTGCTGTTCCACTGCCATCAGCCAGCGGTGCCTCGTACTCGATCTCGTCGATACGGCTCATGCCGATGTTCTGGATCACGTCGAGGTGCTTCAGATACTGCTCGCCGAAGGTCATCCAGAAACGGCCTTGTTTGATGGTCGGATAGTTCTTTACCAACGACTCCAGTTCCTCATGGTGCAGCAGATAGCTCTCGCGAGGACCGATGTTAGGATAGGTGAGGGGCTTGTGGATCTCCAACGGCTCTGTCTCTATCCACTGGCCGTCCTTATAGTAGAGTCCCTTCTGGGTGATCTCACGGATGTTGATCTCTGGATTGAAGTTCGTGGCGAAGGCATGGTGATGGTCGCCAGCGTTACAGTCGACGATATCCAGATAGTGGATCTCGTCGAAATGGTGCTTGGCAGCATAAGCCGTGTAGACACCTGAGACACCAGGGTCGAAACCACAACCTAAGATCGCCGTCAGTCCTGCCTGTTCGAAACGGTCTTTGTAGGCCCACTGCCACGAGTACTCAAAGTGTGCCTCGTCCTTCGGCTCATAGTTGGCCGTATCGAGATAGTTACAGCCACAAGCCAGACAGGCATCCATGATCGTCAGATCCTGATAGGGCAGGGCGAGGTTGATCACCAACTCGGGCTTGAACTCGTTGAAGAGTGTCTTCAACTGTTCCACATCGTCGGCATCCACCTGGGCTGTCTTGATATCCATATTGTAGCCGGCCTTGTGGATGTCGTCCACAATCTTGTCGCACTTAGCCTTGCGACGGCTGGCGATCATAAACTCCGTAAACACGTCAGCATTCTGCGCAATCTTGAATGCTGCTACCGTTGCGACGCCTCCAGCGCCAATCATTAATACTCTTGACATAATTGTTATGTTTGATCTTTAAGGTGCAAATATACGAAGTTTTTCGGTAAACAGCAAACTTTTTGCCTTTTTTTACGGAAAAGTACACAAAAGAACCTTTTGTGTACTTTCCTCTGTCCGTCAGTATGTAATCAGCAGGGCCGTTTCTTAGGCAGGTTGAATACGTCTTGCACCTCCTTCATTTGAGCCTCTGTCATGCCGTCTGGCTCTGACCCCATACTGCGTGCACACATATAGATGTTGGCAGCCTTACATAGAACGTCGGTCTGGTCGAAGGCATCCATGATGTCTACTCCTACAGCCACCGTACCATGTTTCTCCCACATCACCACGTCATGCGTCTTGATTTCCTCAAGCGTGGCCTCTGCCAAAGCGACTGATGAGGGCAGTGCGTAGGGTACAATGCCAATGCCTAAAGGAGCAAAGGCCAGTGTCTCGGGGATCATCGACCACAATACGCGCGTCATCTCATCCCCTTTCAGGAAACGCTGGATATGGCTCATCGCCACCAGTTCAATGGGATGTGTGTGGAGTGTGGCCTTATAGCAGGAGCCTGTCTCGAGCAGATAGTTCTGTAATGCCAAGTGGGTAGGTAATTCTGATGTGGGAACCACGGGCTCGTCGGCGATGACCTCATACGAGGCACAGTCATCACAGATGCGGATGATAGAACCGTTCTGCATGGGTTCCTTAGCCAGGTCACGCATGCGCTTGCCTGTACCTTTGCAATAGAAGTACTTCCCTTTCAGTTGCGGGAGTGTCATTCCTATTTGCTTGGCAGGGGTGATGGCTGGCATGGTCTTACATGCATCGTCCATCATCTCGGTCACGTTCACAGTGATATTACCACCGTTACGCTCTGCCCAACCTTTCTGCCAGAGGTATCCCGTCACCTCGGCTATCTGATATACGACCGCCTTCAGTTCTGGATGGCCGTCCAAAATACTCTTCATATGATTCGATTTCATTTCTTAGCTTTTATCATCAGACTAACTGTGGAAGGAAACAGGAGATCACTAACACCACGATGCCGATGATTAGCACGGTGATGGTCTTCTGCGAACATCCCTTCCACTCCTTGAGGATGATACCCCAGACATTGGAGAACACCACGTTGAGCGCCATGAGGATACAGAAAGACAGCGTGTCCATCGTGCCACCAGCCTCGAAGAACGAACGGCCCAGCGACAGTCCGAAGAACTGACTGTACCACAAGGCACCAGCCAGCAGACAGAACAACAGATTGTTGCCCCATACGGCCTTCTTGGCATAGTCGCCCCACGTCTTATTCTTCTGGTTCTGATAGAGACAGTATACGGCATTGGTGACGAAGCCGCCTAACGTGACGAGCAGCGTGGCAGGCAGCGTGCGGAACATCGGATCAGTGAGTTCTCCGAAGTTGATGCCCTTACCAAACTCCAGTCCCACATTGAAACAACCGCTCATAAAACCAGCGAGCAGGGCGATGGCCAGGCCCTTGGGGAAATTGAAGTCCTTTACGGCGGCTTTTTTCTCCTCCTCCGAGAGCGATGATGCCTTCATGCTTCCTGCCGCTCCGATGATGGCGATGCCTATCAGTGTGACGACCACACCAAGGATGACGGCAAAGGTCAACGACTCAAGGGCGTTGAGTTCTGGGAAGAAGATATTCAGCAGCACAGGACCAAGGATGGTGCCGAGACCAGCACAGGTGCCAAGGGCTATCGACTGTCCGAGGGCCACACCGAGGTAGCGCATCGACAGTCCGAAGGTCAGACCGCCCACTCCCCAGAGTACACCGAAGAAGATCGTCATCCAGATGTTGAACGACTGATCGGCGGTGAACAGCTCAGAGAGGGAATGTCCTGCCGGTACAGCCAACAGGGCACCTAAGAAGGGGAGTGCCAACCACGCGAACACGCCCTGCACCAACCAGTACGACTCCCACGACCAGTCCTTGATCTTGTTGATGGGAACGTAACAACTGCTCTGACAGAACGCGCCAATGGCGATAATCAGTAATCCGAGTACGATTTCCATAATCTCTCTTGCTTCTTACTTCTTACCTCTTCGAGGTCACTTCCTTCTCGTACTTCTGGATGGCGGCGATGAACTCCTCACCCACAGGCACATTGTTCTTCAGGTTGAAGTAGTCGTACACAGCTCCGAAAGGCATCGACTTAGCCTCTTCCATCAGGGCGAGACGCTCGAAGTACTGACCGTTGTCCTCATATTCGCGCAGTTTATGTTTTGGTTCGAGCAGAGCCTGGAGGATGCATTTCTGGGTCGCGCGCGATCCTATAATATATGCACCTATACGGTTGATTGAGGCGTCGAAGTAATCGAGACCTACATGGGCACGGTCAAGGGCATCGCTGCGCACGAGTTCCTTGAAGAGGTCGAGTGTCTGGTCGTTCATGATAGTCACATGGTCTGAGTCCCAGCGTACAGGACGGCTCACATGGAGCATCAGCTCTGGCACGTACATGAGCAGCGTCGAGACGAAGTCACTCACGTTTTCCGTCTGCTCATAGTGGCCTGTGTCGATGGTGTACATCTGCTTGCGGGTGGCGCAGTAGGCGGTGTAGAAGTCGTGTGAGCCAACGGTGTAACTCTCCAGTCCGATGCCGAAGAGTTTGGCTTCGAAGCAGTTCTTTACACCGTCGAGCTTCTCCTCCATGATCTCGTCGAGCGAGGCGGCAAGGATCTCACGGTATTTTTTCCGCTGTACAGGCATGTCCTTCGAGCCGTCATGTACCCAGATGTTCATAATACAGGGATCGCCCTGGGCCTTACCCATGGCGTCGGCGATGCGACGACAACGCTTGGTATGCTCGATCCAGAAGTCGCGGATGCCCTTGTCAGGGTTTGACAGCGAGAGGTCGCCGCTCTTTGGATGAGAGAACGATGTCGAGTTGAAGTCGAGTTTCATGTTGTTCTCCTTCGCCCAGTCGATCCAGCTCTGGAAGTGTTTCACCTCCACCTGGTCGCGGTCGACGAACTGACCTCCGAAGTCTCCGTAGATCTCGTGGAGGTTCAGACGGTGGTTACCACCAAGGAGGGTCTTCACAAACTCGATGTCCTGGCGTACCTCGTTGATGTTACGTGCACGGCCTGGGTAATTACCTGTGGTCTGGATACCACCGCTGAGGGCTTCGTTACGCTCAAAGCCTACCACGTCGTCGGTCTGCCAGCAGTGGAGAGAGATCTGTTGTTTCTGGAGCTGGTCCAACACTGCGTCGGTGTCGACGCCAATGGCAGCGTAGCGCTCTTTTGCTACGGCATAAGCCTGTTCAATCAGATTAGCTTTCATTTTTTAGTCTTTTATTTGTTGATGATATTTAGATACTTATCGTAGGCGGCATCCCAAATCGCCTTATCCTCAGGCACGTATTTCATGAGCTCGATACCATTGGCGATGATACTACGCATCTCCCATATGTCGCTCACGAGGCCTGCTGCCTTGGCCTGAAGCATGATGTTGCCGATGGCAGTGCCCTCTTGAGGACCTGCGAGCACGGTGGCACCTGTGGCGTTGGCCGTAAACTGGTTCAGATATTTGTTGAGGCTTCCGCCACCGATGATGTGGAGCTTCTCCAATTTAAATGGTGCAAACTCCTGCATCCACTGGAACACTTGCCGATAGCGCAGGGCCAGCGAGTCGAAGATACAACGACAGATCTCCGCAGGTGTCTCAGGCACAGGTTGGCTGCTCTCGCGACAATACGTCTGGATGGCATCTATCATACTCGTCGGAGCGGCAAACAACTGGTCGTCAGGGTTGATCAGCGAACGGAAGGCCTCCACTTGCATGGCCGAACCTTGCAACTCGGGATGACCCAGTTTGCGAACCTCCTCGGGCCACTCCTGACGACAGCGCTCATAGAGCCACATGCCACAGATATTTTTCAGGAATCGCGTCGTACCCTCAATGCCACCCTCGTTGGTGAAGTTGCGCTCATAGCTGAGGTCGCTGATGATGGCATCCTTTGTCTCGATGCCCATCAGACTCCACGTGCCACTGGAGAGATAAGCGAACTTCTCGTCTTTGGCGGGCACGGCAGCCACGGCTGAACCCGTGTCGTGGCCAGCAACAGCAATCACTGGCACAGCGCCGAGTCCCGTCAATCGCTGCACCTCTTCGGTCAGTGTGCCCACCATAGTACCTGGCTGCACCATCTTACCGAATTTCTCTCGCGTCAGACCTAACGAGGCCAATAGTCTCTCATCAAGCTCTTTAGTGCGTGGGTCGAGCAGTTGCGACGTCGAGGCGATGGTATATTCGCACACCTCATTACCTGTGAGCATCCAGCTCAGGGCATCGGGTATGAACAATATCTTGCTGGCGTTCTTCAGTGCTGAGTTGCCCTCGCGCTTCATGGCGTAGAGCTGGAAGATCGAGTTGAAGTTCAGGAATTGGATGCCCGTCACGTCGTACACCTCCTTCTTCGAGATGACATGCTCCAGATAATCGTCCATCGCGTCGAATGTAATAGGATCGCGATACGCGCGCGGATTCCTTAATATAGCACCGTCGTCGCCTATCGTCACGAAGTCGACACCCCAGGTGTCGATACCGATGGATGTGATCTTCAGCCCACGTTGTGCCACCTCTTTCAGCCCACGGATGATCTCGAAATACAGGGCGTAGATATCCCAATAGTAATGACCACCCTGTTCGATAAGGTTATTTGGGAAGCGGGTAACCTCCTCCAACGCAAACTTCCCGTTATTGATTGTGCCGATAATAGTCCTGCCGCTCGTAGCACCAAGATCGACGGCAAAGAAATAAGTCTTTTGTTCCATGCTGCAAAGGTACGCCCTTTTTCCTATTCTTTCCACTATTATTTGATATTTGGACTTTAATTTTTGATACGACCCTCACTTTTTTTACTTTTCACGATTCACTATTCACTTCTTTTTCGTACCTTTGCACTCAGATTAAGAACAATTTTAATAACTCAGTTACAAAATGTCAACACTTACGATTGCAATTGTCATCGTCTTCTGCATCGGCTACCTCTGCATAGCCCTTGAAGGTCTGACCAGAGTCAACAAGGCAGCCATTGCCCTGCTGATGTGTGTGCTGTGCTGGACGCTGCTTATGGTGGGTCCCGCAGCCTATTATCCCGCTGTCGCCGAGGGCGACGTCATCCATCACATCGCTGAGGTCATCGAGCACCATCTGGGCGATGCCGCTGGCACCCTCTTCTTCCTCATGGGTGCCATGACTATCGTCGAGATTGTCGACTCCAATGGTGGTTTCAACTTCGTGCGAGACACGATCAAAACCCGTTCCAAGCGGAAACTTATGTGGCGTGTGGCCTTTATGACCTTCTTCCTTTCGGCCATCCTCGACAACCTCACCACGTCGATTGTCATGATCATGGTGCTCCGCAAACTCGTCCAGAGTCGCGGCGACCGTCTCATCTATGCCGCCCTCGTGGTCATATCGGCCAACTCTGGAGGTGCCTTCTCGCCCATCGGCGATGTCACCACCATCATGCTATGGATTAAGGGCGTCATCACTACTCAGGGCGTCATCACCGAGATATTCATCCCCTCGCTCATCTCTATGCTTGTGCCGGCCTTCATCCTGCAGTACCAGCTAAACGGCAAGTTCGACAAATCACTGAACCTGCCTAAGGCCGAAGTCAGCCAGTTCACCAAGGCCCAGCGTAACATTATCTTCTGGCTTGGTGTGGGCGGTCTCTGCTTTGTGCCTATCTTCAAGACCATCACCCATCTGCCCCCGTTCATGGGTATCCTGCTCGTGCTTGGCGTACTCTGGACCGCCACTGAGATATTCCACTACAACACCGCTGAAGACGATACGATGGCCAAGCGTGTCACCGACCTCCTGTCGCGTATCGACCTCTCTACGATCATGTTCTTCCTCGGCATCCTCATGGCTGTCGCCGTGTTGCAGGAGGTGGGCGTGCTTACCATGCTTGGCGAGATTCTTGACAACACCTTCCAGGGTAACCACTACCTCGTGACTGGCATCATCGGTGTACTCTCGTCGATTGTCGACAATGTGCCTCTCGTGGCTGGTTGTATGGGCATGTATCCCGTTCAGGCCGCTGGCGACCTTGCCGTCGACGGTATCTTCTGGCAACTCCTGGCCTACTGTGCAGGTGTGGGTGGCTCGATGCTCATCATTGGCTCTGCCGCTGGTGTCGTAGTCATGGGTCTCGAGAAGATTTCTTTCGGCTGGTACATGAAGAAGATTACCTGGGTAGCCTTCTCCGGCTATCTCGCTGGTATCCTTATCTACTGGCTGGAACGGACGTTCTTGTTCTGATATAGAAAGAATCCCGCTGTTTGGCGGGATTCTTCTTTATGTATCGTTCCAAGATTTGGTATGTTTCGTTCTGATATCTGGCACACTTGGTTCCAATGCTTGGCACACTCAGTTCCAATGCCTGGCACAGTTGGTTCCAATGCCTGAAACTAACAGTTCCAATATCTGGAACGAAAAATGAAACTCTTTCCTCTTATCTCACTTCGCTGGGCTTGAGGCCCATCTTGGCCTTGAACTTAGCTGAGAAATAGTCTGGGCTCTCGAAATTGAGACGATAGGCAATCTCCTTGATGCTGAGTTCGGTGGTGGAGAGCAGCTCCTTGGCACGCAGCAGTCGTAGCTCCTGTTGGTAGGTGGCAGGCGAGAGACCCGTGTGCTCCTTGAACAGCTTGCGGAGGTTGGAGTAGCTGACACCGAGCTCTTCGGCGATCTGCTGGATGGTGATGTCGCTCTCCAGCGACTCTCTGATGCGCATTCTAGCACGGCTGATCATATCGACCTGTTGCTGGTTCTTGCTGAGTTCGCGGTTGCGTTCCAAGGAGTACATCATGCCGATGAGGTGGTTCACGATGCCGGCCATGAGCTGCTGTGAGTAGGCGGCCTCTTCGACGGCAGCCTCGTAGGCACGTTTGTAGAGGGCTTCGAGGGTGAAGGAGTAGCCGACGTGGTAGATGGGCTTCGTGGGAGCGAGGAAGCCGGCACGCACACGGTCGTCCATGTTCTTGCCGCGAAAACCGATCCAGTAGCTCTTCCAGCCCACTTTGGGGTCGGGGTGGTAGGTGTGCCACTCGCCAGGGAACAGCAGGAACATGTCGCCGGGCTTCAGACGTACCGGCTTCTGGTTAGTGCTCTGGAAGATGCCCTCTCCCTCGGGATTATAGAGCAACTGGTATTCGTTGAGGGTGCGACCTTTGTTGCAGTCGAAGTAGTAGCCGTCGGCATGGCCCTTGGTGGGGTAGGGATCGCCTGGCTGGATATGCTCGAATCCTACGGTGCTGACGGTGAGGCCCCATTGGGCGTCGCGCTCGTTGGCGAGAAGGTACTTACTGATCTGCATGTTGAACTATTCTCTATTATCGATTATCTCTTCACTTTGTTTGGGACAGGGGATCCAGAACCAGAAGGAGGAGCCGTGACCCTCGCCTTCAGATGTGACGCCGATGTGGCCGTTACAGCGCTCGGCGATGTTCTGACAGATGGACAGACCAAGGCCTGTGCCTTGGACGAAGTCGTCGAGTTTGACGAAGCGCTCGAAGATGCTGGCCTGCTTTTCCTTGGGGATGCCGGCACCCGTGTCTAGACAGTAGAACAGCAGTCCATCGGCAAAACCACTACCATCATACTTCTGACGGCGGTCCCAGTGGTAGCCCACCTTGATGTAGCCCTGATGGGTGTACTTCACGGCGTTGGTGACGAAGTTGGTGAGCACCTGTTGTACACGGCCTATGTCGAGTATGGTCTTACAAGAGGTGTAGGGGTTGTCCTTGATGAACTCGACCCCTGGCTCCTGTACGCGTTGGGCAAGTGTTTGGCACATGTCATCGAAGGCCTGGGCTATGTCGCACTCCTTCGGCTCGATGGCTAAAGCCTGACCCATATTTGAGGCTTCGAGGATATCGTTGATGAGTCGCATGAGCATGTCGCAGTTGTTGCGGATGATGCGGATGAACTCCATACGCTCCTCCTTGGTATCGATGACGGGTAGCAGGTCGCTGAAGCCCACAATGGCGTTGAGTGGCGTGCGTATCTCGTGGGTCATATTGGCGAGGAAGGCACTCTTCATACGGCCTGAGTCCTCGGCGCGGCTGGTCTCCTGTTTCAGCTGCTGCTGGGCCTGCATGAGGACGGTGATGTTACGTGCGATGCCAAAGTAGTTGATAAGGTTTCCATCCTTGTCGAAGGTGGGGATACCGCTGATGGCGTACCATACGGGATGGGACTCGCGCGGCGTGTAGTGGTAGTGGTGGATAGCCTGATAGGGCTTCCTTGCCTCTACACAGGCTATGATGTCGGCAAGAGCCTTCTCGTGGTTCTCGGAATCGACACCTTCGAAGAATTGGTGGAGGGTCTCGTGGTACTCGTTTTTGCGCGAGGAGTGGGAATAGACAATCTCGCCGCTTTCGGGGATAAAGTGCCAGATGAACATCTGGGTGTTGTCGAGCAGATATTGCAGTTGGCTCTCGTAACGGCTGATAGCTTCGCCCGTCCGTTGCATCTCCTTGTTATGACGCACTTGGTCGAGGTAGAGCTCGCGTTCAGCTGTAATCTCACGGGCGGTGAGAACGTAGTATTTCAGGACACCTTCGTTGTCGAATACGGGACGTATGCGTATCTCGATATACTTGTCGAGACCGAGTTCGGGAATGTAGGCGTGCTGGCAGGCGTGGAACTGCTCATTGCTATCGCGCTGGTACTGGCCCTTGATTAAACTTGTTTCGAAGATGTTCATCTTACGATACCAGACCTCGTTCCTCTCGGTGACGTTGGTAAGTGTGCGCATGTTGTCGTTGAGGTCGATGATGTTGCCATTGGCGTCGAAGAACGACATGGCTATGATATTGGTCTCGAAGATCTTCATGTATTTCACGCTGAGCTCACTGTTGAAGCGCTCTTCATCAATCTGGCTTGTGATATCGCGTGTGGTGTTGACGATGTAGCGTGGCTTGCCGTTCTCGTATTCGAGGGTGGCCAGACCACTGAGCCAGCGCCAGGAAGGTTGTTCGGGGGTGCCTGTGTTTAGCCGCTTGGTGTAGCGTGCCTGCTGGAGGCTTCCGGATGTCAGTAGGTCGATTTTCTGCTGGAAGTCGTCTTTCTCCTGCTGGTCGATACGTGGAAGGAAGGCCTCCCTGACCAGCTCGTTCTCTGGCAGCAGTTCACCGTGGATGTTGTGGATACGGCCTGTCACGACGTCGATGGTGAAGACAAAGTAGTTACCCATGTTCAGCGCCTGTTCCATCATGTAGTTCAGGTCTTGGACACGATTCACCACCTGGCGCACACGGGCTCGGACGAGACGTGTGAGCAATAGGCCGATGATGACGGCGATGGCGGCTCCAGCCAGCACGAAGAGGGCCACGGGCGACGTGTCGTCGTGGATACGTTCGGGGTGGAACCATTTATCGCGCAAGTTCTCGAGGTCACCGCTCTGTTCCAGACGGGCGTATTCGTCGTCGATGGCGTCGACAAGCTCCTTGTCATAGCCCACAACGCGTATCTCGCCATCGGGGATGTCGATGGGGTTGACTATCATTGTATCGATGGCCAACTCTTTTTTCTTCCACATCAGCGGGCCCTCGCCCCAGATGAAGTAGTGGTATCGACCTTCGCTGATGCCTGCCAAGGCTTCTTTTGGTGAACGGTAGATAACGGGGATGTCGATGCGATGCTCGTTGACAATGCGGTTGGCGGCGTAGTCGTCTTTCTTTAGCACGAGGGTATCAGTGGGGCTGAGGTCGCTGAGCCTTGTCACCTTCAGTGCCTCGGACGAAGAGACAATCTGTACCTTGTAATAGTTCAGAATGTTGGTGGAGCGGATGTAGGGCAGTCCGCGGAAACGGTAAGTGGGATCAATCACAAGATCGGCATCGTGGCGCTCGAAGGTCTGGGCGGCTTCGCTCCACTCGCGGAGTATGATGCGATATGAGACTCCCAGTTTCGTGAAGATGCGCTGCAGTAGCTCGACATTATAACCGGCAGGGTCGCCCTGGTCATTGCTGTACTCGTAAGGCGGGAAGTCCCAGTCGCTGGCTACAATGACGGGATTCTCGTCAGTATATTTGGCGTTAAGCTGTGCCTGTAAGGACGATACCGGCAGCAGACACAGAATAGATAAGGTGATGATATGACTGATTTTTCTGTTCATAAGCTATGATCTTTCTATTTCGAGCGCTTGGCAGGGGATCGAGAACCACACGATGGTGCCCTTGCCCTCGTCAGAATTAATATTGATGGTACCGCCGAGTCGCTGGATGAGTTCGTGGCAGATGGATAGTCCGAGACCGGCACCGTTGTTGGCACCTGTCACGAATCGTTCGAAGATGTTGCTTAATGACGACTTGGGGATGCCTCGGCCCGTATCTTCGACGGACACGATGAGGTTGTCGCCCAGATAGTCGTAACGCACCTTGACGGTGCCGCTATCCGTGTACTGTACGGCATTGGTGACAATCTTGTCGATGATGATACCCACATTAGAACTGTCGATATCGAGCATAAGCTTGCGGAACGGACTGCTGATGGTGTATTCGACATCGGGCTTCTTCGTGTTCGCCCATACGACTTCACATTGCTGAGAAATCAGATTGGTGAAGTCAGCGGGGCGTGTCTTGAACTCAATCATCTCGGCATCGAGACGCGAGAGGAACAGAATGTCGTTGATCAACTTCAGCAGTTTGGCAGAGTTGTCCTTGATCTCTTGGATAAACACCACCTCGTCTTCCTGGCTGTGTTCCATTTGGAAGAGTTCTGCGAAACCTACGACAGTGTTCAGCGGCGTACGAATTTCGAAGCTCATGTTATGGAGGAAGGCGTTCTTAACGACCTCGACCTCCTGGGCGCGGAGTGTCTCAGCAGCCAGTTTTTCCTCAATATTCTTGATGTCGCTGATGTCACGGCACATACCGAAGTATTCCTTCAATTCGCCCTGCTCGTTGTGGATGGGGATGAAGTGTAGCTGCACGTGTAGACGACCGCCTCCGTTAGGGCGGCGAAGGGTGGTCTTGATATCAGCATGGATGGGTTTGGCTGTAAGACTGTCCATGCTCTTGATGATGTTTAGCGCACGACGATGCGAGCTGTCGTCGGCAAAACCTAAGGCACGCGTCTGGGTGAGTGTGAACTCAACGTTGTTGGCATCGCTATAGATGGTCAGCATGTGGGTTTCAGGATTATATCGGGCCATACGGATGCCTCCTACGTTCAGCACGTAGTCGATGTTACGGATGTAGTTGTTAATCTCATCATTACTACGCTCCAGCTCGCGGGCGTTCTGCTTGATTTTA
>Ga0310786_10005364_pt1 | contig 17451 bp, 16 predicted proteins | sample AusTroGonzalo_MG_FD_203881 | JGI IMG/M metagenome (GOLD analysis project Ga0310786, IMG submission 203881) | Bovine rumen microbial communities from tropical cattle in Woodstock, Queensland, Australia - Gonzalo_03 (v2) (version 2) | ecosystem: Host-associated > Mammals > Digestive system >... | reverse complement strand
CTTGATCAAATAAAACAAGAAGTATTGAGCAAATTGCATGTAGATGCAGATGTTTTACAGATACTCAAGCCAGCAATAAAACAAGATATTCAACAACAATTGGAACAAGATAGAATTTTTCTGAACCAACTTCAAAACAAGAAAATGGATCTGAAAACCAAAAGAGAACAATATTTAGAGGCAATAGTTGTTGGTAATATCACAAGAGAAGAATATGATACGATAATAAAAAAGAAGTTGGATGCAGAAGAAGCAGAAATAGAAGATCAAATAGCCTCAGTTACTGCATCTCAAGAAAAAATTGAGATCATACTGAAAAGAACCATTAAACTGTTATCTTCTGGACTAAAAGCTTTTGAGAGTTCGAATGTTGTTGAAAAAAATCGATTTTTGAAAATTTTACATTCGAACTGTGTGTATGACGGTAAAAAACTGCGGATTTCTGTGAAAAAACCCTTCGATTTATTTATCTCGAAGGGTCTAAATCAATCTTGGCAGCCCCACTCGGATTTGAACCGGGATTCTCGCCTTGAAAGGGCGGTGTCCTAACCATTAGACGATGGGGCCAGGGTCTTAATATACCGCCGTTTTTGCCGGCGGTAAAAAATCTCTGGCGGGATGTAAGGGGCTCGAACCCTCGACCTTCTGCGTGACAGGCAGACGCTCTAAACCAGCTGAGCTAACACCCCAGAGCGATAGCCATATTATACCTAACTTATATAAAAATCAAGTATTTTTTTCAATATCGTAAATAATCGCGCACAATTAGTTGACATATCGCGTTTTTGTGATATATTTTGCACAACAAACAAAAACAAAAGGGACAACGTATGTTAAATTTCTTGACCCAAAAACAAAAATCATCCAAAGACACGGATAATACCCCGGGTCGCACAAAATATGATTTTATAAAACAATATACTTTGGTCAACCCACATAAAATGTTTTTAGATTATAATCTATTTTCATGGTGTGAAAATATGCCTGTGAAATACGAAACAGAACGTGGCACTGGCTGGACACCATGCGTTTTATTACCAACCCAAGTATTTTTAGGCTATTTACATGCACTGGAACGCGCCCCAGAAAGAATTGCCAGCAATCCAAAATTTCGCACTGTATTCGTCGTCAATCTGAAAAACGACAGAAAATTATTTATATTGCCTAATTTAAGATCGCCAAAAAAACCTGTATATGCATATGAACCAGGCGAATTGGCTTTCCACGTGACACCTGAAATAAATCGTGCAATTGCTGACCAAGTGAAAACAATTACCCGATAACAAAAACAAGGATTTGCCGGATATTATTGATAAATTGACAACCAAATGAAATAACACTATAATCATCAACATGAAAAAAATAATTATTCTTTTGTGCTTAGGTTTGTTGATTTGTGGTTGTGGAAAAAAATCTGAATTGGTTCATGATGCAGATTTTCCACGCAATTATCCGGTTTATTAAAATTCGGGGGTATGGCGGAACTGGCAGACGCGCTGGATTTAGGTTCCAGTGGGGCAACCCGTAAGAGTTCAAGTCTCTTTACCCCCACCATCTTTAATCAAAAGGTTAATATTGTTATGCACAAAGAAAATATTGAAATAAAAAACGCTTTGCAAACTATTGAATTGTTAAAGCAATATGATAACGCAAAAAACGAAGATACAAAAAATTCGTTTTTATCCCAATTGCGTGACGTTAATTCCAGCGCGTACACACTGTTAACTGAATACAACTTTAAACCCAATCAAATGATTCTGGGGTTGGGAAAAGCGATTAAACTGGATAAATTCAGACCAAAAAACATGTCTTTGGTCCAATTGGCTGTGAACAAAGATTTACGTTATATCCATGGTGAATTTGATACTTTTGATAGAACGTTAAGTCAAATGGTCAAAAATAAAGAAGCGCCAACAAAAATACGGAAACGCTTTATCGCGGGAACTGCCAATATATATTTACTAAGGAAACAATTTGCCGCAGAATGGATACAAATGTTAATTAAACATAAAAAACTTGTTGTTGCTGCACGCAAGGCAAATCCAGATACCGCCTTTGATGCATACAATAAATTATTGCAATTGTTAAACCAAGATTTTTGTAAAAAATACGATTGTCATATTAATTTTAAAATAGTGACCGATTGGGCAACATCTGATATAAAACCACGCAAGGCTGGATGGGCGAAAACAAACGGTTACCAGCAGTCAGGATACGGATTGCATTTGAAAAACAAAATGTCCATGATGAAAGCCCATAAAATGTTAGATGAATTTCATAAACATCCTTCAACATGCCCGGGCGCATACCGTAAAGCGGCAGTGCGCATAAATATCACTAATGTAAAAAAATCTCATCCGGATAAAATTGATTTCTTTTTTACAATGCTTAAAATTTTTGTGCATGAAACGCACCATGCTTTGGATTATATACACCCGCGCAAAGGTGCATTGGGGCCCCAAATTGAACGAATTGATGCAAGCACATATGTACACCCAGAAGAGAACATAGACGAATATTACAATTCTGCAACAGAAATCAGTTCGTATGCAATAGAACACGAATTATACAACCAATTGCAAAATACGAGATTTTAAAGAATCATATTTAATAAAAAAAACTTGATTTTAAATAAAATTTAACATAAAATGCAGGCAATGTAAAAAAAAGGTAATGTAAAATGGCTAAAAAAGGCGGCAGCGAATACATAAAATTGGAAAACAAAGAAACTGGTATTTTCTATACTACGAAAAAGAATATGAAATCTGAAAATACCCAGGGAAAAATGAAATTCCGTAAATACGACAAAAAATTGCGCAAGCATGTTGTGTTTACAGAAGCAAAAATGGGTCACTAATTTTTGTTTTCATACGTATATTTCCCCCCACAATGTTGCGGGGGGATTTTTATTGTCCGAACAATATTTTGACATATCATGCGATATATGGTAAAATTATACAAAACAAAGGAAGGATTTTAACATGGCAAGATTTATAGAACCTACGTTTACACGCGCTGAAATTAATGAAATGAACAGTGCAAATTTAGAAATTGGATACAGAGTCGGCTCTTTGTTACCTGGGTGCGATTTTGAAAACAAACCGTTTACAAACAAAATAAGAAAAAATCTTATCAAGGCTAAGGAAAAATTAAACGGCACCCAAAAGAAACGTCAATTACATGAAAAAATCAATAGTTTTGGTTGGGCACGATTTGAAAACACCAGATTGGTTTTTGGGGTTAAGTTTTCTTCTCCTGGGGGATTAACCAGAACCGGCGCAAGCGTGGTAAGAAAATACAACCAATTATTGGGTTATTATTTGGAACAGGCTGGTTGGCGGGGCATATTTATAAACGGCGATGATGACTATGTTATCCCGTTAAACAATCCGGAAAATGTTAAATTGTTATATACTTTATCTCCATCTATTGGGTGGTATTATAAATCAAGACGCCCAGACATGGACGACATTGAACAATTGGAATATAAATTAAAAGCCGCCCAGGCGGAAAATTCACGTTAAAAAAAGGCCGCACAAAGCGGTCTTTTTTTTATGTCTAAAGATTACTATTTCCCAAATTTTCCACTGCGTGGGAAACCAACTGGAATTGTGTGTCCTTGGGATGCGCGTTTGGCATACCATGGTTTAATATCATCTAATTTTGTTGTTCCACGTCCAGTTGTCCACCCAAATCCTTCATCTTTGTCAAAGAACATCGCATCAATGGTATATGTGCGTTCTGCGTTATATTTTTGCAATATGACACCTTTGCCACGGACCATTTCTGGAATTTGTTCTGTTTCAAACATTAACAATTTATCATTTGATCCAGACAATGCGATCATATTACCATCAACACGAACACATAACACCGCAGGATTACGTTCGTCAACATTCATTATCTGTTTTCCAGATTTAGTTTGTGCAACACAATTTTCGCCACTGACTATGAAACCTGTTCCATGACGTCCCATAACCAAATATTTTGCATCTGTATCTAAAACAAACGCTTTGACAATATTTTCATCGGCGCCAATATCAACCATCATACGCACAGATTCACCAAAACCACGTGCAGACGGTAAATCATTAGCCGTCAAAGTGAACATTTTACCATTAGACGCAAACAAATTGATTTTATCGTTTGTTTGTGCATGAAACGCGAATTGCAATTCATCGCCTTCTTTGAATTTCATATCCAAATTATTCAAATCCAGATGTCCGCGCGCTGCACGAATCCATCCCATATCTGACAATACAACGGTGATTGGTTCTTTTTCAATAAAATCATCTGTGTTCACAACAATCTCTTCATCCAACGGTTCCCACTGCGTTCTGCGACGCCCCAGCGCAGTATTTTTAGCATATTGTTTTTTAATATCATCAAACCACGCATGCAATTGAGCATTTTGTAATGCTTCATCTTCCAACAAAGCATGTAATTTATCGCGTTCTGCACGCAAAGATTTGTCTTCGCGCTTGATTTCCATTTCTTCTAATTTACGTAATGAGCGCAAACGGGTATTCAATATAGATTCAACCTGAATTTCACTTAATTTAAATTCAGCCATCAAAACAGCCTTTGCATCATCTTCGTTACGGATGATTTCAATGACCCGATCTAAATTAAGATAAACCACCAACAAACCACCCAATATTTCCAAACGTCTTTCAATATTCGACAAACGCCAATTGGTGCGACGTAACAACACGTTTTTTTGATGTGCAATAAATTCGCGCAACACATCACCAATAGGCATCACACGTGGCACACCTTTTGAATCAACAACGTTAAAATTCATATTGAATTTATATTCCAAATCAGTCATCGCAAACAAATGCGCCATCATTTTATCGCATGGAATATTACGGCTTTTTGGTGTGATAACTATACGCACATCAGTTGTTGATTCATCAACGATATCTTCGACCAACGGCAATTTCTTTGAATCGATTAAATCAGCAATTTGTTCAACCAATTTAGATTTTATAATTCCGTATGGAATTTCAGTAATTACGACCTGTTCTGCGCCACGATCTAATTTTTCAACTTCCCATTTAGCACGAACACGAAACGCCCCGCGCCCTGTATCATAATTTTTACAAATAGTTTCAAAATCATCGATTAAAATACCACCAGTTGGAAAATCAGGTCCAATCAATTTTTTCATAATCTGAGAAGTGGTGGCTTCTGGTTTATCAACCATCAAATTCAATGCATCCATAACTTCTGCCACGTTATGAGTTGGTATATTCGTAGCCATACCCACAGCAATTCCCATACCACCATTTGCCAATAAATTAGGAAACGCACCCGGCATCACAGTCGGTTCAACCGTCGTCCCGTCAAAATTAGGCATCATATCAACACTGTTTTCGTCAATACCTTCCATAATCAACATGGCGGCATCGGTCATTTTTGATTCAGTATAACGGTATGCAGCCTGGGGATCGCCATCAATGTTTCCAAAATTTCCCTGGCCATCAATCAATGGATATCGCACAGAAAAATCTTGGGCCAAACGCACCATCGCATCATACACAGACGAATCGCCATGCGGATGATAATGCCCCAACACGTCACCAACAACCGTCGCACATTTACGAAACGCAGCCGACGGAGATAATTTTTGACGCAACATAGAATATAAAATACGCCGATGCACAGGTTTCAAACCGTCCCGAACATCAGGCAACGCGCGCGCCACAATCGTACTGACCGCGTACGACAAATACCGCTGTGAAATCGCGTCTGATAATTGTTGTCCCGAAATATTTTCCGTTCTATTTTCAGATTTTTTCATTACTTTCTTCCATTTTCGTCTGCACCAACCATAGCCCATTTGAAAAAATAAAACAAGAAAAAAACCGCCCGTTTGGGCGATTTTTTAAAGATTTTAAATCTTAGAATCCGAAAACCATACGTTGTTTTGATTGACGTTTTTTTTCATTACGCACGGCTTCTTCTTGTAAACGTTTACGTTTAGTTGTTGGTTTTTCATAACGTTGGCGTTGTTTCATTTCGCGGTAAAGGCCTTCTTTTTGCGATTTACGTTTTGCGACGCGCAAAGCCTGTTCAACGTTATTATCACGTACTAAAACTTTAACCATAGTGTTTATTCACCCCCTTTTTGGCGAATTTGTATTTATTGTTTTGAAAAAGGGGTTTACCCCCTCTTCCAATTCTGGTGGAGCTGATCAGACTCGAACTGACGACCCTCTGCTTGCAAAGCAGATGCTCTACCAACTGAGCTACAACCCCAGAACTCATATCTGGTTTGTAATCCTTTGACAGACTCGCTGCACTGTAAAGCAACTTACCTCTACCAACTGAGCTACAACCCCAGAACTCTAAAGCCCACATATTTTATATATTTATTTTACAAAAGTCAAATCAAAAAACAAAAATTGATATATGCCCGAAAACACATTGACAATTTATAATTTTTGTTTACAATTTGTGCGATAAGAAAACGAACAAATGAAATTTGATAAATTGGCTTTGCCGCAAGATTTTGAAGAAAAACTGCCTGAATTAAAGCAACGCACACTAAAATGGCAAACTGTTTATAATTCCGGCACGGACATAAATTCATCCGCGACAATATCGTTTTATGAACAACCAAACGGCACACCGATTGGCAATTTAGTTTTATTGCCTGCTTTGGCGGCGAACACCAACATAGATCCATTGATGAAATCTGTTATCTATTGGGGATTGACGCACAAATACAACATCACGTGCATCGATACATTTTTAAGTGATTTTGAAACAGAAATTGGGCCAAACAACATCAAACAATTCACATATTCAGAATTTAAAGGCCTGGTCCACCAAAGTTTTAAATTTATTACGCCATATATCATCAAAAACACGTGTGTAATCGCTCATTGTATTGGTTCTGTAGGAATCACAGGCGTATTTAACGATTGCGTCACAAACGGCGAAAAAATACCGGTTCAATCGGCTATATTTTTTGCGCCATGGCCAAAAACATCCAACCAAAGGTTCAACGCATTAAAAACGTTGCAAAAACGCATGGAAAAACACCCTGAAAATTTAGTTGATGCCAAGATCCAGAAAAAATTTCAACACATAAAATTCACATCCACGTTGCAAGAATTAGGTTTGATGGCATCTGATGTCAAATTTGAACCAGAAATTATAAATCAATGGAAAATTCCAGTGACATATATCGCCGCAGGCCACGACAACATCGCACCTGCATCGCGCATCGCGGAAAATTTCAACGTTTTGCACAATATGTCGAACGGCAAATATTTCAAATACATTTATTTACCGAACGCGAATCATACTTTCCACGTATCCCCCAATGATACAAAAACAATCATATCAATAATAAAAAGTTCCCGCGTAAGATAATCTATACAAAAACTTGACAAACAAAATAAACGTATTATTATGTCGACAGATATAAACCAAAGGGAACATATAAAAATGTCAAACGCAAAATTTAAGAAATTGAAATTAAACCAAGAACGCACATATACTCAAATTGACCGTGGTGTCCGCCGTGTTGTGAATGAAATTGCGCCCACAGAAAATTTGCGCAACGTATATAAAATGGAACGCGCTGACCAATTCAAAGATTATGATTTTGATTCTTTGGACGTGGTGGCGATGGTTTTGACCATAGAACAAAAATACGATATAGTTTTGCCGGTTCACGACGGATTGCCATACCGCAATATGACATTGGGAACAATGATATATGATACATATAATGCGATTCGTGGCAAAAAATTACATCCAAAAACAATCAACGAAATTTATTATGTGTTTTGGCAGATATTAAATAAATACGGTTGGCCAACAACTATGATGAATCGCGATGAAAAATTGAAAAAATATAACGTCGGACCATACGTTACATTGGCTTTGATTCAAGAATTGGAAAACAAGATTGGCCTGCAACCGGCCCAAATTTCCAAAGAAATCGAAAAAGAATTTGATAATTCTGCAACATACGATTATTATAACGAAATGACGATATCAGACATCGTTCGTATTGCATATTCAAAAATTCACGTAAAACCCGAATCGGTAAAGGCACAGCCAACCAATCCGGCAATTGCCCAGGCAATATACGATTATAGATGCATTATAAAATAAGATAAACGGGGTCCGCCCCGTTTTTTTGTACTTGTCCCACGTAGCCTTGGCGTAGTGGGAACCCCCACCACCGCTTCGCGGTTCCCCGCCCCCAAGGGCGGAACCAATACTCAGCATCGACAAACATGGGTTCTCCCCCACCGGGGGAGAGGGCCACGAAGTGGCGAGGGGGGTAAAAAAAACACGACCAGCGGTCGTGGATAAAATGACAAAATAAATTGCACTATTGAATCCAAATCGCGGCACGACCATTACCCACAGTCGGCGCAGAATTCGCGATTGGCACGGAAACTTCTACTTTGCTGACCGTCACGGTCCCATCATTTGCAGTGATTGATGTCACAAAATCGCCACTGTTGTTTGCATCATCCAAAACGTTCGCATCATTACCACTGGATTTCAATGGTGCTTGTTTAGAATCTGCAATTGCGGCAACTTTGTTGACGGAACGAATGGCATCGTTATATGCGCCCTTGACATACGCAGCAGATGCAACCCCACTTTGATCCACATCATACACAGTTGTGGACGCGTAGCCCGGCAAAATATCCGTTGCGTTGTTTGAATTTGTGTGTGTCGGGTTCACTGTTGGTTGTGGATCCAACGCCACAGGATCCGCACGACCAACCATTGGGCATCCAACAAAAATAGCAAGAACAAAAATACTAACTAATTTTTTCATGATCAAATCTGTGTTTTCGTCGTTTTGTATTCAATTTATCTTGTTATCCAATTCCGTTTTTATCTGGCAACCGCAACAGTGCAGTTGCCAGATAAGAGTTTGTTAGATTATGGTTGAGCAGCAGCAACAGTACCGCTAAATGTAGGAGCACCCTGAGTAGTAGCAGCAGTATCACCCCACGCTTTAAACAATGGAACTGTTACAGTTGCCGTTGCCGCATTCACAGCATTTGTGATTGCTGTATTCATTTGCGTTGTCGTGCTGTAACTTGTCAATTGTGTATCTGTATAACCTTTTGCAGCAGTTTCAGCAGCATCAGCAGAGCCAGCAGCATCATAGTTAGACGCTAAACCATCCGCATAATCTTTTGCGTTTTGTTCAGCAGTAGCAGCAGACCCGGCGGCATCATAGTTAGACGCTAAACCATCCGCATAATCTTTTGCGTTTTGTTCAGCAGTAGCAGCAGACCCGGCGGCATCATAGTTAGACGCTAAACCATCCGCATAAGTTTTCGCGCTAGCTTCAGCTTTATCAACATAACCCTGAGTTGCCAATTTAGTATTTTCTGCATTAGCCTGATCACCTGTTGCCAAAGAACCAGAAGCCACGTTGTTAGTTGTGATTGCAACTTTCAATTTCCCTGCATCACCTTCGCCGTCGAAAGCCAAACCGCTGTTAGATGTTGCAAGATCAATCGACACCTTACCATTAGAAGCAGCAATTCCAGCACCACCAGCAGCATTAATCTTGTTTGTAATGGCGGTATCTAACCCATCCGCTGTAGCTGTTGCCATAGCCGCAACTTTGTTAACCGCACGGATCGCTTCGTTATACGCGCCCTTTACATATGCAGCAGACGCAACACCAGTTTGATCTTCCTGATTGATTTCCACAGCAGCATATTGCGGGCCGGAATTCGCAGTAGTATCATAGTTGTTACTGTTTGTATGTGTCGGGTTAGTGACAGGCTGTTGCGACAACGGTGTAACGGCATGTGCCATCATTGGACTGACGGCCAACATCGCCATGATTGATACACTAAGTATTTTTTTCATTTTTTCTCTCTCATAGTACTTTTTAGCCGTCCCTAAGCCAAGTCTTGTTACCCCTATTTTATCAAAAAAAAAGGTATATTTTTCAATGTCAAATCGTTTTTTTTTAAATTTTCCACTTGACTTTTGTAAAAAAACTATTTTTTGCAGTATTTTCAATGACTTATTCCGCACAATTTTTTTGTATTTTTTGGTGTTTTTTTATCATTTTTTATCATTATTTATTTTTATAATCGTCATACGAATTTTAATTCCCCGCCCGGGGCGGGGTGGCGCGAAGCGACGGGTGGGTTGATATACAAACATTCGGTTTTGCAAACCCACTCCGCCCTGTGGGCCCTCCCCTCCGTCGGAGGGGAATTTTAAACTTGTCTTTTATAATCATTTATTTTTATAATTGTCACACAAATTTAATTCCCCGCCCGGGGCGGGGTGGCGCGAAGCGACGGGGAGGGTTGAACCACCAATGCATCCGTATAATAAACAACTTAAAAATCTGGCACGTGCAAATCGCAAATCTGGCAATTTATCAGAAGTCTTACTTTGGCAAGAATTGCAGCACTGTAAATTAGGTGTTCGATTTACACGGCAAAAACCCATAGGAAACTATGTCGCAGATTTTTATTGCCGTGAAAAAAACATCGTTATAGAAATAGATGGTTGGACACACGATAACAAATATGAATATGATGCGGCACGTGATGAATATATGAAATCATTGGGAATACGTGTGATAAGAATATCTGACAAAGATGTAAAACAAGATATGAACAATGTTTTAATATGGATAAAACATAATATTGATATGGGGGAATAATGTTCAACCCTCCCCGTCTTGCGCCCGTTCGGTCGCAATCCACCCCGCCCCAGGCGGGGAATTAAAATAATCAAAAAAAACCGGTTCGAATGAACCGGTTTATATTTATCATGATGAACGATTATGATTGGAAAGCATCCAAATCGCTAATCTTTACCTGGACCGCTGTATCATCACCCCAATCGCTAACAACTTTTATAACTTTGTTATTGATTGTGTTGATATTAGTAGCGTTGTTTTTTGCTTTCTGTGCAACTTTAACCAAGTTCCCAGCAACATCATGTCCAGTAGTCAAATCAGCACTGGTCAATTGAGCAGCGGTCAATGCATCTGATGTAACGTTGGAATCTGATTCGTTCTGTTTTGCACTCAGATCAGTGTTTATATTAGACACCGCCGTAGCAATTTGTTTAGCCACAGAACCATCGGTACTTGCGTCACCATTTAATGTTGCAATCGCAGCCGTATTAGTTGCAACCGCACCATCCGCCAATTGCTTTACAGCGTAAGCAACAGAACCAGATGTAGTGGCACTACCATTTAACAAATCAATCGCATCTGCGTGATTGTTAATGGCAGTTGTATGTTGTCCGATAGTGGTTGTATGCCCAGCAATCGTCGCAGCATTGTCTTTTACGTTGCCTGCAACTTTGATCAAGTTCGCAGCCACACCATGCCCAGTATTCAAATCATCACTGGTCAAACCAGCGTTCCCCAATGCAGTACTTGTAACATTGGAATCTGCTTCGTTTTGTTTGTTGGTGTCCAACGCACTAATCGCCGCAGTGTTATCATGAATCGCTTTGCCGATTGTATCGTTAGCATAGTCATCTTTCGTTGCGTCGTAATCTGCGTTTTGCGCACCCGCTTGGATTTGGTCAGCAATAGAACCAGTACCCCCCAAAGCCGCGATTGCATCTGCGTTTGCTTTTACATTCGCATCCAATAACCCTAAGTTAGCAGAAACCGTTTCACCAGCCTGGATATAATTATGCGTGCCGGATACCGCAGTATCAGTAATAAGAGCATTGATCGCATTTGCCGCCACGTTATATGCACCCTTCACATAAGAAGTGGTCGCGATATTTCCGCTTGCGGTTGTGTCTTTGGTACCAAGCGCAGTCACAGTACGCGCAGCATGCGCCATCATTGGACTGACGGCCAGCATCGCAACGATCGAAACGCCTAATATTTTTTTCATCTTTTCTCTCTCATGTTTAACAATAGCCGTCCCTAAGCAAGCTTTCTTACCATACATAATATCATAAAAATTATTATTTTTTTTGTCACGCAAAGAATTTTTTTTAATTTTTTTTCTTGACTTTTTAAAAAAATGCATTTTTTCGGGCTGTTTTTCGATAAATTTTTTTCACTTGCTTTGCGGAATTTATTCTTTACAATAATCGACGTAGCAAAAACAAAAAAAGGAGAATTATCATGAAAAAATTATTATTGGCTTTGTTTGCAGTTTTAACTTTGGCAGCATGCACAGGTTCTTATCGTTCTGGCAATTGCGAATACGATTTCTTGTTGCACAAAGATATCTCTATTTCTAAATTGATTAACAGCTGCGGCAAATAATTGTCGAATCGGCTATTTAATTTCGCATATATTGAATTGGAAAACAAAATATGCAAAAAACCACCCGTTTGGGTGGTTTCTTTTATGTTAGTACTATGATTTTTTATTTTACTAACAATTCTTTGCCGTGAACATCCACAGATACGGTTGAACCTTCACCTATGGCGCCCGACAATACCAAATCTGCAATTTTATCTTCGACCGCAGTAGTGATAAGGCGTTTTAATGGACGCGCACCAAATATGCCGTCGTATCCATTGTCGCCCAACCATTTAATTGCTGCGTCCGAAACGTGCAGTGTAATTTGGCGATCGCTTAAACGTTTTTCCAAAATCTTTAACTGAATCTTTACTATGTCTGCCATAACGTCTTTGCCCAATTGGTTAAAGAACACTATTTCATCGATTCGGTTAATGAATTCAGGTCTGAAACGTTTGCGCACTGCATCCATATTCGGCAGATTGCTGGTCATTATGATTATTGTGTTTGTGAAATTGACTATGCGTCCCTGCCCGTCTGTCAAGCGTCCGTCATCCAATATCTGCAAAAAGACATTGAATACGTCGGGGTGCGCTTTTTCGATTTCATCAAACAATAATACTTGATACGGGCGACGACGCACAGATTCAGTTAATTCGCCACCTGATTCATATCCAACATACCCCGGGGGTGCGCCAATCAAACGCGCAACCGAATGCGGTTCCATATATTCAGACATATCGATTCGGGTCATCGCAGAATCATCATTAAACAGATATTCTGCCAATGCCTTTGCGACCTCTGTTTTTCCAACGCCAGTGGGGCCCAAAAACATAAATGATCCCATTGGACGGCGCGGATCAGATAACCCCGCGCGTGAACGACGAATAGCGCGCGCAACAACCGATAATGCATGATCTTGACCAACAACGCGTTTGCGTAATTCATCTTCGATATTCAACAGGCGCGATTGTTCTTCGACACTTAATCTGTCCGCAGGAACCCCAGTCCATTTGCTGACAACCGCCGCGATATGTTCCGGCAACACGGTTTTATATTCTTTGGATTCAGAATTTTGTTTTTTGATTGCGCTTTCTAATTCTGGAATTTTACCGTATTGCAAGGCTGATGCTTTTTCATAATCGCCATTACGCATCGCAGTTGCAACCTCTGCCCGCGCCGCATCCAACGCAGCCATCATATCAGACAAACCACGCATTTTGCTTTGTTCATCGTGCCATTGTGCTGTCATTTTATCCGATTCATCTTGCATTTTTGCAATCAGATTTTCCAAATCTTTCAAACGTTTTTTTGATTCTTCGTCTTTTTCTTTCTTTAACGCCTGCTGTTCGATTTTCAATTGCATTAAATGACGATCTAATTCATCCAATTTTTCAGGTTTTGACGCAATTTCAATACGAACACGCGCGGCCGCTTCATCAATCAAATCGATTGCTTTGTCCGGTAAAAATCTGTCTGTGATGTAACGATTCGACAATTTCACTGCCGCAACCAGCGCAGCATCCGCAATACGAACACCATGATGTCCTTCGTATTTATCTTTTAAACCACGCAATATTGATATAGTATCATCAACCGTTGGTTCGTCTACATACACAGGTTGGAAACGACGTGCCAGCGCAGCATCTTTTTCAATATATTGACGATATTCATCCAACGTGGTCGCACCAACACAGTGCAATTCGCCACGTGCCAACATAGGCTTCAACAAATTGCCTGCATCCATGGAACCTTCACCTTTGCCGGCGCCGACCATAGTGTGCAATTCATCAATAAACAAAATAATTTGACCATTGGCTTCTTTGACTGCTTTTAATATTGCTTTAAGACGCGCTTCGAATTGTCCGCGATACATAGCACCCGCCATCAAAGCCCCAACATCCAACGATAATAATTTTTTATTCAATAAATTTTCAGGCATATCCCCAGAAACAATTCGTTGTGCCAAACCTTCGACTATCGCGGTTTTACCCACCCCAGGATTTCCAATCAACACAGGGTTATTTTTTGTTCGACGAGATAACACCTGGATCGTTCTGCGAATTTCTTCTTCGCGACCAATCACAGGGTCTAATTTTCCATCCATCGCCAATTTAGTAAAATCGGTTGTATATTTTGCGATCGCTTGTTCTGGTGTTTCTTGCATATCATCTGGATTCATAATATCACCTCTTGTTTGTTTTTTTATATAGTCACATTTTTTTTGAATTCAAGCCATCGGTGTGTAAACCTAGGAATAAAATGCTTGCTACAAAAAATATTTTATTTTAAAATTATTCTGATAATTCAAAGGGTTCGTCGATGTTTTCTTATGATGAAGTGCGCCAGATAAAATCGCACGGGTTAAAAATAGAAGATGTAAATCATCAACTTGAAATGTTTGCACGTGGTTTTCCATACGTTAACATAGTAAAACCTGCATCTGATAACGACGGTATTTTCGTGATTGACGATGCGAATTGTCAACAATACATAAATGCGTATGATGCATATGCGCAAAATCATAAAATTGTAAAATTTGTTCCTGCATCCGGGGCGGCAACCCGTATGTTCAAAGATTTATTTGATTTTTTAAATTCGCACATACCGAACAGAACATCCACAACGGTTCGCAACAACATCGAAAAATTTGCGTTTTGGGATGAATTAAAACAATATTTACCGGACAGAGCATCTGATTTTAATATCATAGAATGTTTGGTCACAGACATGGGATTGAATTATGGCAATTTACCAAAGGGTTTAATCGCATTTCACAAATATCCGGACGGCACAAAAACCCCAGTCGAAGAACACCTGGGCGAAGGTGCACTTTACGCAAAATCAGGCGACACCGTAAATATTCATTTTACTATTTCGCCGGAACATAAAAAATTATTTACTGAATTATTAAATCGCGTGGTTCCACAATACGAAGAAAAATATGGTTTGAAATATAATGTGTCTTTGTCTGAACAAAAATCATCAACCGACACAATCGCAGTAAATATGGATAATACCCCGTTTCGAAACGAAGATGGCACTTTGCTTTTCAGACCGGCGGGGCATGGCGCATTGATTGAAAATTTAAACGATATTGATGCGGACGTAATATTTATCAAAAACATAGACAACGTTGCGATTGAACGTATGCAAAATGATACCATTAAATATAAAAAGTTATTGGCGGGTGTGTTGATTTCCACACAATATTATATCTTTGATTTGATACAAAAAATAGATTCCAATACTGCGGACATAAACGAAGTTCACAAATTCGTGACAACCAATATCGGCATGAAATTAGATGCCGTGTTATCAATGGAACAATACAGGGAAATTTTAAATCGTCCAATACGTGTGTGTGGCATGGTGCGTAATACCGGTGCGCCGGGCGGCGGTCCGTTTTGGGTTAAAAATTCGGACGGAACGATTGATTTACAAATTGTGGAACAAAGCCAGATTGCACCCGAATCAATAAACATTATGAATACAGCAACATATTTTAACCCGGTTGACGTGGTTTGTGGTGTCAAAGATTACAAGGGCGATAAATTCGATTTAACAAAATATATCGATGAAAACACCGGGTTTATATCTGAAAAATCTAAAAATGGTTTTCCATTACGTGCAATGGAACGGCCCGGGTTGTGGAACGGCGCAATGGCAAAATGGAATACAGTGTTCGTGGCCGTGCCGGGAACCACTTTCAATCCGGTTAAAACGGTTGTTGATTTATTAAACCCTGCGCATCAATAAAATTCCTTTGTTTTTTTACTTGTGTTAAATTTTCGATTTGTGGTAAAATTCATGTAATAGAAAAGGAATCCCACTACGCCCAAGGGCTACGTGGGATAAAGGGAAAAACCACATGAAAACAAAATTAATATTAACAAGTATGTTGGCAATTATCGTTGCAATACCGGCATTTGCTGCGGTTGGCGATGATAATTTTACTGCGAATCAAACGGATGTATCGTCATGTGCGATCAATGTTTTGGGGGTCGATGAAAACACTGCGAATGCAGAGGCCACATGGCAGGCATTAACATATTCATGTCCGGCGGGAACATATTTGCCAGATGGCGACACATGGGACACTGACAATCAATACACAAATAATAATTGCGCCACGTGTCCAACCGGATCATATTGTGCTGGCAGTGGTTCGACCCCATTTACGTATAGTGAATCCGCGGACCAGGGTATAACCGCATGCCCATCTGGGTACCCAAATTCATCAGCACATTCCAGTGCAGAATCGTCGTGTTATCGTACATGCGCGGCATCAGACGTGGCACATTTAAAAAGTGGTGGCACAGTAAGCGGACGTTATTATTCGGGAAATAATAATCAATGCGAACCCGCAGATGCACAACAATGTGCAGGTGGATATCATTATGTCGCAAGCGTTCCAGATTTATGGTCCATATACCAAAACGCTATACCTACTGTTGAATATATGGATGGTAGACTGATTGTCGGCATTAGTGACAATTATGAAAATGTTTCAGCAACATTGGTGTTTCAGTCACAATGCAGCACACAAAGCGGAACCGCTATTGACAGTGCCAACGTAACAACACTATCAACATTACCAGATAGCGCGGGACAATATTGTTGGTGTCAACTATCCCAATATCGAATAATAAATAGCGGTGTTACCACAACTTATAGAACACCTGGACCGTGGGTGTCTATTAAAGACATGGACAGTGCGGCGACTTGTGCAAGTGGATGTTTGTACATGTGCGGCGGTAATAATTTTACTGATCCAGCATTGGCTCGCGAAAGATTGTTTAGATCTAACAATCCAGCACCCGCATCTTGTACGGCAAATACAATTACATTGAATTGGAAAGATGCAACTGGTGAAACACACGCAACAACGCAATGTACATATGGCGAAGGTATCACAACCCCAACAACAGCGCCAACAAAACGTGGACATACGTTCACCGGTTGGCGTTTCGTCGCCCCATCCAATAATTAGTATTCGGCCCCCAACGGGCACAGGTTCCGCCCCAATGGGGCGGGAAATAAATTTTCTGAAATCACACAAAAACACATACAAACAAAAAACAATGCTTGACTTTTGGCTTTTTATATTATAAATTATTGCGCAGTAATTAAAGGATTTGATATGCCACGTGTATGTAAAGTAACTGGAAAAAAGACTATGGTTGGGATGAATGTATCGCATT
>Ga0310786_10005362_pt1 | contig 17453 bp, 13 predicted proteins | sample AusTroGonzalo_MG_FD_203881 | JGI IMG/M metagenome (GOLD analysis project Ga0310786, IMG submission 203881) | Bovine rumen microbial communities from tropical cattle in Woodstock, Queensland, Australia - Gonzalo_03 (v2) (version 2) | ecosystem: Host-associated > Mammals > Digestive system >... | reverse complement strand
TGTAGAGTCTACAGGTCGTTTCAAGATTGACGGCAAGGACACTCAGCTGACCATCAAGGGTAAGGAAGAGGCTTCTCTCGACTGGGGCGGCAAGTTCGAGTTCATCAACTGCGTCGTCGGTGGTGCCATTGATGCCGGCTTCATGCCCGCCATCAAGAAAGGTATCATGCAGAAAATGGAGGAAGGCCCTCTGACCGGTTCTTACGCTCGTGACATCCGCGTTTACATCTACGACGGTAAGATGCACCCGGTTGACTCTAAGGAAATCGCCTTCATCATCGCCGGCCGCAACGCTTTCAAGGATGCCTTCAAGAAGGCTGGTCCGAAGCTTCTGGAGCCCATCTACCTCGTCGAGGTTATGGTTCCCGGCGACTGCATGGGTGATGTTATGAGTGATATCCAGAACCGCCGCGGTATCATCGAGGGTATGGGCAGCGAGAAAGGCTTCCAGATCCTCAAGGCCCGCGTTCCTCTGGCAGAGCTCTACAAGTATTCAACTACCCTTAGCTCCCTCACTTCAGGCCGCGCTACCTTCACAATGACCTTCGTAGAGTACCAGCAGGTTCCTATGGATGTTCAGGAGAAGCTCCTCAAGGCTTACGAAGAGGAAGAGAAAGACGAGTAGCAGTGCGCTTCAAGCAGTTCTCGGTGGACGATTCGAGGTGTGCGATGAAGGTCGGCACCGACGGAATCCTGCTGGGAGCCTGGGTCTCCACCGAAGGAGCCGGCAAGCTGCTTGACATCGGCACAGGATCGGGACTGATCGCCCTCATGGCGGCGCAGAGATGTGCAGCCGGGGGCGATCGCCGTTTTCATATAACTGGCATTGACATCGACGCTGAGGCGGCGGAGCAGGCTGCGGAGAATTTCGCGGCTTCGCCCTGGGCGGAGCAGTTGACGGCGCTTCCGCTGAGCCTTGACGCTTTCCTGGCGGAAGGGCACGACGGTGAGTTTGATGTCATCGTGTCGAATCCACCTTATTATATAACAGGTAAGAGCATCATTCCTGCGGGAGAGGCGCGATCTGCGGCCCGCCGGGATGCGGACCTCAGCCTCGACGACATCTTGAGGGCTGCTGCGGCTCTGCTGGCTCCGCAGGGAAGGCTGGCGCTCATCCTTCCGACGGCCCGTGAGGCGGACTTGCTGGCTGCCTGTGCCGCGGCAGGAATGGAGCCCCTGCGCCGCTGCCTTGTGCGCACCACTCCCCGCAAAGCGCCTTCCCGCCTGCTCGTGGAGACAGGACGTAAGCAGGGCGATCCTTCTGAGTCCGTTTCTTGGGGTAGGTCCGATGAAACCGTGAGGACCTACCCCGCAAATCAGCCTCCCAGCTACTTGCAGTGGTGTAGGTCTGGCACATCCCAGAGGACCTACCCCAAAACAGGCCGGGACCTACCCCAGGACAGGGTAGAATACCTCACGATAGGCAGCCCGGAATTCAAGACTCTGACAGGGGATTTTTACCTTTAGCGAGAAGTTCGTAGTCGGCGAGGATTTCGCGGACACGGTCGGTCTCAGAGCAGGCCAGCGCCTTCATGCGATTGAAGGCATTCTCGGCGATGCGCTGCCGCATGGCCTGGTCGTCCAGCAGCTTGGCAGCCTTGTGGACCAGCTCCTCCTTGCTGCGGAAATAAATGCAGCATTCTTTGTCCGGCCAGAAGGAATTCATATCATCGGTGTATTCGCTCAGCATGACAGTCTTCGTCACCGGCAGTTCGAAGCTGCGGCGGGTGTAAGTGTCGTTGTTGGCCTTCGAGAAGAACACCAGCGCCACCTGGATTCGGTTCAGCAACTTGTTGTATTCCTCTCCGAGTGCCGGGCCGAAATATACATTCTGCAACTGCGACCACAAAGGTGACTGCGACCAAGTGTCGGCACCGCCATAAAGTTCGAACGGCAGGCCGGCGTCCAGCAGCGCCTTGATCATGCGGTCGCGGCCGTCATCCTCCCAGTGCCCCACGAAGGCAAGAGGGATATCCTTCTCGCAGGGGATGGGGAAATTGCGGGTCTCGGTGTAGTAAGGCAGAAGCACCTTGGCGTTCTTTACGCCGATGGCTGCGAAGTCTTCCACATTCTTCTGGCGGTAGACATAGTTCAGGCGGCAATAGCGCGCCGCTTCCTTGTAGAAATCGGAGTTATGCTTGTTGCTGCGCTTCTCGAAAGGGTCGTCGTTGTCGTATGAGAAGACCGTGGTGTGCTGGCTGATGGCCTTGATGGCTTCCGGATGGAAGAAGTAGCAGTGATAGAGGAACACCAGATCGGGCCTGAACTCAGCCACTTCATTCTTGAGAGCTCGGTCGGCGAATTTGATGGACGAGCCCACAAGCCAATGGTGCTTCATTTTCTCGACTATGCCGCCGAAGGGGCCTTTGGCCACGAACTCATCGGTATCGATTTTGTGTACTTCATGGCCCAGCCGCCGGAAGGCCTCGTAGAAAGCCTTCGCGTAGATTTCGAATCTGAAACTGCCGACGACGAGTATTTTCATTTTTTCTCTTTTCTTTTTGGAGGCAGATTAATCCAACTGCCGAAAGTCATATCCCACTCTTCAGGAGCGAACGGACCAAAGCCGGATGTCGGGAAGAAAGTAACTTCGCCGAAATACACCTTGCCGTCCACTTCATAAAAGTCTATGCGGACAAATGGCTTGTCGGCTGCAAGGATGCGGGCGTATTCCCACATCTGGTCATAACACTCCGGCTTCTTTATCTCGGTCTCGGCGAAGGGGTAAAAACCGGGCTGGTGGAACGGCTGGTGATTCCAGTCCTTGTCGAAAAAGTCGATACATACCTTCTTGACCTCACGGCCGCTGATGACTGAGCAGTATTTAGGCTCCCCGCCGAAGCAGAAAAATTTGTAATCGTTCAGATGCCCGTCCTTGTCGACAAGGAATTGTTCTGCAAAAATACGTTTGACGACATTCTTGTAAGGCCATTCGCGCCCGTTGGCTATGTAATAGTCTTGGCTGAAGGCTTGTTTGAGTTTCTTGGTTGCTTCTTCGATGTTCAGTTCGGCTTTGTTCCTGCAAATGACGCTGCCACCGCAGTCATGGGAGCACTTTACAACGAAACGTTCGGGAAGTTTGTCCCATTCGATATCCTCTGGACGGTCCCAGACTCCCAGCACTGGCACTACGAATCGCTCTCCGAGCTTGTCGGCTATATATTGCTTCACGCTATACTTATCCACCAGGGTGGAGTATTCCGCCTTGCGGTTGTAGACTTTCAGCCACTGCAGTTTCTCGTTGAAGGTGCGGGGATTGCGCCAATGCATTTTGCGGTCGAACTGCCAACGGTAATAGAGGCTCAGAAAGGTTTTGTCAGGGATAAGGTGATCAACCTTCAGTCTCCACGCCGCTACTATTATATATTTACTGAGTTTCTGTGCTACGCTCATTTTCTTTCCTTCAATTTCTTAATAGGTAAGTACAAAGTATGTACGATCTTCCCTATGAAGTTGTACTGAAATCCCCAGTCTTTCATGGCGGCAGGATAGAGCTTCTCCTCGATCTCAGGATCCGCCGCAATCGGGCTGCGCTTCACATCCGGCAGACGGTCAGCAAAAGGATATTCGATATAATGGCCGAACCACTTCATCCACTTGTTGTAGTTCGTGCCACCCCCGACACCCGCATTATGCACCAGCGTCCGAGTCGGTGTCAGACAGAAGCCATGACACTTGTGAATCTCCACATTCCAGCAGATATCCCACATCGGCGACGGCTTGTCCAGCCCCTTCAGGATAGGGAAAACGCCATGATACTGCAAAGCATCAATCTCCTCCTCCGTCATATCCTCCAGCGCCTCGGCACGATTCTGATAATGCCTGAACTGCGCCCAGCGGTCCGCCCACGTCGCCCAGCCCCAAATCTGTGCATGCGGGCTGAAATAGACATCCCCCTTCTCAGGAATGTTCAGCTGCGTGTGGCCGCCGATCATCATGACCTCCTTCTTGTCTTCATATTCCTCCAGGGCATTGTTGCAATACTGCAGGAAGAAAGGCGAAGTGACGATGTCATCCTCGACGACAATCACCCGGCCGGCCGCATTCACCACCTCGGTAATGCCCGAGATAATGTTTTTGTTCAGCCCGAAATTCACCTCCCTCTCCACGATATGGACGGCCTTGAACGCACCTTCAGGCAGACTGCGCAGCCAAAGACGCACCGCAAGCACCTTCTCGACATCCTGAGGGTTGCGGGCAGCGTCGCAGAAAGCATAAAGCTCAGTGCTGCTGGCACCATTATTGCGCATTAGGGCGGCGATGGTTTCACGGGCCGTATCCAGCCTATCGTAGCAAAAAAAGGCTACAGGTGCATATTTCTTGTCCGTTACCATAGTATTAAGGTAAAGATACACTTTTTCGTCAAAATTCGTAACTTCGGCGGCGTGACTGATGACAATCATATTCTGGAATTGTATCGCTCAGGTGAGAAGAATCAAGCCTTCAACCTGATCGTGCGCGGCTACGGCGAGCAGCTCTACTGGCACATCCGCAAGCTCGTGGCCAACCACGACGACGCGAACGACCTGCTCCAGAACGTCTATGTCAAGGCCTGGAACGCCATGGATACCTTCCGCGAGGATTCCAAACTCTACACCTGGCTCTACCGCATCGCCACCAACGAAGTGCTGACCTTCCTCAACCGCAAGAAGATTATAAACTTCCTCTCCATTAACAGCAACGAAGCCGCCTTCGAGCGCAAGCTGGCTGCTGACGAGAATTTCAACGGCACCAAAGTGCAGCTGTCCCTGCAGAAAGCCGTGAACAAACTGCCCCCAAAACAGAAGGTAGTTTTCTCGATGCGCTACTGGGAAGAGATGAAATATGAAGACATGGCAGAAGTGCTCGACACCTCCGCCGGAGCCCTCAAAGCTTCATATCACCACGCCTACCAGAAGGTGGTCGATTACCTCAAAAAAGATTTAGACATAGAAAATTAAACCTTTGATAAAACCGATAGTCTAAGAAACCGAGCAATGAAAAACAATAACGACATATTACAGAGGGAAGAGTTCCGCCAGAACCCCTTCACGGTGCCCGAGGGATACTTCGCATCGCTTGAGGATACGCTGCGCGACAAGGTCTTCGCCGCTGAAAAGAAGCCGGCCGCTTTCGTGGGCATCCTGAAACCCGCCCTGATGATGGCCTGCTCTTTCGCAGTGATTTTCGGCCTCGGTTACGGCATCCTCTCGATGACAGGATCTTTCGCGGACAAGACTCAGATGAGCGCTTACGACGAAGTGGCTGCTGCAGTCGAGAACTTCAACCCGGCCCTGTTCGAATATCTGGATGAATTCGACATCGAGAACTATCAGGCGATGTACACGCCTTCAGAAGAAGATATCTTGAATTATTTCGCAACCCCCACTATGGACGCGTCACTTTACAACTACCTCGCGTCCCTGGAGTAAAGACAAACAAGCATGAAAAGGTTATCCATTATCTCTTTAGCATTGTGCTTGCTGTCTGTAGCAGCGTTGGCGCAATGGATGCCGCAGGGTGATTCTGAGCAGGCCCGCAAAGGTGCCGAGAGGATCAATGCAGCAAAAGTAGCATTCTTCACGCAGCAGCTCGACCTTTCAGTCACTGAAGCTGAAAAGTTCTGGCCTGTGTACAATGAATACAACAAGGAAGTCGAAGAGGCCCGTGCCGGTATCCGCCAGGCGATGGGTGTGATGAATACCCCCGGCAAGAGTGCCGACGAACTCAAAGCCGCTCTCAAGACCTATGTTGATTCCCAGAAAAAGGAAGCTCAGCTCACCGAGAACTACATCAACAAGCTCATGAAGATGATGCCTGCCGAGAAGGTAGCCAAAGTGTTCACAGCAGAAGACCAGTTCCGCATGCAGCTTCTCTATCAGTTCCGTCAGGGCGGTCCCGGCGCTCCTGGCTCCAATCCTCCCGCAGCCCCCGGCAACGGCAATAATAATGGCAACCGCAGCCCCTGGCAGAGGAACAACAATAACAACAATACTAAGCAGCAATAATTAGGAAGTTTTCCATAAGTAAAAACCGCCGGCCCCGAAAAGGACCGGCGATTTTTGTATGCTCCTGCGTAGCTCCTACGCTATCAACCCTGCAACCAGGAGGGCGATGATGACGACGGGTGCGGCCCAGCGGATGACGAAATAGATGAAGCCGGCCAGAGGACGGGGAAGGCGGTAGCGGCCGCTGCTGGTAAGCTCGTCCTCGATGTCGGCGCGGCTGAGACGGTGGCCGACGAAGAGAGTGGCGAAGAGGGCGCCGAAGGTCATCAGCACATTCGCGGAAACATAGTCAAAGAGGTCGAAGATGTTCAGCGAGAATATCTTCACATGGCTTAGCGCACCTTGCGACAGTGAGCAGAGCACTGCCAGCACCACGAAGACTGACATAGACACAGCCACAGCCACCGGCCTGCGCAGTTTGCACTCCTCGATAAGAAAGGCTATAACCACCTCAAGCAGCGAGATGGCCGAAGTCAGCGCGGCAAGGAACAGCGACAGGAAGAAAACGATGGCGACGATTCCGCCCGCAGGCAGCTCGGCGAAGATGGCAGGCAGCGTCACGAACACGAGCCCCGGGCCCTGTCCCGGACTGATGCCGTAGGCAAACACGGCCGGCATGATGGCGCAGCCAGCAATCAGAGCGAATAGCGTGTCGAGCAGAGTGGTCTCGGCGCTGCATTTCATGATATTCTCCTTGTGGGAGACGTATGAAGCATAGGTGAGTATAGTGCCGCAGCCCAGCGACAGCGAGAAGAACGCCTGTCCGAGCGCAGCCATGGCCGACGAGGCCGTGAACTTCGAGAAGTCGGGTTTGAAAAGATATCTGACGCCCTCACTGGCCCCCGGCAGCGTCATCGAGCGGACAGCCAGCACCACCATCATGATGAACAGCACCGGCATCAGCGTCTTGGTGAACTTCTCGATGCCGTTCTTCACTCCTGCGATGATAATTATTCCGGTGCAGGCAAGGAATGCGAGGGTGTAGAAGATCGGCAGCCAGTTGCTGGTGACGAACTCATTGAACATGGGCTCCGGCTGGATGCCACCGGCAGTGGTGAACTTCAGCCCGCAGGCCATCACCAGATATTTGATGCTCCACCCGCCAACCACGCTGTAGAACGACAGGATGAATGCTGCTGCCAGCACGCTGAGCAGGCCTGCATGCTTCCATGCGGTGCCCGGAGCCAGCTTCTTATAGGCTCCGAAAGCATTTGCCTGGCTGCGGCGTCCAAGGATGAACTCGCACATCATGATGGGCATGCAGAGGAACACCACGCAGACGAGGTAGAATATGATGAATGCCGCCCCGCCGTTTTCACCGACAAGGTAGGGGAAGCGCCAGAGATTGCCGAGACCCACGGCCGAACCGGTCATGGCCAGCAGAATGCCGAGGCTGCTGGCAAATGAGTCGCGTTTCTCTGTGCCACCCGGCTTACTCATCGGCAGATCTCCTGACGTAGGTTCGGAATTCGTATTTCAGACCGCTACGCGGGTCGACAGAGGTGTTGCTACGCTCTGCTATCTCCCAGACTTCGGGGTCGATGACAGGGAAGAATGTGTCTGCGTCGGGCACGAGGGTGTGCACATGCGTCACGACCAGCTTGTCGGCTATGTCGATGGCCTGGCGGTAGATCATCCCGCCGCCCATGATGTATATTTCAGAGTCACCGGCCACCTCCAAGGCTTCTTCCAGCGAGCTGACGGCCAGAACGCTTGTGGGGCTGTCGCTGGCAGGCTGAGCCAGAGTGCTTCCGGCGTCGGCCTTCACCTTCATTTTCTTGAGATATTCTTCTGTCAAAGCTCCGTCTAGTGCAAGGCGCAGCTGCTCTTCACGGTTGTTCCACTCCTCAGCCAGGCGGGCGCTCACCACGATGTTTTCGCGGCCGGGCAGCGGTTTGCTGCCGATGGATTCCCAAGTGCGGCGGCCCATGATGACGCTGTGGCCGAGGGTCTTCGCCTTGAAGAACTTCATGTCTTCGGAGATGTGCCATGGCATGTCTCCGCTGCGGCCGATGGCCCAGTCGTCAGCCACCGCCACTATGATGTTGATTGTGGGGGCCGGGGTCATACTGCTACAGGGGCTTTTATTGCCGGCCAGGGGTCGTAGCCCTCCAGCTGGAAATCTTCGTATTTGAAACTGAATATGTCTTTGACGTCAGGATTGATCTTCATGACAGGTAGAGCCCTTGGAGTGCGGCTGAGCTGCAGGTCGACCTGTTCGAAATGGTTTTTATAGATATGCACGTCGCCGAAGCTGTGCACGAAATCTCCGACTTCGTAGCCGCAGCACTGCGCCACCATCTGCGTCAGCAGGGCGTATGAGGCGATGTTGAACGGCACGCCCAAAAAGACGTCGGCGCTGCGCTGGTAGAGCTGGCAGCTGAGCTTCCCTTCGGCCACATAGAACTGGAAGAGAGTGTGGCAGGGCGGCAGGGCCATCTTGTCCACCTCAGCCACATTCCATGCAGAGATGATGTGCCTGCGCGAATCGGGGTTCTTCTTGAGCTGCTCCATCAGGTTCGCCAGCTGGTCGATGTGCCCTCCGTCAGGGGTGGGCCAGCTGCGCCACTGGTGGCCGTAGACAGGCCCCAGCTCTCCGTTCTCATCGGCCCATTCGTCCCAGATTGTGACTTTGTTGTCGTTGAGGTATTTGATGTTGGTGCTGCCGCTGATGAACCACAGCAGTTCGTAGATGATGGAGCGCAGATGTACCTTCTTGGTGGTGAGCAGCGGGAAACCGTCCTGAAGGTGGAAACGCATCTGGTAGCCGAACACACTTTTTGTGCCGGTGCCGGTGCGGTCGCCCTTCATCACGCCGTTGTCCTTGATGTACTGAAGTAAATCGAGATATTGTTTCATAATCTTACAGTTTCAATACAGCCATGAAGGCGCTCTGAGGCACCTGCACATTGCCGATCTGGCGCATACGTTTCTTTCCCTTCTTCTGCTTCTCTAGCAGCTTGCGCTTACGCGTGATGTCACCTCCGTAGCACTTCGCCGTCACGTCCTTGCGCACGGCCTTGACCGTCTCGCGGGCAATGATCTTGGCGCCTATCGCAGCCTGGATGGCAATCTCGAACTGCTGGCGCGGGATCAGGTCTTTCAACTTCTCGCACATCCGCCTGCCGAAGTCGTAGGCATGCTCGCGGTGAATCAGCGACGACAGGGCGTCCACCGGCTCGCCGTTGAGCAGGATATCGAGCTTCACCAGGTCGGCTTTGTTATATCCTGTGACATGGTAGTCGAAGGATGCATATCCCTTGGAGATGGATTTCAACCTGTCGTAGAAGTCGAAGACTATCTCCGCCAGCGGGATGTCGTAGTTCAGTTCGACGCGGTCCGACGTGAGGTAGTGCTGCCCTGCGAGGGTGCCGCGCTTGTCGAGGCAAAGCTTCATGATCGGGCCGAAGAACTCGCTCTTGGAGATGACCTGGGCGCGGATGTACGGCTCTTCGATATGGTCGATGAGGGTCGGGGCGGGCAGGCCTGACGGGTTATGGACGTCCACCACTTCGCCCTGGGTGGTATAGACTTTATACGACACGTTCGGCACGGTGGTTATCACGTCCATGTCGAACTCGCGGTAGAGCCTTTCCTGCACGATTTCGAGGTGCAGCAGGCCGAGGAAGCCGCAGCGGAAGCCGAAGCCGAGGGCCAGCGAGCTTTCAGGCTCAAACACCAGCGAGGCGTCATTGAGCTGAAGTTTTTCCAGCGATGCGCGCAGGTCCTCGTATTCATCGGCCTCGACGGGGTAGACACCGGCGAAGAGCATCGGCTTCACTTCTTCGAATCCTTCGATATGGTCGCTGCAGGGGTTCTCGACGTGGGTGATTGTGTCGCCCACCTTCACTTCGATGGCGGTCTTGATGCCGGAGATGATGTAGCCCACACTGCCGCAGGGGATTTCGTCTCTCGGGCAGAGCTTCATCTTCAGCACGCCCACCTCGTCGGCGTCATACTCGCGGCCGGTGTGGACGAATTTGACCTTGTCGCCGGAGCGGATGCTGCCGTTGACTACTTTGAAATATGCTATGATGCCCCTAAAGGGGTTGAATACGGAGTCGAAGATCAGGGCTTGTAGCGGGGCGTCGGGGTCGCCGCTCGGGGCGGGCACTCGGTCCACTATCGCATCGAGAATCTCGGGCACTCCTTCGCCCGTCTTGGCGCTGGCCAGCAGAACGTCCTCGGGTTTGCAGCCGATGAGGTCCACCACCTGGTCGCGCACTACGTCGACCATGGCTGCATCCATGTCGATTTTGTTGAGGACGGGGATGATCTCCAGTTCATGCTCGATGGCAAGGTAGAGGTTGGAGATGGTCTGCGCCTGGATGCCCTGGGTGGCGTCGACCACCAGCAGTGCGCCTTCGCAGGACGCGATGGCACGGGAAACTTCGTAAGAGAAATCCACATGGCCCGGGGTGTCGATGAGGTTGAGGATGTAGTCCTCGTTGCCCTTGCGGTAGTTCATCTGGATGGCGTGGCTCTTGATGGTGATGCCTTTCTCCTTCTCCAGATCCATGCTGTCCAGCACCTGGTCTTCCATCTCGCGCTCGTCGAGCGTTTTGGTGCATTCGAGCATACGGTCCGCCAGCGTGCTTTTACCGTGATCGATATGGGCTATTATGCAAAAATTTCGAATGTTCCTCATACAGCATGCAAAGATAATTCTAAAAAGAGTTATTTTTGTAGATGCACTCAAATTAAATGCAAATCACAAAACATCAATTCAATATGAACGACATCAAGATTATGAACAGAGCTGCCGACAATATTCGTATTCTGGCGGCTTCTATGGTTGAAAAGGCCAAGTCAGGACACCCTGGCGGCGCTATGGGTGGCGCTGATTTCATCAACGTGCTTTTCAGCGAGTTCCTGGAGTATGACCCCCGCAACATGAAGTATGAAGGACGTGACCGTTTCTTCCTCGATCCGGGCCACATGGCTCCCATGCTTTATTCTCAGCTTGCCCTCACCGGCAAGTACAGCCTCGAAGAGCTGGCAACCCTGCGTCAGTGGGGCTCTCCGGTCACCGGCCACCCCGAGCTTGATGTAGTTCGCGGCATCGAGAACACTTCTGGTCCGCTCGGACAGGGCCACGTGTTCGCAGTTGGTGCAGCCATCGCCGAGAAGCACCTCGCAGCTGTCCTTGGCGAAGAGGTCATGAATCACAAGATCTACGCTTACATCTCTGACGGTGGTATCCAGGAGGAGATTAGCCAGGGCGCAGGCCGTATCGCCGGCACTCTCGGTCTTGACAACCTCATCATGTTCTACGACTCTAACGACATCCAGCTTTCTACCGAGACCAAGGTGGTTACTTCTGAGGACACCGCCGCCAAGTATCGCGCATGGGGCTGGAACGTATATGAAATCAACGGTAACTGCGTTGAGCAGATCCGCGGTGCGCTGACCATGGCTCAGAACCCGAACGGCAAGCCGACCCTCATCATCGGCAAGTGCATCATGGGTAAGGGTGCCCTCAAGGCCGACGGCAGCAGCTACGAGCGCAACTGCAAGACTCACGGCGCTCCTCTGGGCGGCGACGCTTACGTCAACACCATCAAGGCTCTCGGCGGAGACCCTGAGAATCCTTTCCAGATCTTCCCTGAGGTTAAGAAACTCTATGCCGACCGTGCTAAACAGCTCCGCAAGATCATGGATGCCAAGTATGCCCGCAAGGCTGCTTGGGCAAAGGCTAACCCTGAGAAGGCCGCCATGCTCAAAGAGTGGTTCAGCGGCAAGGCTCCGAAGATCGACTGGAGCAAGGTTGAGCAGAAACCGGACGACGCTACCCGCTCTGCATCAGCTGCAGTTCTCAGCCAGCTGGCTCAGCAGGTTCCCAACATGATCTGCGCAAGTGCCGACCTTAGCAACTCTGACAAGACTGACGGCTTCCTGAAATATACGACAAGCATGGTTAAGGGCGACTTCAGCGGCGCCTTCTTCCAGGCAGGTGTGGCTGAGCTCACAATGGCTTGCTGCTGCATCGGTATGGCTCTGCACGGTGGTGTAATCCCCGCTTGCGGTACATTCTTCGTATTCAGCGACTACATGAAACCTGCAGTCCGCATGGCTGCCCTCATGGAAGTTCCCGTGAAGTTCATCTGGACCCACGATGCATTCCGCGTCGGAGAAGACGGCCCGACCCACGAGCCTGTTGAGCAGGAAGCTCAGATCCGTCTGATGGAGAAGCTCAAAACTCACAAGGGCAAGAACTCAATGCTCGTTCTCCGTCCTGCAGACAGTGACGAGACCACCCAGGCTTGGAAGCTCGCCATGGAGAACACCACTTCTCCGACCGGCCTCATCTTCAGCCGCCAGAACATCAAGACCCTGCCCGCCGGCAACGATTACAGCCAGGCTGCCAAGGGTGCTTACATCGTAGCAGGCTCAGACCCTGACTTCGACGTAATCCTCCTCGCTTCAGGTTCAGAAGTTTCAACCCTCGTCGCAGGTGCAGAACTCCTTCGCGCCGACGGCATCAAGTGCCGCATCGTCAGCGTTCCTTCAGAAGGTCTGTTCCGCAGCCAGAGCAAGGCTTACCAGCGCAGCATCCTCCCGGGCAACAAGAAGAAATTCGGTATGACCGCAGGTCTGCCCGTAACCCTCGAAGGCCTTGTAGGCGCCGGCGGCAAAGTCTGGGGCCTCAGCTCCTTCGGCTTCTCAGCTCCCTACAAAGTCCTCGACGAAAAACTCGGCTTCACCGCCGCCAACGTCTACGACCAAGTCAAAGCCATGCTGAAGTAGCCTTCGACTCCTACCGCGCAGCTCGGCTCCCGTGCATCTGCGAGTAGCCTTCGAGCATCGCTGGAACGCAAAACAACCGTCGGCCCCCTCAGGACCGGCGGTTTTTCTATCCCCGCTGTCCATCGCCTGAACGGTCAGGCGCACTCGATGAAGAAGTTTTCCTCGACAGGACTGCAGGGGCCCATCCAGAGCCCAGGCAGGTCTGGCGGGAGGAAACTTCTTTCCTCAGAACTGCCCCTCCCAGCATCCGTCCATCGAAACGAGGGCTTCCGTGGATAGGGGCAGGTTTTTCAGCACTCTGTCCATCAAAACGGGGTTATTCGTGGACAGAAGCAGGTTTTTATATCCTCTGTCCATCCAAAGCCAGTTCTCGCTGGACAGGAGATGATTTTTTGCCCTTCTGTCCCGGGAAACCGGGGTTTTCGAGGACAGAATCCGGTTTTCGGCCCCGCTGTCCCAAGAAACAGTTGTTTCCGGGGATAGATGGCGGTTTTCAACCGGTTTGTCCCCGAATTAGATAGTTTTCTGGGATAGACTCTGTTTTTTCGCCCGTTCATCCCCGATTCGGGTAGTTTTCGGGGATAAATGGCAGTTTTTTACTCACCTGTCCCGAATTTGTGCGGTTTTCGGGGACAATGCTACGTGGAGAGCGTCGTTAGCTTCATTCGCGCCAAAGTGTGTAAGGTCAATGTGCCCCAGAAAGCGTATAAGGGCGATTGCCCTTTCACACTACCCGTTCTAAGGGGGGTGTGGAAGGAAGACCCTTCCCACAGAGCGTATAGAGCCCTTCTCCCTTCCACACTTTGGTTCAAAGGGGTCTTGGCAAATAGAAAACCATCGTGAAGTGTGCCTTCCGGTCCACAGTTTGGACCGTCAGTATCATTTTGCGGGGGTTTTTGCGCTTAACGGTCCAATCGTTGGACCGGAAAGAGCACTTCTTCGAGGGATAGGAGGTGCAGAGGAAAGCAAAGCCTTAGGAAAGTTCCGTTCGCCTTCGGCTCACTCCAACCCAGGGCCGACAATCGCCTGCAGGCGATAGCGTAGACCGTGCGGGTTGGCGGGTGTAATAGCAGGTCGAAGCGACAGGGTTTGGGGCAGCGCCCCAGTAACACTGGACCAGCCTTCCTACAGACTTTCTTTCCTCTGCATATGTTGTTTCGAGACGATGTTGTTCGTGCAAGTGTAGGAGACGTCCCAATGCGAGGACCGTCTCCAGCAAATAAGGCCGCTTTTGCGGGTAACCTGCGATTATCTGGGACGTCTCCGACGGTCTATCTGCTAATAATTCTCTTTCCCTACTGGAAAGCAAGGTCTTCGGGGGGTTCCGTTCGCCTTCGGCTCACTCCAATCCAGGGCCGACAATCGCCTGCAGGCGATAGCGTAGACCGTGCGGGCGAGCGGGTGTAATAGCAGGTCGAAGCGGCAGGTCTGGGCAGAGCCCAGCAATAATGGGCCAGCCCCCCTCAGACCTTCTTTCCAGTAGGGAAAGTACTTCTATATTGAGGGCGGTGGTCCAAAATCTTGCAGACCACGTTCAAAACCCCCCTGTTTTCGGAGGAGGTGGTCCAGAAAATGTACCACCACCATCACTATCTTGAGCGAAGCGAAGGATCTGACCGGGTCGCAAAGTGTGCGGAGGTTTTCCTCGGCGAAGCGAGGAGGGCCTTTCCCAGAGCCCCCCGCAGCGCCGCCGGGAGAAAACCTCCTCCTGCAACACATTTCCAGCCATTTCCCACTCCCGCACACACCCCAAACCAAAAAGAAGTTATCCTCGGCTCCGCTGGGAGATAACTTCTTTCATAATATCATCTATCTATGCGGGCAAGGTTGGCAATAATACGGCATACCTTGCCCGTTAAGAGCCGTTTGTGAAAAAGATTTCCTCCACTTGAAGAACTACATTCCGCTGCGGCGGATGGCCAGGCGGATGGATTCGGGATGGGCTGCGGCGAATTGCGCGGCATCTTCTACGACGCAGGCGAGGTAGCCGCCACCGCCAGCCCCGGGCATTTTCCACGCCAGCACTCCAGGCATGGCGCTATACTTATCTATTACTGCCAGTATGCTGTCCTCGGCATCCACCTTGTCCCCACCGGGCATTACCGGTCGAACCATCGCAGGGAAGATTGCGACCTGAGCGTTGAAAGAATCTCGATATGCGGCGGCGAAGGCGGCGAGGTCGCGGGCGAGGATGGCGTTCCAGCAGCGTGCGGCGGCATAGGCCAAAGCCTCGACCTTGGCGCGGGTGATGTCCTTGCCTTCGACAACAGAGCAGCCCGGGCGGCGCGGCTCCATCGGAATCATCACCAGATGCTCCTCCAGCCAGCTCAGAACAGCCTCGTCGGCGCAAGTTTCAATCTTCTCCGGCCAGAAACGATTGTTATAATAGTGGCGGCACAGCCCCGGTACGCAGATGCCGATGGAATCCTGCGCCCCGCTCGTGATGCCGTCCGAACGCTCAGGGTCGTTCTCGAAACAGAACACCAGCTTCGCCAGCATCTCCGGGTCCATGTTGGGCAAATGATAAGGCCAAATCTTGCGAATCATATTGCGAGTCGACGTCGCCAGCCCGCAGCGCTCCCGGATCTCGAAAGTCGGCTCCAGTGAGATAGTGATGGCCCAGCCCGGCGCCATGCAAGACACATACGGCTGGTCGATCCACGTGCCGGCAAGGTCGAGACGCGTCGGGATGCGGCTGTCCACCTTCTTGAGGTCGGTGGAAGACCGAGCTTCCAGCCCGGCGGAAGGCACCCTCTGCAGCACCACATATTCGATGCCCCGCTCGCGGCACAAAGCCTCCTTCTCCTGCGAGCCTCCGTCCTCATTCACCACGAGAATGTCCGGTTTCAGAATGTCCAGTTCGGGGAGGAAATCCAGCACGCCGCTACCCGAATTGATGAAAGCATCCTTCACGTAGCGGATGCTCTTCACCATGAACAGTCTCTCTTGCTCGGAATAGACCGTCTTGTGGTGCTTGTAGCCCAGAATCGTGGCGTCGCTGCCTATGCCGACATAGAGGTCGCCATACTCCGCCGCCTGACGGAAAAACTCCACATGCCCGCTGTGCAGCAGGTCATAACATCCCGAAACGAAAACCTTTTTTGCCATAGCCGGAACACTCTGCTTTCAAAACAGACCCAAATTACAGATTATTCCGCACATAAGAGCACAAAAACGAAAGAAAATATTTAACTTAGTATGCCCCACACCGCGGTCACGCCGACCCGGTAAAGTGAAACCGCCGGCCTAAGGACAGGACCGGAAGGAGCGAAAAGCCCTGGAAAGTGCGACTAACGGTCCACGGGCTGGCCCGGAAGGAGCGAAAAACCCTGGAAAGTGCGGCTAACGGTCCACGGGCTGGCCCGGAAGGAGCGGCAAGCGCCGACAAGAAATGCAAACAGCAAACAACAACAATACATACATGAAAAAACTTCTCCCCCTGACCATTATCGTATGCCTGATGGCAATTGCGTGCAAAAGCGGCAATGCCCCTCAGGACCGCCTCCTGACCAACGAAGCCAAGATCAATGACCTCATCGCACAGATGACCCTCGAAGAGAAGGTCAACATGCTCCACAGCAAGACCAACATGTCGTCGGCCGGCGTCGAAAGGCTCGGCATCGCAGACATGAACTATGCGGACGGCCCCTTCGGCATCCGCGAAGAAGGAGTGCCGAACGGCTTCCAGTCAGCCGGCTGGACCGTCGACTCAGCCACTTACTTCCCCACCGGCAGCGCCCTTGCAGCCACCTGGAGTGAAGACCTGGCCTACAAATACGGCACCGGCATGGGCAAGGAAGCCCGCCTGCGCGGCAAAGACATCATCCTCGGCCCCGCCATCAACATCCAGCGCCTGCCGACCGGCGGTCGCACCTACGAATATCTCAGCGAGGACCCCATCCTCTCCGCAGCGCTCTCACTTTACTACACCAAGGGCGTCCAGGACCAGGGCACCGCAGTCTGCATCAAGCACTTCGCCGTCAACAACCAGGAGACCAACCGCGGCAGCGTGAACGTCAAAATTGACGAACGCACCCTGCGCGAAATCTACCTCAAGCCCTTCGAGCGGGCAGTGGTGGAAGGCGGAGCGATGGCCGTGATGCCTGCCTACAACCGTGTGAACGGCGACTACTGCTCAGAGAACGAGCACCTGCTGAACGAAATCCTCCGCGGCGACTGGGGATTCAAAGGCATGACAGTTTCCGACTGGGGCGGCACCCACAGCACGATGGGTGCAATGCTGCACGGCCTCAATGTGCAGATGACCGGCTCGAACTACCTCGGCCCGGCCGTGATTGACTCCATCAATACCGGAGCGCTCACCGAAGCTCAGGTCGATGAGAAGGTCCGCCAGATCCTGCGAGTTCGCTTCGCAGTGGAGCCCGTGCCTGCCGACAAGGCCAATCAGGCCATCACCTCGCAGCCCGAAAGCCAGCGCATCGCCCGCGAAGTGGCTGAGAAATCCATCGTCCTGCTGAAGAACGACAACATCCTGCCCATCAAATCTGACGTGAAGAAAATCGCCGTCATCGGCCAGAACGCCGTCCTCAAGACCCAGAGCGGTGGAGTCGGAGCCGGCGTCAAGGCCCTCTACGAAATCACACCCCTCGACGGCATCAAGGCCCGCGCAGGAAAGAATATAGAAGTAAGCTACGCACCCGGCTACAAGAACTACCCGGGCCGCCGCTGGGGACCCGCCCCTGCACAGCCCGACCCGCT
>Ga0310786_10005361_pt1 | contig 17453 bp, 15 predicted proteins | sample AusTroGonzalo_MG_FD_203881 | JGI IMG/M metagenome (GOLD analysis project Ga0310786, IMG submission 203881) | Bovine rumen microbial communities from tropical cattle in Woodstock, Queensland, Australia - Gonzalo_03 (v2) (version 2) | ecosystem: Host-associated > Mammals > Digestive system >... | reverse complement strand
GCCAAGCTCGGTGAAGCTTTCAACGCCATCGGTGTGCAGGCCTTGGGCGACGGTGGTGTCAACTGGATATTCTTCGTTCTCATTGTGGTCATTGGCCATGTCTTGAACATCGCCATGTGCGTTTTGGGTGCTTTCGTTCACCCCTTGCGACTCAACTTCCTTGAGTTTTTCAAGAACTCCGGCTACGAGGGTACAGGCCGCAAGTATAATCCTTTATCAGAAAACAATCTTGAAATCTGAAATTTGAAATCTGAAATTTTGGAATTAAACAATTAACAATTAAACACTTAATACTATGTTAGCAACAATTTTAGGTTATCTCGGTTTAGGCCTCGTGTTGGCCTTGGCAGGTATCGGAAGTTCAATCGGCACTTCGACGGCGGGCAACGCTGCTGAAGGCGGCCTCAAGAAACGTCCCGAGGCATCGGGCAATTTCATGGTGCTGTCGGCACTGCCGGCCACGCAGGGTATCTACGGCTTCGTGGCATTCTTCATGCTGCTGAGTAAGATGAAGGCCAATCCTGAGAGCGGTCTCGTCATCTTCGGCGTGGGCCTCTGCGTGGGCTTGGTCTGCATGATCTCGGCCATGCGTCAGGGCCAGGTTTGCGCCAACGGTATCGTCGGTGTGAGCCAAGGTCACGACGTGTTCACCAACACCTTGATTTACGCCGCTCTTCCCGAGTTCTATGCTATCTTGGGCCTTGTCGGCGCACTGATGGTGTAATCGAAGATTAGACCGTTTAGAACGTCAAAGGCGACTCGTTGTTTTCGGGTCGCCTTTGGTGATTAATGCAGTGAAAACCTTGAATGAAAGAAAAATGTTTATATTTGCAGGCGAAAACCTATAAAGAAATAACGAAATGATGCAGTTGAACACAATGAATGAAGCGCAAATGATGATTCTTGAATCATTCGCGAGTGCTACAGATGAGCAAGAGGTTAATGATTTGATGGATGTTCTTCGGCTATTCTATGCCCGCCGTTTGGAGCAAGAAATGAATCGGTTGTGGGAAAATGGAACTCTTAATCAGGAGGCTCTTGACCAATTGAAAGGCGAGCATCTTCGCACCCCTTATTTGAATTGATTGCCATGACGCAGCCTCGTGTGGTCATCGATACGAATTGTCTGTTGCAGATACTTGGAGCAAAGAGCAAGTACCATTTCTTGTTCGACAGTTTTCTGCAATTCGGCTATGTTTTGTGCATTTCAAATGAGGTACTTCTTGAATATGAGGAGATTTTGCGCGTTAAGGCTTCACCATTGGCTGCTGATTTGTTTATGAAAGTCATCGCCCGTTCTCGTAATGTGATAAGAAAGGACCCATATTTCAAATGGAGAATCATTACCAATGATTTGGATGACAACAAGTTCGTTGATTGTGCATTTGCTTGTCGCGCGAATTTTATTGTGACCAACGACAGCCATTTTCAAGAAGCGGCAAATTCTCCGTTTCCAAAATTCAATGTGATAAACCTTGATGATTTTGCAGAGTTAATGAAACAACAATAAATATACTATTAGGAACTAAAAGAAAGAATAAGAACAAGATAAACAAAAACTTACATATTAGCAGATAGCACTTGTTGCTGTCCTTGAACCTCAAATTTTCCACTAGTCCCTGTTTGCGGGGCAACATCTCAAGGACAAGTTGCAAATGCCGTAGTTGCTACGGCGTGGAATACTTGTTAGAGATGTGGGGCGTGGAAACCCTGAGGTTCAAGCAAGGAATTGATTCCACGCTGTTTTTTATGTATAATCAAAACAAATAACTCAATAATAAATCATTAGAAGTTGCGCCCGTCACGAATTTAGGGAAAAGAAATGACAAAGTTTTTAATCATTGCAGGAACGCAGGATTCTGGCAAAACCACCACCGCAGGGATGGTGTACAAAGAATTGTTGCTTGATGCGAAGGATGTTCATCTGACAGATGGGTTTGGTAATGCATTACCCATAGATGATGTTTTGTTTGAAAATGGTAAGCCTAAAGATTTCATCGCTTATATGGTGGTGAAAGACAAGAAAGTAGTCATTGTTTCAATAGGTGATAGTCCTCAATATTTGAAGAAACAGATTGAGAATTATCTCAATGAGGTGGCTTATTTCGTGTGTTGTTTGAGAACCCAAAATAGAGAAGGCTCTTCACGAAGAATGGTGTTCGCAGATTATGTGGACTATCTCAAAGAAGAGTTTTGGATTGAATACTCTGAAGATGAAACGCAAAAGTTTGCAGTGAAAGAAAAGACAGTCAATCAAATTGTATCAGTAATAAAGAATGTTAAACCAATAAAATGAATTGAAGATGAAACGGTTAATGAATTTGGTCTTGGCGGCCATGATGGTTCTACTCGTAAGCTCTTGTGGCAATAATGGAGAACAACAAAGTGAAAGTACAAAGCAAGAAGAATCGGAGAAGTATTTCTCTTATAAAGTATTATCACGCAAAAGCTCTATACATAATGAAGACTCTGGTGTTTATGCACTTGCTGGATTGGCGATTCTTATTGGTGATGATAATACGTCAAATTATATGATGTTTGATGATGAAGAAGACTATTATAACGATTATATCTATGAATGGGCCTTGGCTTTAGGGATAGCATCACATCAGTATACATTTGCTTATGCTGACGATCCAATTTGGAAGCAAGAGAACAACTTGATTTGCGTGCATTGTCTGCCTGATTGTTTAGATAAATATGGGATAGTGGATGATGCAGAAAGAGAACTGATTCTGAAAACATACTATGACTTAAAAGATGCGGCAATTTACGAACCAGAACGGGGATACGGCTATCGAAAATATCCTGTTGAAATGGCAAAGTATTGGAACAAATATGTTGAATTATATCGAATCAAAGATGGAGAATTTGATGGTGTTCCATCAGGTGCATTAGGGATAAAATTCATGAACTATTAGTGATTCCATGAAAAAAATCTTGATAATCATGGTATTAGTCCTTTTTGGCAAAGGTCTTCAAGCCCAAAGTATCAGCCACATCGAAACCACAAAATCGTGGTATCATGTCTATGATGAGACAGGCAAGCTGGCCAAAACCATCAGCACCTCGCAAGGCGAATTGATGGGGTATAGCGCCTCGTTCTATATCCTTAAACAAGGTTCATATTACATGGCATACGACATCAAAGGGAATCGGTTGCATGCTTTTGCCGTTCACGAAGTTGGCGAAATCCTTACGGTTACAGGCGATACTTTTACAAGTCGTCATGGTTCGTGGATTTACACTTGGAGCAAAGAGGGCCAAAAGAAAAAAACGCGAGCGGCGCACTGATGGTGTAATCGGAGATTAGACCGTTTAGAATGTCAAAGGCGACTCGTTGTTTTCGGATCGCCTTTGGTGTATGATGATCAGAGGAGATTCGCCCCAAACGTCCACTCAATATAATCAATGGAATTGAGGTGGATTTTCATGAAAGTGCCGATGAAATAGTTGCGGTGCTTGCCGAGGTAGAACTTGTAGCCGACCCTTTCGTAATAAGGCGTGTAGAATTGCGGCAAAATTTTCGACCCATGATAAAGATAATAAGCGGCACCGGCACAAAAGGCAAAACGCCCGAATTGTGCTTCAATATCGGCGGAGGCAGCTATGTGCGTTGAATTCCAAAAGTTGTACGGAACCCCTTCTAATTCATGACAATAGCGGGTCTCGCCAGTCCAAAGCAAGTCGATGGCGACATCCCAGCGGAAGCGTGCGTGGAACTGTCTTGAAAAGCCCACACGTAAGGTGTTCCCCAAGAAAAACGGCGTCTCATTGGGCAGTTGGTCACCCACGCGGGTATAAGTCTGAAGCCATCCGAGGCCTTCTGAAATCATTAGTTGGTTTTTCCTTTTGAAAGAGAGGGTGTCGGGCCGTATCGTCTCAGCCCGTCCATGAGGATGATAACGCAGCGCCAGCCTCAGGAAATGGCTGTTGATGCCATTGTCGGGAAGGAAGGTGGCACCATTGGAAGAATGGTAGTAGCCGTAGCGGATAGTGGCGTCCAACTGGTCATTAAGGCGGATGGTCGGCCCCAAGTCGAAACTGACATGGAAATTCAAGGCTGAACCTAACATCTCGTTGCCGTGCCGCGTCCAGAGGTCGGCACCAAAGATGATGTCATAGTCGAACGACCAGCGCTTCCCCTTGTAGATATGCCCGTCAACGAAATAAGCCAGGGAAAAGCAATCCCCGATGGAACCGTATCGGTTGCCTTCGTGTGTGTAGTAAATGACACTGTCTAAGGTGTGGTGCGTATAGCCAATCAGGAGGCCTTGATGTCCTTTCCCAATGCGCACATCCAATCCATAGTGGTAATAATCAGCGATGTATTTGTGGTTGGCACTGAAAGGAGTGTAATGCCCAAGATTGAAACCAGGTTCATAATAAAGGTCTTGCCAAAAACTTTGCGCAGAACCGGAAATCGTTGCGGCGATGAAAAGCAGAAACAATAACGATTTCTTCATGTTAGAGGTCGTCTTTCATCCGTTCGATCATGCGGCGTTCCTTCTTGGTCGGGCGACCCGCACCACGGTCACGCCATTCGGCTTTGTAGGCGTGCATAAACTCGATACGTTCGTATTCCTCCTTGGGTGTGAGATCGGTGTAAACCTCGGGCACCTGTTTGGCGGATACACGGTTCTTGATGACGGTCTTCACTTGCACTACCTTGTGGAGTTGGTCAATCTGCACTTGGATGACATCGCCTTCTTTCACTTCGCGCGACGGTTTGACGGGGTTGCCGTCCACCTTCACCTTGCCGCCCTTGATGGCATCGGCAGCCAATGAGCGCGTCTTGAACAGTCGCGCCGCCCACAGCCATTTGTCCATTCGAACGATGTTGTCTTCTTCGGCCATTACTTCTCCTTAAATATCAACTGAATCGGCACACCGTTGAAGTCCCAAGTCTCGCGCAACTTGTTCTCCAAGAAGCGTTTGTAGGAATCCTTAACATCCTTGGGCAGGTTGCAGAAGAACACGAACTGGGGTGTACGACCCTTTAGCTGGGTGATGTACTTGATGCGCAGGAAACGGCCACGCGAAGCGGTCGGCAGCGGCACGGAGTTGATGATTTCTAACATCTTGTCGTTCAGCTCGCGGACGGGGATGCGGCGCTCACGGTTCTCGTAGACCTTGTGCGCGGTTTCCAGCACCTTATAGATACGTTGCTTGTTGATGGCCGAAGTGAAGATGATGGGGTAGTCGGTGAAAGGTGCAGTCTTGGCACGGATGAACTCCTCGTAGCTCTTGTGCGTGTTGGAGTCCTTCTCGACCAAATCCCACTTGTTCACGACCATCACCAAGCCTTTCTTGTTCTTCTCAATGAGGTGCAGGATGTTCATGTCCTGTGCCTCGAAGCCTTGTGTCGCGTCGAGCATGAGGATGGCCACGTCGCAGTCTTCGATGGCGCGGACGGAGCGCAGCACGGAGTAAAACTCAATGTCTTCTTCCACTTTGCTTTTCTTGCGCAGTCCAGCGGTGTCGACGAGCATGAACTCCATGCCGAAAGCATTATAGCGCGTATAGTTGGCGTCACGGGTGGTGCCAGCGATGTCGGTGACGATATGTCTATCAGTGCCGAGGAAAGCATTGATGAGTGACGATTTTCCTACGTTAGGACGGCCAACTACGGTAAACTTCGGCAAATCGGTGTTGAAGTCGGTGGTATCGGAGGGTAAAAGCTCGCAGATTTTGTCTAATAGTTCGCCCGTTCCTGTACCTGTCATGGCAGAGAAGGGGTAGGGTTCATCCAATCCCAAAGCATAGAACTCCGAAATCAGCGTCTCTTTGCTGGGCTCGTCGATCTTGTTGACGGCCAGAACTACGGGCTTCTTCTGCTGGCGCAGGATGTTGGCCACTTCCTCGTCGAGCACATGCATACCTTCCTTGCCGTCCACGATGAAGACGATGACATCGGCCTCGTCGATGGCCAGGTCCACTTGTTTGCGGATTTCTTCTTCAAAGATGTCGTCCGACCCCACCACATAGCCGCCGGTGTCGATGACGGTGAATTCCTTACCATTCCAATCGCTTTTGCCGTAGTGCCTGTCGCGCGTCACGCCGCTCGTCTCTTCCACGATGGCCATGCGCTGCTTCAGCAGACGGTTGAACAGCGTCGATTTTCCCACGTTGGGTCGCCCCACTATTGCTACAATGTTTGACATGTCTTTGATGGTTTTATTTTGGGCTGCAAAAATAGGCATTTTAAGGTCGCTTTGCGAGAAATCCATTCAAAATCTGGTTCAAAATTTAGAGAAACCCTTTGTGCAAACGAAAAAATCCCTATTTTTGCTTCTTTCCAAAGACATAAGCAATCGTTGCGATGATGAATAGGCACATTCTATCTCTTTTATTATTGGCAACTTTAATAAGTTGTACACATCGAGAACACAAACTTGAGGAGTCCCATACTTTATTACCTTCCTTGTATATTGAATTGCCGCCGGAAGAATTGGAGGCTATACTTAGCGATTTTGAATACAAAGTCCCAGCGCATGCTCTGCTTCTTTCGGTTGATAAGGATACCTTATTTTATGGCGAGCTTGACCATATCAAAACTAGAGGCAGTAATACTTTCTCGCAAGAAAAAAAGCCTTTTGGTATTAAATTCAAGAGAAAGCAATGTTTGCTTGGGCTTGAAAAAAGTCGATCTTTTGTTTTGCTGGCAAACGCTTTTGATGAGAGTCATATACGAAATGCTATTGCTTTTGACCTTGCCCATTCCATAGGCTTGCATGCCCCTCAATACGCATACTTGTCTCTTTATATTAATGGTGAATACAAAGGATTGTATCAGATGACCAATAAAGTTGAAGTGAGCAAACACACTCTAAATATTGTAGACCTGAATGAACTCAATAAACAAGTGAATCCGTTGCCACTTGATAAGTATTCACAGTTTTGTGTTAAGAATGGGTCTGATATTCAATGCAGAGGAATGTTGCTTGAGCAATCTCCTGAAGATTATTCTGGAGGGTATTTGTTGGAACTAGTACATCTTGATGGCAGAAAAACACCCAGTGGCTTTGCTATATCAACGGGAGAATGGGTGAATATCAGGTCTCCTAAATATGCTTCTGAAGCAGAGGTGGACTATATAAATGACGTTCTTGATTCTTTAGTAGAAGCCTTGAATCCGTCAAGTGGAAAGAACATAGCAGAATACATAGACATGCGTTCTTTTGCTCTCTATTATTTGTTGCAAGAAGTCTTGCAGAATCCGGATGGTTGCATTAATAGTTTCCATATGTATAAAGATCAAGATGACCCTCTGCTTTATGCGGGGCCGGCATGGGATTTTGATGTGAGCATCAATAATGTTTGCTTCCTAGGCGGGTTATCGTTGCCAAACGAATTATCAATCAGAAGGTGGCCTGGGGTAATTGACCCCGAATCGGGTATTTTGTTCAATTTGTTAAGATGGCATCCTCAATTTCAGGATTATGTTGCTGACTTATACTTGAAAACATTCAGTCCACAGTTTCATACCTGTCTTGAAAATGGAATTATAGATTCGCTTGTAAATTTGATTTATTATGATGTGGAACGTGACAACGATTTGTATCATAAGAGGATAGATGCATCCTACGATGTGGCTTTGCAAAGGGTTGTTTCATTTCTGGAACAACGACTTTTATTCTTGGATTGGTATTATCAAGCCGCACCTTCAGAAAGAGTGTGCATTACGGATGTTACGGACCCTATGAATCCGAGATACTTACACAATCCTGTTGGCCATCCGTTTACATTGCCTGAAACTTATTATTTGGCTGGTCTTTCCAATTATTCACCAGTTCCGGTATGGTATTATACAGGTACCGATTCAATCGTTCAAGACGGAGTGAGGCTTTATAATGATTGTAAGATAGAACTTCGTTGGCGAGAGCCAACATGGCAAGAGATTCAGTCTCGTCGCATTTATAAAAAACTGGAAAAATGGAATGTTCACTTTAAGTAGAGTGAACTATTCAAGCTTCGTAGCCAAACCGCTTTAACTCTGCCTCATTGTCGCGCCAGTCTTTGTCGACTTTGACGAAAAGTTCCAAGAAGATTTTCTTGCCCGTAAATTCCTCAATATCAGTGCGAGCCTGCATGCCGAGTTTCTTGATGGCGCTGCCGCCTTTGCCGATGATAATGGCTTTCTGCGAGTCGCGGGCCACATAGATGACGCTTCGGATGTGGATGCGTTTTTCAGTTTCCTCGTAACTTTCCACTTCGACCTGCACTGAATAGGGAATTTCCTGCTGGTAGTTGAGCAGAATCTTCTCGCGGATGATTTCGGTGATGAAGAAACGCATCGAGCGGTCAGTGAGTTCGTCCTTGGGGAAATAAGGCGGACATTCGGGCAGTTTCTCCAAAATTTGCTTGAAGATGAACTCCACGTTGGCGTTGTATTGTGCCGAAAGCGGAAAAACGGTCGCATTAGGTAAGGTTTCGCGCCAAAAACCCACGGCTTGCTCGACTTGCTCCTGCGTGGAGAGGTCGATTTTGTTGATGAGGACAAATACGGGTATCTCGGTGGTTTTCAGTCGTTCCACGGTCTTTTCCTCAATCTTTTTGTCGGTGATGTCGACCACAAAAAGGATGAGGTCGGCGTCGATGAGGGCCACGTTGACGAACTGGTTCATCACCTCGTGCATCTTGTAGGCCGGGTCTTTGATGATGCCGGGCGTGTCGGAGAAGACGATCTGAAAGTCGTCGCCGTTGACGATGCCGAGGATGCGGTGACGCGTGGTCTGCGCCTTCGATGTGATGATGGAGATTTTTTCTCCAACTAATTGATTCATAAGGGTTGACTTGCCCACATTCGGGCGACCTATAATGTTGACATAACCTGCTTTATGCGCCATAGTGAAAATTTTTCTCGATTTTTAACCTTGCAAAGAAACAAAATTATTATCTTTGCAGCCGATTTCGCGAGCGAAAAATTTTCGTTGACCGAGATTTTGACACGATGCGGGGTAGAGCAGAGGCAGCTCGTCGGGCTCATAACCCGGAGGTCGGAGGTTCGAATCCTCCCCCCGCTACAAAAACCAAAACGAGCAGGACAATCGTCCTGCTTTTTTTATGGCAAAAACAAACAGCTATCCCCGTAACTCAAGAATCGGAAACCATTGTCCAGAGCGAAACGATAGCACTCTTTCCAACGCTCGCCAATAAGTGCCGACACCAATAATAACAAGGTGCTTTTCGGCTGGTGGAAGTTGGTGATCAAGCCAGTGATGACGCGCATCTTGTAGGAAGGCGCAATCATCAGACTGGTGCTGGCTTCTAAACGCGTAAGGCGGTGTTGGTCGAGATAATCCACAATGTTCTGCAAGGCTTCGGCGGTGGATAGAGACTCGTGGTTCTCGTACGGAAACCATTGTTCGATATGTAGTGGCCGTAACTCCATACCTTGTTCGGCGAGCATCACACCAATCCAATACAAGCTCTCCAAAGTACGGGTGCTGGTTGTTCCAACGGGAATGATGGGTTTGCCAATATGTTGTATCAGGTTTTCAATCAGTGACTTGCGTACAACGATGGTCTCTGAGTGCATGGCATGTTCACCGATGGTGACAGTGGCCACGGGGCGGAAAGTGCCAGCGCCAACGTGCAACGTCACTTCATCGAAGGTGAAACCTTGTTCGCGCAGGCTAGCAATGAGCGGCTGGGTGAAATGCAGTCCGGCTGTGGGAGCGGCAACTGAGCCATCATAACGGGCAAAAACGGTCTGATAGCGGTCGCGGTCGGAGGGCTCTGCATCGCGGTGCAAGTAGGGTGGGAGCGGTATCTCGCCGGCGGCCTCTATAACCGAAGCGAAAGGTAAGGTCTCTGGTGCCCAAGAGAACTCAATCTCGGAATACTGGTCGTTGTGCGCTATGCGTTCCGCAAACAGCGTAGCTTCTTGCCCCCTGACATTCAGCGTCATGGAGAGTTTGCCTTCCTTCCAGCGTTTGGCGTTGCCCACCAAACACTTCCACTTGACGGGCGATGGGGCCGCAAAAGCCACCTGATAGTCTTGCTCGGGCTCCAAACAAAACACTTCAATGTGCGAACCTGTAGTTTTATGGAACTGCAACCTCGCTCGGATGACTTTGGTCTCGTTGAAAACCAACAAGGCATCCTTGGGCAAAAAGTCGCCGAGGTTGCGGAATTGTGACTTTTGTATCTGGTTGTTTTTTAGAACTAAAAGATTTGATGCGTCGCGTTCTGCCAAGGGGTATTTCGCGATGCGTTCCTCGGGCAGAGGATAGTCGTAGTCGTCGATGGTGATATGTTTAACGTCAGTCATGGTTCAAATCATTTCATTTTGAACACCCAAGCTGTAGTGCTCTTTAAGTCGCTGTGTTTCAGCCCGCTTGTGTCGATGTAGAGTTGTCCGTCCTTGTATTTCCACGGCAAGGTTTTGTAGCAACCTAACAGCGTAACTTTCATATCGTCAGCAGGTTTGTCAAGGTTCAAAACGAGTTGGTCTTCAGGATATTCCAAGGTAATGGCATAAAGGGCATCATCGCTTTGCGTGTAACAAACGCTGGGCTGCTCGCAGGTGTAGGTGGCTTTGAGGCCTTGTGCGGGCAAAACGGCACCCATCTGGAAACCTTGCATCACTTGTTTCTCCATCGTCTTGGATGACCAATACAACGTAATCGTGGCCTCAAATTCGTCTTCCTCATAGAACACTTCTATGCTGTGCTGGCCAGCGGCAAGCTTCATCTTTCCCGTGTTGCTCTTTCTGGTGTCTTCGATGACGGCTTGACCGTCAATGACCAACTTGGCCTTATCATCGGTCTGGATTTCGAAGGTGTAAGTGTCTGCCAAGCAGGAAAAGACGCTTTCCCAATGCGCTTGGAAGTGGTCGCAGCTGATGGCGGGGGCAGGGGAATTGCGTTTCCAGTCGAAGTCGATTTTTTCATCTGTGCGTGTAACCGAAACAGGTTTCATCTCGTAGAACTTCTTGTAAGGCTGCGTTCCATAGATGGCTTCTCCGTTAATTTCTAACCATTTGCCGAGGTCAAGCAGGCGTTCTTGTTGCAAAAGCGGAATCTTGCCATCGGCGGCAGGTCCCACATTGAGCGTCATGCCACCACCAGCTGCCACGAGGACGCAAAAATGGCGGATGAGTTCTTCGGAGGTCATATAATTGTCAAGCGGTTCATTGCGGTTAAGTCCAAAGGAACGACCCAATCCACGACATTCCGCCCAAGGACGGTCGGTGAGCGTGATACCTGAGCTGTATTCGGGGGTGCGGAAGCCGTGCTGCTGTCCGCCGCCCCAGCGGTCGTTGACGATGGCGTCCTCACCTACGGTGTTGTAGTACCACGAGATTAGTTCGGTGGCATGCCATTGCTCCGCGCTGTTGCGCCACTCGCCATCGGTGAAAAGGACGGTGGGTTGATAGCGCGTGATGAGTTCCTTGAATTGCGGAATCATGTGGGTATCAACGTATGTCCCGATTTGGTCGTCAGGGTCAACGTACCAGCGGTGGATGTCGCTTTTCCACTCGGGCAGGGAATAATAGAAGCCCATTTTGAGGCCTTGTTTGCGCACGGCTTCGGTCAGTTCGCCGCAGATGTCACGGTGTGGGCCGACTTCCACGGAGTTCCAATTCGGCGCGTATTGGCTGGGCCAGAGGCAGAAACCGTCGTGGTGTTTCGAGACCAACAAAACATACTTTGCTCCAGAATTTTTGAACAGTTCGGCCCATTCGTCAGGGCTCCATAATTCAGCTTTCCACATTGATGCAAAGTCTTCATACTGAAAGTCTTTGCCGTAAATGCGCTCTTGGAAAGCCTTGCGGTCGTCGTTGGTCATCAGGCCGCGGTAGTACCATTCGGCATAGCCTTCGAGACTGGCGTAGGCGGGCACGGAATACACACCCCAATGGATGAAAATACCCAGTTTGGCGTCGGAGAACCACTGCGGATAGCCCCGCTCGTTGATGGACTCCCAGGTGGGCTGCACTTGGGCGGAAAGGAGGTTGCAAAACAGCAACGCTGCGATGAGATAAAGAGTGTTTTTCGCTTTCATAATGCGCAAAAGTAGTACATTTTGGCCTTCATTGTCAGAACTTGTCCATTTTTTCCTAATTTTGCGGTATGAACATCTATCAACTCTTTCCCCGATTGTTCGGTAACAAGCAAACCGACTTTCACTTCAACGGCAGCAAGACTGAAAACGGCTGCGGCACTTTTAACGACATTGACGAGACTGCCCTCAACGCTATTAAAGACTTGGGCATCACCCATATCTGGCTGACGGGCATTCTGGAACACGCCTCGGAATCGACGGTCACACATCCTGATATTACCAAAGGTCGTGCAGGCTCGCCATACGCTGTCACAGATTACCGCGCCATTGACCCCGATTTGGGCACAATGGCCGATTTTGAACGACTGGTCAAACGCATCCATCAGCACGGAATGAAAGTGATTATCGACTTTATTCCAAACCATTTGGCGCGACAGAATAAAGGCTTCGACCCATGCAATTTCTATTATTGCGAAGGCCAAGCTTTTGTGTCGCCCAGGATTTTGAATGCATGTCATTCCGAGCAAAGCGAAGCGAATCTATGCGTTCAAAATCCTTACGAGGAGTTCCCCGCGAAGGCGACGGGCAATGTCTTTGCGCCCAATCCAAGCCTCAACGATTGGTACGATACCGTCAAGTTGAACTATGACGAGCACGACACTTGGGAAAAGATGCTGGGTATCCTTCGATTCTGGTGTGAAAAGCAGGTCGACGGGTTCCGCGTGGATATGGCCGAGATGGTGCCGGTGGCCTTCTGGCAATGGGTGATAGCGGAACTGCGCAAAGACTATCACCCTTTGATGATTGCAGAAATCTATCAGCCAGCCCTTTACAAGCCCTTCCTTGAGGCAGGGTTCGATTACCTTTATGACAAGGTGGGTTTATACAACACATTGGAACGCGTACTTTGCGAAGGCCACGAGGCGAAGGAAATCAGTCAGGTGTGGAAGGATTTGGACGAGCTGGATGCCCACATGCTGCGTTTCATGGAGAACCATGACGAGAAACGTTTGGCTTCGCCGCAGTTCGTGGGAGATGCCTTTGCCGCCTTGCCCGCCGTGACACTTTCCGCTTTGATGAACACGGGGCCGTTTATGGTTTACAATGGCCAAGAGAGCGGTGAAACGGCTTCAGGCGAAGTGGGTTACAGTGGCGATGATGGCCGCACCTCCATCTTCGACTATTGCCACATGCCCGAACACCAAAAGTGGATGAACGGCGGCAAGTTCGATGGCGGCGGCTTTGATGAAGCACAAAGAAAATTATTCGTCTATTACCGTAACCTGTTGCATTTCAGGCAGGAACATTCTGCCATCAGCGAGGGCAAATTTTACGATTTGATGTGGTGTAACCCGTGGTACATGAATTTCGATCCACAGTTTGTCTATGCTTTTTTGCGCTATTCCGAAACCGAGCGTTTATTGGTTGTCGTGAATTTCAACCGTACTGAAACACGCGATGTAGAGGTGAAAATTCCGCATGATGCCCTTGCTTTGATAGGCCGAACCAAAGCCAACGAGTTCGACATGAATGACTTCGCTTCGGAGGTTCATGCTGTGCATTTGGAGGCTTCGGAAACCAAGGTAATTGACTTGGATAAAAATGAGATTGTATTTCTAAACTGATCAAACTATGCTTCCTCTCGTAACAAACGACCCCTGGCTCAACCCCGTCGCCAATGCGGTAGAGCAACGCCACAACAGATATAAAGAACGCCTACGCGGCATCATCAGCCACTACGGCAGCCTCAAAACTTTCGCCACGGCACACCAGTTCTTGGGCTTCAACTACGATAAACGCCGCCATGGCTGGTGGTACCGCGAATGGGCACCTGCCGCACATTACCTCTCGCTGATGGGCGACTTCAACAACTGGAACCGCTATGAATATCCTTTGGAAGTCGCGGGCAACGGCCTGTGGGAAATCTTTTTGCCTGACAGCGAATTTAAAGACAGACTCGTCCACGGCAGCAAACTGAAGGTGTTGGTGCAGTCGCAAATTGGTGAGCATGAGCGTATTCCAGTCTATATCAGGCGGGTGATTCAAGACGAAGGCAGTAAGGATTTCGACGGACAGTTTTGGAATCCGCCTACACCTTATATATATAAGCACGCCGCGCCGAAATTGAAAAAAGAGCCGCTGCTGATTTACGAGACGCATGTCGGCATGGCGCAAGAGGAGGAAAGGGTAGGGACTTACAATGAGTTCACCCAAAACATCTTGCCGCGCATCAAGGCGGACGGCTACAACGCCATCCAACTCATGGCCATCGCAGAGCATCCTTATTACGGCTCCTTCGGCTACCATGTCTCGAATTTCTTCGCGCCGAGTTCACGCTTTGGTACGCCCGAGGAGCTGAAGGAATTGATTGATACGGCGCACGGTATGGGTATGCTGGTTATCATGGACTTGGTACATTCCCATACTGTAAAGAACATCCGTGAAGGTATTAACCTCTTCGATGGTTCCGATAGTCAATATCTGCATGGCGGCGAGCGCGGCAACCACAACCTTTGGGACTCCAAACTCTTCAACTACGGCAAGGAGGAGACGCTGCAATTCCTGCTCTCCAACGTGCGCTATTGGTTGGAGGAGTTCCGTTTCGACGGTTTCCGTTTTGACGGTGTCACCTCGATGCTCTATCTCGACCATGGTATCGGTCTTGTCTTCGATGACCCATGGAAGTATTTCAACGACAATGTGGATGCCGATGCTGTTACTTATTTGCAGTTGGCCAACACTTTATGCCACGAGTTGAATCCGCAGGCCGTCACCATCGCGGAGGATGTCAGCGGTATGCCGGGCATTTGTCATCCGATTGCCGACGGCGGCATGGGTTTCGATTATCGTTTGGGTATGGGTGAGCCTGACTTCTGGATTAAGGTGCTGAAAGACCAGCCCGAGGAGCAGTGGAGCATGAACGAGTTTTTCTTCACGATGACCAACCACTTGCCGCAGACCAAGACGGTAGCCTATGCCGAGAGTCATGACCAGGCATTGGTGGGCGACCAAACTATAGCCTTCCGGTTGATTGGGAGCGAGATGTACCATGCAATGAGTCTTGACGCATCTTCCATGACTGTCGACCGTGGCATTGCCCTACACAAGATGATCCGCCTCTTTACGCTTACCTTGGGCGGCGAGGCGTGGCTCAACTTCATGGGCAACGAGTTTGGCCACCCCGAGTGGATTGACTTCCCGCGCCTCGACAACGGATGGAGTTACCAATATGCCCGCCGTCAATGGTCGTTGGTGGACAACCCCAACCTGAAATATCATTTCATGGGCGACTTCGACAAGGCCATGCTCGAATTCGTGAAGAGCCATGTGGTGATGCAGGCCTTACCCGCTTGGTTGCTGCTGGCAGATGAGAACAACAAAACCGTCGTCTACGAGCGAGGCAACCTGATTTTTGTCTTCAACTGGGGGCCACATTCCATCCCCGATTACGAGATACCCGTCAGGCAAACAGGTGATTATCAAATTGTTCTTACCACTGACGACAAGGCTTTCGGTGGCTTTGGCAACATAGATGCGACCGTCAAGTTCCCATCGGAAAAGAAAGGCGATACCATCACGATGAAGGTCTATAATGTGAGCCGTGTGGCGACGGTGTACCAAAGGGTTTGATTATTTCCCCACTTGTCCCTTAAACCATGCCTTGAGTTCCTCGTTCAGGCCATTCTGCTGTTCCAATGAGTTGTCGAGGTCTTCGAAATACTGACGGAAGTTGTTGACGCTTTCTTGCAGTGTATGCGGGAAATAGGTCACTTTCTGTCCAAGGCTGCCAAAGAGCCCCAAGGCATCGCTCAATTCGATGTTGGACTTGCGGTTTTTCAGTTCGGTTACGGCTTTAGCAGCGCGATGGTAGTTGCCGAGGGTGCCATCTGTCAGGTCGATGGTGCTGCCTTGAGCGTAGACCACATGACCGTTCAAAGGCTTGCTCCATTCGCCTTCGGGCAGCGGAATAACCAAGATGAAGTTCTCGCCGTCGTATGACCAATCAATCTCTTTTTCATCAGCGAATACATACTCGGGGATGTCGGAGGCAACAAACTTTAGTGTGATGTTGCGCGAAGCCATAGTGAATGGGCCTTTGGCAGGGCCGATTTGGAAGAATAGCACGGTTTTCTCCTCTTTGTCGTGTGTGGTACGGAATCTGACACGCATATTGTTTTGGTCGTAATCTTTGTCGTTGCCGTCATCGTAATACATCGTGAAGTCACCATCAGCACCAGGGTAAATCATCAAGTCGAATTGCGTCCAGTCAGTGCTGTTCACATGTTGGTGACAATCGGAATATTGCGGGATGATGGAACCGGCTTTCACATAGAGCGGGTATTCGTCAATCATGAAACTACGAGTGACGACCTGGTTGCCTTGCAACATGGTGCCTGTACACACCTCATACCAAGCGCCCTGTGGCAGCCAGATGTCTAAGGTAGAGAAGCTGCCTTCCATCGGGGCGGTGATGGGGGCCACCAGCATATCGTCGCCAAACATATACTCGTTACGGAAACTGTAGGCTTCAGGACAGTCTGGCCAATCATAATAAAGCGGACGACAGAGCGACAGTCCTTCGTCGTGTGCTTTGCGCGCCATGGTATAGATATAAGGTATCATCTGGCGGCGCTGATGGATGGTGTTGCGGACGATTTCGGTGTATTCGGCAGGCAACAGCCACGGCTCCTTGTTGATGGAGGCGTCTTTGGTGGAATGGCTGCGCAAGATGGGACTCAAGGCACCGAATTGCATCCATCGGGCATATAGTTCAGGCGCAATGGCGCCACCCCAGTGGCCGCCGATGTCGTGGCTCCAAAAGCCATACAACACATTACTTGCCGTTGAGTTGAAATAAGGCTGGAAGTCGAGCGATTTCCATGAGATGAAGGAGTCGCCTGAGAAACCGATTTGGTAACGGTGGTTGCCCAAACCTCCCCAACGGTGGTAGAGCATCGGGCGTGTGTTGCGGCTGCGCTCGAAGTTGGAGAAGAAGCAGTAGTTGATCCACCAGGTGTTGCTTAGGTTGGTGAGTTGCTTGTCGTTAGGCCATTGCTGCCAGTCGAGCCACCAGAAGTCGATGCCGTTGCGTTCCATGGGCTTCAGCACGACATCGAACATGCCCGACATGAAGAGCTTGTTGGAACCTTGCCACGGAATGCCAGGTCGCCCTGTGGTGTCGAGATGCATATAAGCAGCCATTTGGTCATAGCATTCCTCGTAGGGCTCCACTCCACCAGCGGGATGCAGGTTAAGTGTGGTGCGAATGTCTCGGCGGTCCATGTCGGCGATGAGGCGTTTATAGTCGGGGAAGAGCTTTTTGTTCCAAGTCCAGCCTGTCCAGTTGCCTTTGCCTGGTTCGGTATAATGCCAGTCCATGTCGATGACGAGCACATCGATGGGGATGTCGTATTGGTCGAATTTCTTCACCAAGTCACGGA
>Ga0310786_10005360_pt1 | contig 17461 bp, 12 predicted proteins | sample AusTroGonzalo_MG_FD_203881 | JGI IMG/M metagenome (GOLD analysis project Ga0310786, IMG submission 203881) | Bovine rumen microbial communities from tropical cattle in Woodstock, Queensland, Australia - Gonzalo_03 (v2) (version 2) | ecosystem: Host-associated > Mammals > Digestive system >... | reverse complement strand
TGTCCGGCCTCCACAATCTTGTTGATGGTGGAATGGCTGTTCTCAGCAAACTGCTGCGCAGTCTTCTCTGCAGCGGCAATGGCTTCGCTCATCATCTCCGGTTTCAGCTCCTGGAACTTGGTGTATTCGTAGTGGGCATAGTTGTTGTCGAGCATCACGCCACGTTCCAGCAAGGCGTCGGAAGCCTGTTGCTTCAATTCGTTGATGAACTTGGTGTCTGTGGATGCCACGTTGAGGCTGCGGCTCACCGAATAGCGGTAGGTAGGCCTACGCTCGCTCCATACGTTGGCGTTGTTGTCGGTGATGGAGAACGACTGGACGTTTATCGTGGCCTTACCCTCGATTTTGTTTTCCTTCAGATAGTTCTGAATGACCTCAATCTTTCCGTTGATGAGGTGGAAGAGCTCGTCAAGGTTGTCACCGACGTAGGTCACGGAGAGATCCCATGTTACCTTGTCGGCATCGACCACCTTCTCGGCCAGTCCCTTGACGGTGACGCGGCGGTCCTTGTTGGTGAAATTGTCAATGCCACTTTTGATGCAGAGTCCGAGCAGCAGAAGGCCTACGGCCAGGATGGCGGCCTGAATCAGTTTTCCGTACTTTTCCATATCTTTAATGTTTTAGGGTTTTTAGTGATGGTAGTAATCGTGAGGCAAAGATAATTAAAAAAGAGAAGAGAGGATATTTTTTCACATTTTTTATCATGACAACAGCAAATTCTCCTTTCTCCTCTTTCCTCTCTCCTCTTTTTTCCGTACTTTTGCAGCGGAAAATGGAAAAGGGTAAGGGGATTCTACGTTTCTTGAAGGACTGGACGCTGCCGGTGGCCATTGGTGTGGGCACGGTGAGCTATCTGACATTCGACATGGTGCCGGCACTGGATGCTGCAGGCACGGCATTGGCGCCTGTGTTCGATACGCTGTTTCCTGTGTTCTTGTTCCTGACGCTGTTTGTCACGTTCTGCAAGGTGGATTTCCACCTGATGCGTCCTCACCGTTGGCATGTGGGGGTGCTGGTGGCACAGCTGTTACTGGTGGCTGTCAATATTGTAATCATCCTGTGGACAAAGTCTCTCCACTCTTCTCTTTCCTCTCTCTCCTCTCCTCTCTTATGGGAGGCTATGCTGACGTGTATTATCGGTCCGTCGGCATCTGCGGCTCCTGTCGTAGTGGGCAAACTGGGGGGTAACATCAGTACGATGACGACTTACACGCTCATCTCGTCGTTGGCTTCGGCACTGATGATACCTGCTGTATTCCCCATACTTGAGCCCACGGCTCATGTGACGTTCCTGTCGGCGTTCTTCATCATTCTGGAGAAAGTGTCGCTGGTCCTCTTGCTGCCGTTAGTGCTGGGGTGGCTGGTGCAGCATTATATGAAGGGGCTGTGTCGTTGGATAACGTCGAAGAATGACCTGAGCTTCTATTGCTGGTGTATCTCGCTGAGCATCACGACGGGCATCACGGTGAAGAACATCGTGCACAGTGATGCCTCTATGGAACTGCTGCTGTGGATTGCGGTGGCCAGTCTGCTGCTCTGCTTCGTGCAGTTCTTCATCGGGCGCGGCGTGGGACGCTGGCTGGGTGAGGAGGTGAACAGTGGTCAGGCGCTGTTCCAGAAGAACACGGCGCTGAGCATCTGGGTGGCCTACATGTACCTGAATCCTGTGTCGAGCATTGGCGCAGGCTGCTACGTGCTGTGGCAGAACATCATCAACTCGCTGGAATTGTGGCAGTACAGGAAGGCTCGAAGTTTATGATCTGGTTTGTTGCAAAAAAATGAGTTTTTTCGAGAAAAGTTTGGTAAATTCTTTTCTTTTGCTTAACTTTGCAAAATTGAATATGTTTAACTCCATTTGTCAATAAATAAATAAGTTATGAAGAAAGTATATTTGTTGAAGAGCATGCTGTTTTTGGCACTTACCGCTACTGTTGTAAGTTGTTCAAATGAGGACCTGTATACTCCATCAGACGGAATCAAGAATGCTGAGAAAGTATTGGGCGTGACGATTGATCCGAATCAGGATTGGAAAATGACAACACAGATCACGGGAGAGATTACCGTGAATCTGGGATTAGATCAGCATTATACCGTTGCGGTATATGATGAGAACCCTCTTTATCATCAAGATGCCGTGTATTATTTCAACCAGGCTGTAAACGAAGGTGAAACCATTCAGGCCGTCTTTTCTGTTCCTTCTGCGAATAGTCGTTTCTATGTGGCGACCTTTGATAGCAAGATGCGAAGAATGGTCAGCATTGTTGATGTGGAAAACAATCATTTCTCGCTGAAAGTAGGTGGCTCATCAGCAACACGTTCGTCTGACTGTGAGAATCCGGAGCTTTATCCGGAAATAGTTAAGACGAAGGATGACTATCTGAACCCTGACGTTGACGAGCTGAAAGACATGCTTCGTATGAACAACCAGTTAGCTTGGACTGCGGATTATTATTTCGTTGAGACCGTATTGACGGAAGAAGACATGAAGCAATACACTCCTATTACTGATGATATTATTGTTAATGAGACATCGGGCGGAAACCACACGCTGAGTGATTTGAGCTGGTACTATAGTCCAGAAGACTATCCTGCACACGGAGATGGCAAACACTACCGTGTGGCTGCAGACACCGAGATTACTGAGGTATTCAATATCAACGGCACGCAATATTCCATTAACGATGCTGTCATCTATATTGAGGGCAAGGTACACCTGAATGGTAATACATTGAATGGACCAACGATAGTTGTAGCCAACGGTGGTGAAGTGATCATCGAGGGTAACACGACTCTTTCGAATTGTGGCCGATTTATCGTTATGCCTGGTGGTAAAATTACTGGTAATGACGGTGTCACACTAAGTATTACCAATGGTATGCCGTGTTACAATGCCGGTACAATTGAGTTTAATGGTACGTTGGATGTCAATGGTTGTGACTTCTACACCAATAATACCGTTACAGTGGATTTGTTACGTAATACAAGTGGCGGCAGATTCACTAATTTCGGTACAACGACGGCTCGTACCAATATGTTACAGGGTGATACTTACAACTGTGAGGTCATCAATGGTTGTACCTTGTATTATACGGAGGATGCCGGTATCGGAAACCTGAAGATGCTCAACAATAGCCTGCTGAGTGTGGGTGGTAAGTTAATTACTACGGGTAATTTTGATCTCTACAACTTGAGCTTGATCCTTGTACAAGACTTACAAATGCAGATGACTGAGTTTAATGCTCCGGATGGAGAAGATCAATTTGCTGTTCTGAAGATAATGGGCGACATGTATGTTGGACAGGGACCTGATTTCGGACAGGATGGAAATCTCTATGTTGACTGGCCTCGTTCCGAGGAAGGCCTCTATGTCAACGGGACATGGGATACGACAGACAACCAATGGAGTGCGTTGGGTATTATTAAGAAAACAATCAACCAGTTGATATCAGAGCCGACATCGCCTGTCGTTATACCTGCAGGTGGCTGTACAGGCGTTGGCTATCACGATACTGGCGGCTCGCCGGAAATAACTGACGATCTGGAGATGCCTGGTAGCGCAGCCGTGTGGACTTTTGCATTCGAAGATACGTTTAATGGTGACTACGACTTGAATGACGTGGTGCTTCAGGTGAAAGAGAATGAAGACAATCCCCTCAAGATTGATGTAACGCTTTGCTGTTCTGGTGCAACGCATAATCTCTATGTTTTCCTTCGGACGGATGATGGCCGTGATTTGAAGATGTTTAATGGTATGGAAGTGCACGCTGCAGTGGGCCAGAAAGCTGGAATAATGATTAACACAAGTCGCGATGATAACGAAAAATTTGTTTGTGATATAGCCCCTGTTACATATACTTTCTATAAACCGTCGAGAAGTTTCGACATAGCTACGGCCGATTTCTGGATTCAGTCACCTCGGGGTGAGATACATGTCGGAACAACCTACGGAGCAGGATATGCCCCTTATGGCCTGGTGATTCCTAAGGCATGGCGATGGCCGCGGGAATGGAATACTATTACGGGTAATTCCGTGATAGACAGTCCTTATCCTGACTTTGCAGGTTTTGCTTCAGACCGAACGGTGAATACCAACTGGTATGACAATTTCAATGAAGATTTAGTATATTAAAAGATTTAGGAGCTCAGGAAACCACCTGAGCTCCTAAATGCTTAATAGAGTAGCTGTGGACGGGTAGGGTGCAGGTACCAGTCGGTATGGCTGGTGTGGTCCTGAATCCAATAGACGAAATCGTCGTAAGGGCCAAAGACGCCTCCTGTTTCACTGTTGTAGGAGCCTAATGCCATGCTCTCTATAGGATACCGGAAGTCACCCTTCGGCACAACGACACACCAGCTGATGTGGTTGTCGAAGGCAGCGGTGTTTCCTCGGAATACGTCTTTCAGTACATCGTTGAACTTGTAGTCGTAGGTGTGTACCTCCCAGGTACCGCCGTTGTATTCTTCCAAAATAAACGGGTCGATGTTGTCGAACGTCAGCTGACGAGCCAGCTCGCGGCTTTTGAAGTTGATGCAATAGGTCGTGGTGATGGGCTCCACAATGTCACTGCTCAATTCCTTTATGTCCCTGGTTGTGTTCAGTGTCTCACGTGGAATGGAACCGACGGAGGTCTTTTCTCTAAGTAGTGCCCAGTGAGCATCCTCGAACATATTGATGACTGCCTCTCCTTTGCGTCCCTTTATCAGGTTTTCATTGGAGTTTATTAGGTTCTTGGGTAGGGGGAAGTCCTTGTCCATGCGTTCCCCTGCCACAATCTCGACGCTGAGAACGTCGTCATAGTTGAAACCCGCCAGATGAATGCCGCCGGCAATCTGCTTGAGGGTGCCCAGTGCGTCTAGTTTTACGGTCAACAGTACCTGGGTGGGGTCGTCCGTATAGCCTTTGCTGATACGCAGCACGCAGTCGTTATAGTCGAAATCATCAGGTACGGGGAAGTTTGCCTCGTAGAGATAGCTGAAGGTCTGCAGCGTGGGGGACATCAGCGTTCCTGATGGCTGGAGAGTTTCCGTGGCAAGGTCTATCTTTTTCGTTCCGTAATCGAAGGGGACAACACCGATGTATTGCTTGTCAGACGATATGGCTGCCAGATAGAGCGTCGCCTGACCTATGGGCACAGTGTAGCTGAGTGTGGCCGCATGATTCTCGCAGATTTCATTGGCCGCTATCTCTGCCCGGTTGGAACTGTATGGATTCTCTGTCAGTACCTGTACGCTTCGGACATCATCTGTTGTGGTTACGCTGATGGTGCTGCTTTTCGTCAGTTTCCAGTCGTGATTAAGATCCCTGTTGTCAATCATGAAATGGAAATCTACGTATTCATCGTATTTCTCCTGATTGAACAGGTCTTTCTTACACGATGACATGCACAGAATCAGAACGGTGCCAAGGAATAGAAAACGGAGTTTGTATGTCATATTCTGAGTTCTTAAGTTGTTGTTATCGTTTTCGTTTTTAGATTGTTTGCTGCAAAGGTAATAAAAAAAGTAAATAAATAAAAGGGTAAAAAGGTAAAAAAAGTGAGGCGGTAGCAAATAATTTAATCATTCATCTTTAATCTTTAATCTTTTTTCGTACCTTTGTCGCCTGTATGGCAAACATGAAGACTTTGGCCAAGGATACGGCCATATATGGATTAAGCAGCATCGTCGGCAGGTTCCTCAACTACCTGCTGGTTCCTCTATATACACAAAGTATGTCGGCTGCTAGCGGCGGCTATGGCGTCATCACTAATATGTATGCGCTGACGGCGCTGACGCTGGTTCTCCTTACCTTTGGTATGGAGACGACCTTCTTCCGTTTTGCCAACAAGGAGGGTGAGGACCCGAAGAAGGTGTTCTCCACGGCACTCATCAGTGTTTCGTCAGCCTCCCTGCTTTTTGTCGTACTGGTATTGCTGTTTATCAGTCCTGTCAGTGAGTTCCTCGGCTATGCCGATAACCCTACCTATGTCTCGGCCATGGCCCTGACTGTGGCTATTGATGCTGTCCGTGCCATTCCCTTCGTCTATTTGCGTCAGCAGAAGAAGGCGCTGAAGTTTGCTGCCCTTCAACTTCTAAACATTGCCATCAACATTGCCCTGAACCTGATATATTATCTGCTGTTAGGTGGTGAGGATCCTGGTTATGCCTTCTATATAAACCTCGCCACATCGGCCATTGTCACACTGTGCCTCTATCGGGAACTGATGGGTATCCGTGCAGGGTTCGACCGACAGCTGATGCGTCGTATGCTGAATTATTCGTGGCCCATTGTCCTTCTGGGAATAGCAGGCATCCTGAACCAGGTGGCCGATAAGATACTCTTCCCCTTCATCTATGACGGCAAGGACATGCAGATGCAGCTCGGCATCTATGGTGCAACGGTGAAGATTGCCATGATCATGGCAATGATTACGCAGGCGTTTCGTTATGCCTATGAGCCGTTTGTGTTCGGTAAGACGCGCGACAAGGACAATGACTATATGCAGGCTACGGCGATGAAGTATTATGTGATTTTCACGTTGTTGGCTTTCCTTTGCGTGGTGGGCTATATCGACATCATCAAGTATGTCATAGCCCCCGACTACTGGGTCGGCCTGCGTGTGGTGCCTATTGTGATGGCGGCAGAAATCATGATGGGTGTCTATTTCAACCTGTCGTTTTGGTATAAGCTGGAGGACAAGACTTTTTGGGGTGCCATCTTCTCGGCTGTCGGATGTGCCATTCTCATTGGCATCAATGTCATCTTTGTGCCCCGTTTCGGCTATATAGCCTGTGCATGGGCCGGTTTCTTCGGTTATTTTGCGGCAATGATGCTTAGTTACATCGTGGGGCGTATCTATCACCCCATCATCTATCCGCGACGGTCCATTTCCGTCTATATCATTCTGACCATCCTGTCCTATGCTGCCATGCATTATGGCCGGCAGTTGCTGCCTCAGTGGGCATCTCTCACCATCAACACCGCGCTCATTATGGTATTCATCACTCATGTGCTGCTTTATGACTTCCCCTTGAGTGGCCTTCCTGTTATTGGAAAATATTTTAAAAAGAAATAGTTATATGAAGAAGATTTTATTATCAGTTGTTGTCCTGCTCTCTGCTTTCCAGGCTAAGGCCGACGAGGGCATGTGGACACTTTACGACCTGCCGCAGCCGGTCTTTGCACAGATGCAGGCCGAGGGCTTTGCCCTGCCTTATGAGTCCTTGTATAGTGGCGAGAATGCTATCATGAAGGCTGTCGTCAACTTCGGCGGTTTCTGCTCGGGTGTCGTCGTGTCACCTGACGGACTCGTGTTTACCAACCACCACTGCGGCTTCGATGCCATCCGCCAACACTCTACCGTGGAGCACGACTACATGCTCAACGGTTTCAATGCCCAGAGCTATGCCGAGGAGCTGCCCAACGAGGACCTCTTCGTCAGTTTCATGGTGGAGCAGAAGGACATCACCGACCAGTTGAATGCCATGGGCATGTCGAGACTTTCTTTCGGTGAAATCGGCCATTTTGTGGACAGTGTCGAGAATGCCATGACCAAGCAGATTCGCGAACAGGACCCCACGCTGCGTGTGGAAATCAAACCGTTCTACGAGGGCAACAGGTATTACCTGACGACCTACCGCGACTTCAAGGACGTACGTCTGGTGTTTGCCGTTCCCAAGTCGATGGGTAAGTTCGGCGGCGAGACCGACAACTGGATGTGGCCGCGCCAGACCTGCGACTTCTCCGTGTTCCGCATCTATGCCGACCCCGAGACCAATGGTCCGGCAGAATACAACGAGAGGAACGTGCCCTACCACCCCAAGAACTGGGCTCCCGTCTCCATGAAGGGCTATAAGAACGGCGACTTCTCCATGACCATGGGCTATCCTGGCAGCACCAGCCGCTATCTCTCCAGTTACGGTATTCTGGAGCGCTATGCCGAGAATGCCATGCGTGCTCAGGTGCGTGGCGTCAAGCAGGACGTGATGATCCGTCACATGCGTGCCTCAGAGGCTGTCCGTATCATGTACGATTCGAAGTACGCCCAGAGCTCCAACTACTGGAAGAACTCCCTCGGCATGAACAAGTGTATCGACAGCATCGGATTGGTGGCCCAGAAGCAGGTGTTCGAGTATAAGTTGCGCCAGTGGCAGAACCAGACGGGCTACCTCAAGGGACAGTTGGACTTCGACCGTCTCAATGAGCTCTATAAGCAGCGCTATCACGCGAACCGTATGTTTACGCTGCTCTATGAGACGTTCTTTACCGATCAGCTCTCAATGCGTGCCTTCCAGAGCAGCACGGGACGTATGGAGGTGAAGGGACCGGAGAATAAGGAAAAGAAACAGTATATTGAGTTCCGTGACAATACGGACGAATGGGACAAGGCTACTGACTGCGAGATACTCGGTGCCCTGTTGGAGAACTACCGTCGGCAGGCCACGTCAGAGTATATCCCTGACTTCTACAAGACCATTGACAGCCGCTTCGGAGGTGACTGCCAGCGCTATGCGCAGTACCTCTACGACCACTCCGTACTCATGCGTAGCGGCAAGCCTATCTATATCAATCAGAAGGAATACACCCGCGACCTCGGCGTGGAGTATGGTATCGACGTCTATTCACTCCTGCTGAACATATACATGTCATTGGGAGCCAATGACGATGCCATTAACGAGCAGGAGAAGCTGCTCTGTGCCGCCAAGTTGCGTATGGAGCAGGACCTGCCCAACTACAGCGATGCCAACTTCACCCTGCGCTTGTCCTATGGCCAGATTGGTGGATATACCCTCGGCGGTCGTCCCTCTGGCTACTACACCGAGGCACAGAGCATGGTGGACAAGATGCTGCAGGGCGAGCGTGGCGTCATCGACTATGAGGCAGAGCCCGTCATGAAGGAACTGCTCTCTGCCCGCGACTTCGGCCCCTACACCGACGGCACCAGCGGCAAGATGCAACTCTGCTTCCTCTCCAACAATGACATCACGGGCGGTAACTCCGGTTCTCCCGTCTTCAACGGTAATGGCGAGCTCATCGGTCTGGCCTTCGACGGCAACTGGGACAGCCTCTCCAGCGATATTTTCTTCGACCGTGAACTGGCACGTACCATCAGCGTCGATATCCGTTATGTGCTCTATATGATGGACCGTTGGGGACATGCCGACCGTCTGCTGCGCGAGATAAACGCCAAGTAAGTGAAGAGTAATAAGTGAAGAGTGAAGAATTTGCTGCCGCCCTTGTGCAGCGTCGCGTATTGTTCGTGTGCTGCCTCCTATGGAGTGCGGTAGTAAATTCTTCACTCTTCATTCTTCACTCTTCACTCAGTAGCGTAGCTGCGCAGAACATGCACCGCTATTCTCTGGGCTTCACTTTGTCCGAGCGTGATTTTGCCGATACCATCGACATAGAGTTCGAGCATCACCGCATTCTTGTGCCCGTCGAGATAGAGGGCAAGAGGTACCGTTTCATGTTCGATACGGGATGCACCCAAGGAATCATTTTTGACAGTAACCGCATTCCTTATCTGAAAGAGATGGGCAACGTCGTGTCGTTCGACATTAATAATCAGTCCGATACGGTGCATGTTGTACAGTTGCCTGCCTTCCGGCTGGGTCGTCTCACCATCGATGGCTATTTGGCTATCATCGGACGTGCTGGACCTGTCAGCCGTGGTTACGACGGCATCATCGGCTTCGACCTCCTCAATAAAGGACTTTGCTGTAAGATAGACGTTGAAAACAAACGCCTCATACTGACTGACCGTAAGAAGTTCTTTGCGCAGGAGCGGGGCTACGAGGTGAAGTACAAACTCAGCAGTTTCGTGCCCTGCGTGTGGGTCAGCCCTTTTGTCCGCCACATGGACCGTGCCATCTTCGATACGGGCTTTCCTGGCTTCTATTCCATGAATCGTCAGAGTTTCCAGAAACATGTATATAAGAGCCGTCAGGTGGCTGCTCAGGTCGAGGGGCGTGCTATAGGTCAGCGCACCATTGGCTTACATGGTGTGGAACGTGCCGATACAGTTTATTTCTTAGCCCTCGAACGCCTGAAATGGGACAACTTCTCGTTTCGTGACCTGCATATCGTCACTCAGGAGGGTAACTCGCATGTTGGTGCCGCACTACTTGACTACGGCTCTGTCATCATCAATCCCTTCAGGAAGCGCATCTTCTTTCAGCCCCATACCAAGATTGACGAGATGACCGTCGGCAACAAACAGTTCCAGATGTCTATCGTTCCGCAGGATGGCCGTCCTGCCATCGGGCTTATCCGCGAAGAGAGCGAGGCCTACAGGAACGGTCTGCGTCAGGGTGACATCATCCTGAAGGTCAACGGGCGCGACATTCCCAGTATTGCTGTCTTCCAGCAGCTGCATTTCAAGTCAGGTGAGACCTACACCTATACTGTCCGCCATGCCGACGGCAGTGTCCGTGATGTCAAGGTGAAGAAGGAGTAGAAAACGATAACGCTGACAAAAACAATAACAAACAATGAAGAAACTAATGATTTTGGCCTTGTTGGCCGTAGCAACAATGACACAGGCACAACAAAAAATTGAATTGTGGCCGGAAGGAGCGCCGCACGAAAGTGTTGACGAGCAGGATACAGCGTATATCCAAGTGTTTCTGGCCACTCCCGACCGCTCAAAAGGAGAGGACGGCTGTCCTTGCGTAGTAATCTGTCCGGGTGGTGGCTATACCCATCTGGCCATGTACCATGAGGGGGTTGACTGGGCCCCGGTATTCAACGAGTTGGGCATCAGCGTAGCGGTACTGAAGTACCGTATGCCACATGGCAACAAGGAAATACCCTTCGAGGATGCAGAAGAAGCCCTCAGACTGGTACGCCGCAACGCAGCAGCATGGGGCATTGACCCGCATCGCGTGGGCATTATGGGCTCGTCGGCCGGCGGTCATCTGGCAGCAACCGTCGCCACGCATGCACTGGGGCGTTCCAAACCCAACTTCCAGATTCTGTTTTATCCTGTCATCACCATGGACAAGAGTTTTACGCACATGGGTTCGCACGACAACCTCCTGGGTGCCGACGCATCCGCTGAACTGGAGACAGAGTATAGTTGCGAGAAGAAGGTTGAACCCACGACACCTCGCGCCTTTATCGTGTTGAGCGACGATGACAAGGTGGTGCCATCGCTGAACGGCGTGAGTTACTATGTTGCCCTGAACGCCAACGGTGTGCCTGCTGTGTTGCACGTCTATCCGACAGGAGGGCATGGCTGGGGCTTGCGCTCGTCGTTTGCCCATCATGCTGAAATGCTGATGGAGCTGAAGGCGTGGCTGAAGACACTGTAAGGCTCAGGAAATCGTTGTTGGATTATTCAGAAATGACATAGGGTACGCAACGCCTGATTTCAACGGGAATCGTCTCTACTTCTACGGAAGTGGGGGCGATTCTTATTTGTACCATGCAAGCACGGGTGTTGATGGGCTTTGTCTGGTCGAAGATGAAGTTTCCGATGCTGTAGTAGATGGGCTTTTCCTTATAGTGCTCGATGCTTTGTAATGTGTGGGTGTGGTGCCCTATGATGATGTCGGCTCCTGCATCGATGAGGGCATGGGCGTGACGCCGTTGCCACGGTGTGGGCTGCGTGGTGTGCTCGATGCCCCAGTGGGGGCATACAATGATGTAGGCCGAGGGTTCGGCAGTTCGTAGTTGGTGGATGCGCTGACAGAGGCTGTCAATGCTTTCCTGCGACACGCTATACTGGTCGGGTAGATAGGTAAAGTTCTCCAGTGGCAGTTGCAGGGTGGAGAAGAGGTAGATGGGTTGAAGGTGGAGGGTGGAGGGTTGAAGGAGGACTGGTTGTACCGCTTCTTGCATATTTTCGCCCATTCCAACGGGAACTATGCCTGCTTTCCGACAGTTTTCTGCTGTGCTGATGAGTCCCCCACGCCGCTGATCCACGGAGTGGTTGTTGGCTAGGTTCAGGTGGGTGATGCCGTGTCGGCGCAGGTCGTAGAGCCACTCTGGGTTTGCCCTGAACACAAATTGCTTCATGGCTGGTGTGTGGAGGTCGGTGGCCGGACACTCCAAATTGCCCACCACGATGTCGCTATGGGCAAAGATAGAGTCTATCTCAGGGGTAAAGAGACCGTCAATACCGATGGCATTGATACGATGTCGCACACCACGGTCAAGTAGGATGTCACCCGTAAAGGTAAGGGTTTGCGCTTGAGCGTAATGAGTAATGAATAATGAGTAATGAGTAATGATGATTACTACATAAAAGCGGAACCTGCTACGCAAAACGGCGGATATCAGGGCGTACAAGGTAATCATAATTACTCATTACTAATTACTCATTTGGGCTTTGCCCATTTAGCATCCCGAGCTGTAGAAGAAGGTCTCGTCATCGGCTATATCGCCAATGGGAGCGATGATTTCCTGCATCCATTCGGGCTCGCCAGCACGTGGCTGGGTTTTCAGGTTTTCCTGCCACTCCTCGTCTGTCCAGCGGCCTTCACTGGGAGAGCGCATGAATTCACGATAGGAGAATACAGCACCTCGTGTCAGGTAGAGCAGTCCTTCAATCTCTACAACGACATAAATCTCGTAGGCAGGACCTACAGCCTCGTAGATGACAGCCTTTTTGTCCAATGGAATGTTCCTGTGATTGGCCGTGAAGACGTCGGCTACTACAGCGATGGAGCGGTCGGCACCTTCCACGCTGTCCCATCCGTATAGGTATTCTTGGTTGGGCTGGCGCAGCAGGTCCAGGGAGATGTATTCAAATGTAGAACCGATAACCTCTATCTGGTTGTATTCTTCTTTGTTCAGTTTCTTGCCGCTCAGCTCCTTCTGGCTGATGTTCAGCAGGAACTGTGCCTCCTCACGCATGCGGTCGCTGATGTCGTGCGTCTTTTCTGTAGCGAGGTCGTACTTGTTGAAGACAGCCTCTGTGGCATCAATGAGCGTGATGGCTAACTGCCAGTAGCCGATGTTCGGCTCCACATAGCCCTTGACGATCGGTTCTTCGGGACCACCGCCGCCACACTCGGCACCCGCAGGCTGCTTGGCGTAGAGGATGGCATCGTGTTTCAGTTCCGCCCATGATGCCAGTGCCGTGTTCAGGTTTTTCTTGGCCCATTGTGGGGTCTTCATGAAGTAAGGCTGCTGGCTGACGGTGGAGGGTGAGGGTGAGGGGTTACATAGCACCTTCAGTGAGTTAACCCACTGGTTGGCAACCGTTTCGTCCCAGTTGATTTCCTTCATGCGCTGCTTCATACGCTCCAATGCCGATGTGAAGCCGTTCCATTGTTGCTGTTCCTTCAGTTCCTGTAACAGGATTCGCTCTGCAGCGGGTATGCCGATGGCAGCCATGACATCGAGTCCCTTCGGATACATGCGTTGCGATATGGGGTAGGTCTCGAAGTCCTGTGTCTCCTGCATTACCTCGGAGTCAGGCATGTAGCGCTGTGGCATCAGGTTGACCACGTACTCCTCTTTCTCAGCATCTTTCGGGACGATGCGCGTCTGCTGTTTGGCGATGGCGTTAGCAGCATTCTGCAGCTGTTTCATCTTCTTGCCGTTGCCCACCAATGTCTCAGGGGTGAATCCCAGTTTCACCATCTCTTCGTTCAGTTGGAGTATGGTGATGTTGTCGGGTGCCCCGAAGAGGAAGGTGATGGGCTGGTTGACACGCTCGTAGAGGGCAAGCAGTCTGGGGTTGTTGGCCAGAGTCGAGGCCATCAGTGCTGCAGCGCCTAAGTGGTCGTTGATGTCAATCTTGAACGGTGCCGACTGTAGCCACATCATGCCGCGGAAATAACGCTTCAGTGTTTCCGAGCGGGTATAGTGGCCACGGGGCTTATAGAGGGAATAGGGATACAGGTGTTTCGTGTAGTCCAGGAATACGCTGTTGTCGTCCGAGGCAGAAAGGATGTGCTCTATCTCTTGCTTGGCCATCTCCTTGAATTCATCGCTGACGGTCGGCAGGGGCTTGTCGGTGAGCAGGGACAGGGCGACTGCAAAGAAGGCGGCATTACGCTCTGCAGCCTGCTTCAGCACGTTGTTCTTGGTGCTGGCTGCCACGCGTTGCATCTCCTGATACATGGCCTCGCTCAGTTCCGCCATAGCAGGACAGAGCGAAATCTCCTCCACCTCGCGGGTCATGCAGTCGAAGTAGAAGTGGAAGGCCTGCATGTAGAGGTCGGTGGTGACGAAGCTTGGGAAGTCGTGGTAGTCATTGCGCTCGTAGATGTGGAACAGCTGTTCCTTCTTCTGTGGTACGATGGCAAAGCCGAAGCGTCCCAGCATCTCGTCGAGTCGTGGGTCGATGCTCTCCAACTGGAAGGGATTGACGATGTTGTCGGTATTGACGATGCGACCGTTGGCAGCCTTGTAGTTCTGCGCCAGCAACTCGTTCTCGCGAGCCTGTATGCGCTTGATGAAGGCTGTCTCCTTAGGAGTATATTTCACGGGAATCTCTTTGTTGAGTTCCATCTCTTTTTCCCAGTGGGCCATCATCAGCGAGTCGTACCATGACGTGCCGCTGAACACACTGCGCAGTTCGGCAGAGGTGAAGGCGTAGCCCTGACGGGCAGCAAAGGCATTGCGCAGTACACGCAGTTCACTGAGTGAAAGGTTCGAGATGTCCATGTTGGTGTCAATACGCTTCAACATGTTCTCCAGATTTAGGTGTCCGCGGCCGGGCAATATGGGTGCGTGCTGGCGGCTGACGAACTCTTCTTCCTGTGCGCTGACGGCTATGGTCGTCAGCATCACGAGCATGAGCATAAAGATCTTTTTCATATCAGTTTTTAGTTTATCAGTTTTTTAGTTCTCGTTAAAAACCGCTTCTGCGGTTTGACGGTCGGCTCCTTTCAGCAGAAAGCGTACGAATCGCAATCCGAAACCGCACCACTCGTATTCTGCTACTGCATAATATCCGTCTGTCGAGGTCTCCAGGCTGCGCACCTGTCCGTTGGCAAAGCGGAAGTCCTGTAGGATTCCCCCCAGTTTCGAGCCCATCCACAGCGGCCGCACATGCCCCTTATAGTTCTTGAAGATAAACAGTCGCCGTCCCATGGGGTAGTAGCGGGTGGCTTTCTCCACGCCCACCAGTGCGTCCGTCTGTCCGTCACCATCCACGTCGCCCGTGCAGAACCTATAGACAGGGTAGGGCAGTTTCCATCGGCTCGTGGTGGAGTCCGTCTTCAGCACCAGCGCATGCAACGTGTCATTCTTTGTCTCCAGCGAGAAGGACTGCGCCCCTGCGGGGCTAAATGAGAAATGAGAAATGAGAAATGATAAACCTATCAACCTACTTGGTATCTTTCTGCAGCGCAAAACTATATCATTTATCATTTTTCATTTCTCATTTAGGGCGAAGCCCGCTCCGTCCGCCTACAGCAGTTTCCTGATTTCTGTATCGACGTCGTCCATCTGTATCATTCTCTTGACCAGGTTGCTGTTTCGGTCAATGAGGAAATAGTCAGGTATGGCGGGGACGTTATAGCTTGACAGGATGCTTGAACTCAGGCTTTGTGGGTCGCGTACGCAGATCCACGGAAGTGCTGCTGTCTGCTGCTTCCAGAAGTGCTCGTCGCTATCCAAGGAAACCTGATAAATCTCAAGTCCCTGGGCGTGGTATTTGTTGTAGATTTCGCGTAGGGCAAGAATGCGCTTGGGCGACTCGTCCATGGCAAAGACGTGGAAGTCGAGCAGCACCACCTTGCCCTTCAGGCTTGACAGGCGTTGCTTCTGTCCTTTGTTGTCTGTCAGGGTGATGTCAATCAGTCCCGATGTCTCCACCTGTGAAACGTCGATAGTCTGCTGGTTGTTGTACTGTACGATGCGGTCGTTCTTCATGCCGTTGATGGCGATGTTGTGCAGGTTCTGCGTGCGGATGGCCTCGGGGTAGTTAATGTCCCAGCTGGTGGCCACGGCCGCAAAGGCCTTGATGTCGTCGTGACTGGTCTGCGGGTTGAAGATGAGCAGTCCGCCAACGGTCTGGAACAGAGCGAAGTAGGCGTACGACTTGGTTGGGTCGGCGTAGATGTAGTTGCGCTTCACGTCTTCCTTGTAGGCCTGGATTATGTGCATCAGGCTGTCCCTGCCCTGTTGTCCGACCAGGGAACGTTGTATGTCGAAGCAGCGCTGCTGCAGTTCAATCTGCTTCAGTGCCAATTCCTTGATTTTCTGGCAGTTCTCTGAACCGCTCACCTCGTACTGTGTGATCATCGTGGGGTACGATGCCTTCACGCTGACCGTCTCCGTAGAGTCGATGCTGATGTTGATAATCTGGTCGTGGATGCGCAGGCGGTAGAACTCGGGTGAGTTCGAGGGATCTCCGCTGAACGAGAACGAGCCGTCGGCACCGAGCTTCACGGAGTCGATGGCCGTAATGCTTTCCAGCCCTACGTTCTCCAAATAGAGCATCGAGTCCTGTGCCTCGGTGATGGTTCCTTCCACGTTGAATTTCTTCTGGCTGCACGATGCAACCGTCATGGCAGCCAGGGCAAAGGCTGCCGTCTTCAAAAGTATCTTTGAATGATTCATGTTTGTTGATGTCATTTTGATGATTTATGTTTAGTCTTTTATTTTCTTGAATACCTCGTCATCTGTCGTGGTCAGCTCATCCTCGGTAAGGGTGGAGATGACGGAGCGGTTCTCGCCTTTCAGCTGTTTCTTCAGCTCCTTGCAGACGTCGTTCTTTAACATACGTTCTATCTTTCTGGTTTGTGAATTCGTCATCTCGCCGTTACCGTCGAAGGTGTATTTGATGAAATCCACATCCATCTTGGAGAAATCCAGCACCAGCGCATCGCCGTCCAGGCGCCAGACACCCTCGCCTTTCAACTTGTAGATGGCCGTAATGGTACTGGCAACCGATACTTTCAGCGTTCCGTCAGCATCCAGCCCGTAGTTCTTCTGGAAGTCAAAGACAGCATTGAAGGCAATGTGCATGTCCTCCTTCTTCTCATACTGCATCTTACGGTAGTCCCACCGTCCGACGAGCATTTTCTCCTTGTCGCTCAGGGCGTTGTACTCTGGGTCGTCGTCCGTGACGCTTGCTGTCGATGATGCGATGACGTCGCTTCCGCCCAGTTTCTGCTTCTGCTCATAGTATTGCCAGCCGAAATAGCATGCGACGCCTATTACGATGAAAGCAACAAAGGCAACGGCGCATCCCACGCAGCCGCCTACCAACCAATTCGTGCTCTTTCCCATATCGTTGTTTTTAGTATTTGCTGCAAAAGTACACAAAAAAGTCGAAAGTGCAAAACATAAATCATGATTTATTTGGTGTTTCGTTAAATTCTAATATTAATGAGCATTTTGTGCCTGTTGCGCAAGGACATATATCCTCGCTGCGTAAAGATATATGTCCTCGTCGAGCAAAGATATATGTCCTTGTCAAGCAAAGATATATGTCCTTGTCAAGTAAAGACATATATCCCCGTTGAGTAAAGACATATGCCTTTGCTGAGTAAAGAGGTACTCTTTGCGCTGGAATAA
>Ga0310786_10005359_pt1 | contig 17463 bp, 8 predicted proteins | sample AusTroGonzalo_MG_FD_203881 | JGI IMG/M metagenome (GOLD analysis project Ga0310786, IMG submission 203881) | Bovine rumen microbial communities from tropical cattle in Woodstock, Queensland, Australia - Gonzalo_03 (v2) (version 2) | ecosystem: Host-associated > Mammals > Digestive system >... | reverse complement strand
AAAAAGAGAGTCCGTCAGGAAAACTGGCGGACTTTTTTTTTGCACGCCCCGAAGGAATTCACAATGCACAATTCATAATTCATAATGCATAATTCATAATACCTGACAAAAATTACGCATTACACATTGAGCATTCCGCATTGTCTATCGCGCTTCTCGCCTTATGGTTAGTGTATTTCGTACACTTTCACCATGGTAAAAAATATAGTCTTTTCTTTCCTTTTTTACATAGAAAAACCTACCTTGCGCCCCGAAATATCTATGTGGAGATGCGGTACGTCGCATATCTACAATAATAAACTGAAAATTAAGGTGTTATGAAAAATACATTTACAAAAATCCTTTTGTGCACATTTGCACTTTTAGCAACTTCGGTGGCATTTGGTGCTGCTTCTGATGTTATTTCTTCGGTAACTTGCGCTTCGGGTACTACTACGTTTACAATTAAGCGTAATACCACTACGTACCCTACCACGGTGTATTACCGTACTTGTAACGGTTCGGCAGTGGGAGGCATTCATTTTCAAGAAGCATCTGGATCGGTTACGTTTGCTGTAGGTGAATCCTCTAAAACAGTGACGATTACGGAGAAAACAGTTCCTATTACATCAGTTAGTGCGTATGGTGAGAGTGCCAGCCGATATTTCCTATTGGAAGTGTGGAACGATTGTACACCTGCCAAGTATTGTACTTGCACGTTGAATAACAATACTGTAGTGAGCAAGGCAACTATATATGATGCGGAGGTTGGTAAGTCTGGAGCATGGACACGATTGACTACTTCTTCAACCACTGCTTTGGGCACAGTTACCTTATCAAGTTTAACAGACCAATTTTCAGAAACGAGAAAGGCGTATCTTTCCGCAGTTAAGACGGTTTCTAGCGATTATAGGATTGCATATGTTGCAAGAGCCGAGTTTAATCTTTGGGATATTATGGGTTATTCTTCATCGTCTTCTAATTTTAATATGATGATGCATAGTAACTCTAAATATGTAACATATAGAAATCCATACACTGGTGAATTTGCTGCAAAATTTACACATGTAGATCCGTCGGTTTCAAATGGTAGAGGAAATTATAAGTTCCCCGTCCTCAATGTGGAAAACACCACCTCAATGCCAATCGTCAATCCATCGTATTGGAGTCATAGTGTGAACGATAAACTGACGTATCATCAATATGGCTATGTTTATAATGGGGGTGATATGTACACTGTTAATAATAAGCAATATCTAAAAATGTATGGAACACCAAACAATGTATCTGTGCAGATAGAAAGATTGACTTTTATAAGTAATCAGGAATATAATTTTGAACCTGTAATATATCTTTGTTTAAAAGATGAGGGGTATCCTAGACTATTAGAGACAAAAATCAACAATACTAAAATTTACGCCTCGGGCGATTATGTACGTGTTGCCTTTGTGTATGACAAAATTGTTACAGTTAAAACATCTTCATTTTCTATTCCAGTAATGGTTGACGGAGTTGAGCAATCACTCACTTATAGTGGAGGTTCGGGAACAAATACACTTTATTTTTATTTCTATCCAACTATAACTTCAAATTCTATTTCAAGTATAAAACCAACATATTGGTACAACAGTGACGGAAGATATTTTGGAGACTGGTTCGGACATGGATGTGGTTTTGGTGATTATTCAGATGAAATTCCTTTGAAAATCGGTAAAAAATATACGGTTACGCTTAACGTAAATAGCGGAACCATCAACTGCAACGAAATTAAGAATTACACATATGGCGTGGGAGCAACTTTGCCAACCAATGTAACGCGTACAGGTTATACGTTTGGAGGATGGTACGATAATTCGTCATTCACAGGCTCAAAAGTTACATCTATTTCCACTACTGCCTACGGAAACAAAACGTATTATGCAAAATGGACAGCTAATCAATATTTAGTGTCTTTCGACAACCAAGGAGCATCATCGTCGGGTACGGCAAGTGTGTATGCCACTTACGGTAGCTATATGCCAAACATCACTGCCCCAAGCAAAAAAGGTTATACTTTTGGTGGGTATTTTACCGAAACCAATGGTAGCGGTACTCAATATACTTCTTCCACAGGTAGTGGTTATCGATATTTCTATTTAACATCACCAGTTACTCTTTATGCAAAATGGACAATTAAAACGCCAACAGTTACCCTTGACAATCAATCGGCAACCACTTCGGGAACCACAAGCGTAACTGCTACCTATGGTGCAGATTTGCCAACCATTACTGTCCCTACCAAGACGGGTTATACGTTCGGTGGATATTTCACTGGCATAAACGGTTCTGGTACGCAATATTATTTTGACGATGGTACCAGTGTAATGAAGAGCGATATAGAGGTTGCAACCAAACTTTACGCCAAATGGACGGTTAACACATACGCGGTAGCGCTCAATAATCAATCGGCAAATACGTTTGGTACACAAAATATAACTGCTACCTACAACAGCGCTATGCCTACCATTACGCTTCCATCGAAAACGGGTTATACGTTCAATGGCTACTTTACAGGCACAAGTGGTACTGGTACGAAATATTACAATGCCAATGGTTCGAGTGCGAGAAACTACACGCTCACATCGGGTACTACACTTTATGCTTATTGGACAAAGGATACGTACACAATTACTTACAATAACAATGGCGGAACTATTTCTGGCTCGTATGCCACAACCTATCAATTTGGAAATTCGGTAACATTACCTACCAATGTGACTCGCAACGGTTGTACGTTCGGCGGTTGGTTCAACAATGCCAACTGCGAGGGTACGAGATTATATACAATCTCTTCAAGCGAGGTTGGCAACAAAACGTTTTATGCAAAATGGACACCTAACACATACACTGTGACGTTGCATGAAAATGGGGCCGATATAGTGAGCGGAGCATTTGACCGATATACGTATGGTGTGGGTGCAATTTTGCCGCTTGCGTCGGGAATGAAAAAAGATGGTTTTTGTTTTGCTGGTTGGTACGATAACGAAGATTTTGAAGGTGATGCTATTACCGAAATTACTGTGGCTGACTATGGCATCAAGGAGTATTGGGCTAAATGGGAAGAAGGAAGTTATCCTGTGGTGCTAAACACCAACGAGGGTATCATCAATTCTGGCAATGTGGTAAGTTACAAGCACGGTACGGCTAAAACGCTTCCAACCGATGTTACCCGCACGGGTTACACATTCGAGGGCTGGTACGAAAATTCAAGTTGCATAGGTTCTAAGGTTGAAGTGATTCCTGCCAGTGCTGTTGATGCGAAAACCTTTTGGGCTAAATGGCGTGAACAAGTTTATACCATTGCGTTCGAACCGAATGACGGTATTATCAATGATGAAGTTGTTCCAACTAATTATACATTCAGTGTAGGTGCAACATTGCCGTTGTCGGTGACGAAAAACGGATATGCGTTCGCAGGATGGTATGATAACGAAGATTTTGAAGGTCAACCAGTTGCGTTGGTTCGTTCGTCGGACTTCGGCAACAAAACATATTATGCAAAATGGAATCTCAAAACATATTCAATAGAATTCCACAATAATGGTGGCGATATCGATGACGAAGTTATTCCATCGTCATATACGTATAATGATGAAGTTGAATTGCCATACGAAGTGTATAAAGATGGATATGAATTCCTTGGTTGGTACGACAATCCTAATTTCTACAACGAACCAATAGACTATATAGAAGTGGGTGAGTTCGGCAATAAAACGTTCTATGCGAAATGGCAGGTTAGAAATTATGGCATTTCATATATAGTTAACGGTGGAACCATCAACAGTGGCAATGTAACCAACTACACATATGGTTACGGCATTTCGCTTCCAACCGATGTGACCCGTACGGGCTACACATTCTCTGGTTGGTATACAGATGCTTCGTTCACATCGAACAGAATTTATTCGATTTCCAACGACGAGATGGGGTATAAAACATTCTATGCAAAATGGACTGCAAATCACTATACGGTTACGCTTTATCCTAACGACGGAACAATTCGTTCGGGTAATGTTGGTTCATACGTGTATGGTTCAAGCGTTACATTGCCAACCGACATTGTGCGAATGGGCTACACGTTCGATGGCTGGTATTCTTCGCCGAATATGGACGGTTTGCCAGTTACAAAAATCACTGCCACTGACAATGGCAACAAATCGTATTATGCAAAATGGTCGGTTAAGATATTTACTGTAGAATTGGACGCACAGGGTGGCACAATCAATTCGGGCAATGTGTTGTCGTACATCTACGGTGTTGGCGCAATGCTTCCTTCCGATGTTACCAAGAAAGGAAACACATTCAAAGGTTGGGAGTGTACCAGCGAAAACTATACATATACCGCAACATTGGTTAATTATGGTTCATCAAAATTGAATGTGATTAAGGCAATAAAAGAAATTTATGGCTATGGATTGCTAGAGGCAAAAAATATTGTTGATGCTCTTCCAGGAACACCGTTTGTCCTTGGCGTAGAGTTAAGTCAGGAAGAAGCTGATGCACTCAAAACTACGCTTGAAGACGCTTCTGGTATTGTTGAAATTGCCGCAATTGGCGATGGCTCGGCAGGTCAGATTCTTTCATCGCTTTCCGCATTGGATTATGGCAACAAGACATTTGATGCTGTATGGGAAGCAAACAATTATTCGGTTGTGTTCAACACTGTGGGCGGTATGGTTAACGATAGTTTGATTGAGGGTTATACCTTCGGCGAAGGTGTGAAACTTCCTACTGATGTTACCCGTATGGGACACACATTTGGCGGTTGGTTCACCAACTCAAGCTATGATGGCATTCCGTACGACACAATTATGCCTACTGAGGTTGGCAACCGCGAATATTGGGCGAAATGGAATGTCAATACATATAATGTCTCGTTCGAACCGAATGGCGGTGTGATTAAGGAAGGTGCAATCGACAGCTATGTTTATGGTGTTGGCGCGTTGTTGCCTACAAACGTGACGAAGGACGGTTACACGTTCGATGGTTGGTATGACAATGATGAATTTGCTGGTGAACGCGTTTCAATGATTTCAACGGCAAGTGTTAATGACCAAAATTTCTATGCAAAGTGGACAATTGTGGACTACACAATCACATATAATAATAAAGGTGGCGTAATCAGCGGTGACTATGCTGTTGGCTACAACATTGGCGACACCGTGGTGCTGCCACAAACAATCGCCCGCACGGGCTATGAGTTTGCTGGTTGGTTCAATAACTCAAACTGCGAAGGTACGGCTGTTGATTCATTGTTTGGCGATGAAACGGGTAACAAGGAATTTTGGGCTAAATGGCTTGTAAATACATATGATGTAACGCTTGATGCCAACGGAGGAACAATCAACAGCGGCAATGTGACCGACTACACGTATGGCTACGGCGCAGTTCTTCCTACTGAAATTTCACGCGTGGGTTATACGTTTGCTGGTTGGTATAATGCCGAAGGTGAACGCGTTGTGCGTATTACAGAAGATGATTTCGGTGAAAAATCATTCGCTGCGCAATGGACGCCAAACAAATACACTATTACGTTCGTTACCAACGATGGAACTATAACTGGCGAATATCCAGCTACGTATAGTTACGATGAGGGTGTCGTACTTCCTACCGAGGTTGTGAAAAATGGTTATGCGTTCCGTGGTTGGTTCGCTAATTCAAACTTCGATGGCGATGCCGTGACTGCAATTTCCGCAACCGACCTCGGAAATAAAATGTTTTGGGCTCAGTGGGAACGCATTTCCTATGGTGTGACTCTCAATGCAAACGGTGGCGTAATCAAGAGTGGAAATGTAACAACATATTCGCTTGGCGCAACTACAATTCTTCCTGTTGATGTTGTAAAAACAGGTTACACATTCGAAGGTTGGTTTGACAATGCTGAATGGGAAGGCGAACAAATCAACACGATTGGCGCGACGGAAACTGGCAACAAACAATTCTTTGCAAAATGGTCGGAAATTGACTACTCGATAGTATATAACGCTAACGGTGGTACAATCGAAGGCACGCCACAGGCAAGTTATAACTATGGCGAAACGGTTGCTTTGCCAACAGCTTCGCGCGAGGGCTATACATTTGCTGGTTGGTACGATAATTCCAACTTTGAAGGTGCAAAAGTTTCAAGCATAGCAGAAGTAGAAACTGGCGACAAAGAATATTGGGCAAAATGGATTGTGAAAACGTATGGAGTAACGCTTGTTGAAAACGGCGGCACGATTAAATCGGGAAACGTAACCAACTACGTATTTGGCAATATTGCAATTTTGCCTGTTGATATTACAAAAATAGGTTATTCGTTTGCTGGTTGGTTCGACAATGCAGAATGCACTGGCGAAGCTGCTACAGGCATAGCAGAAACCGAAACAGGTGCAAAAACATTCTATGCAAAATGGACTCCGAACCAATACACTATCACGTTAAGCGTGAATGGAGGTAAAATCACTGGCGATTATCCTGCAACTTACAATTATGGAGAAAGCGTTGCTCTTCCATTGACAATTGAAAAAACTGGTAGCGAGTTCAAAGGTTGGTTCACTAATTCGAACTTCGATGGTGATTCAGTTAAAACAATTGCTGCCAATGATTTAGGAAATAAAATTTTCTGGGCAAAATGGGAGAAAATCACGTATTCTGTAGCTCTCAACGTCAACGGTGGAACTATTAATAGTGGCGATGTTTCGGCATACAATTATGGCAATACGGTGGTACTTCCTACCGATGTTGCAAAAATAGGCTCAAATTTCGAGGGCTGGTACGACAACGCTGATTTTGACGGTGAGGCTGTACAATCAATTATGCCAACGGAAACAGGAAATAAAGAATTTTTTGCAAAGTGGTCGGACGTAGAATATGCGATTACGCTCAATGTTAATGGTGGCGCAATCAGTGGCGACTATGCAACTTCATACAAATATGGAATGACAGTGGAACTTCCTGCTACAGTGACGAAGGAAGGTTGCACGTTTGAAGGCTGGTTTACCAATTCCAATGGCGATGGGCTTGCAGTGAGCGGAATTGAACCAACCGACCTTGGTGCGAAAGCTTTCTGGGCAATCTGGTCGGTTAATACCTACAAGGTTTCTGTAGCGTACGACAACTCAATGGGTAGCGTGGAAGGCGCGGGCAACTACCGATACAACCGCCAGGCAACGCTCACGGCGAAGTCCGACGACGGATATGAGTTCATAGGCTGGGAGACAGAAAGCGCATTGAACGGCGTTTCACTGCAGGATTCGACCATCCAGTTCATCGTCACCGACAACGTGGCTTTGACGGCAAACTTCAAGAAAAAGGAAATCATCTACGCTGTCAACAAATTGATGGTGGACACATTGAAGACAGGCGTCCAGAACGAACCTATCAGTTTATCTGGTTTGTTCAAGGCATCGGAGGACGGTCCGATGGTGGTAACCGCCTCAAGCTCGAACCCGAGCATTGTTGTCGCCGACGTTGTTGACGGAAAGCTATACCTGACGACGAACCAGTTCAAGGGCGTTGCCGAAGTCACACTGACGGCTAAGTTGGCTAACGGCAACAAGGCATCGTTGACTACTGAAGTTGTTGTTGAATATGACTGCGACATCACCATCGCCGATGTGGCAATCACTAATGTGAGCTGCTATGGCTTGGCTGACGGTAAAATTGAACTGACGGCAGCCGAAGATGCTGAATATTCATACCAATGGATTAATAGCGAGAGCACCGCAAGCGTGCTTGAAAACGTTGTGGCGGGCAACTACCAGGTTGTTATTAGCGACGAGCACCTATGCGAAATCACCAAGACCTACACGGTGAGCCAGCCAGACGAAATCATCGCGGAAATCGCTGGCTTCAGAAAACCGAAATGTGGTTCATCGGATGGTGAGATAACGGTTTCGGCAGCTGCCGAATACAACTATTCGTGGAGCAACGGCGCAACCTCAAAGGATTTGACTGAAGTTGGCATCGGCAACTACACGCTGAAAGTTACTGACCCAGCAAACGGATGTTTCATCACATTGGCACAAACGCTCGAATATCCTGAAAATCCAACCATCACGGTTGAGGCGGTTGAAAAGACCCGCTGCGACCAATCGGCGGGCGCTGTGATAGTGAGCGTCGACAACGAAGTTTCATACAATTGGACATCGGCAGGCGAAACAATCTCAACGGAGCAGAACCTGAGCAACGTTCCTGCAGGCTTCTACACACTGACGGTAACCGACGAAAACAATTGCTCAAGCGCCAAAACGGTTGAAGTGAAGAACTTCGAGGTTCAAGTGCCGCAAATCTCATTGGTTACGGTAAGCCGACAGACGGGCAAGAACTTGATTGTCTGGGTACGCGAGAACACCGATTTAATTGAATACTACACAATCTACCGTGAGGATTCCGTATCGAACGAGTTCAATGCGGTTGGAACGGTGAAATATTCGGAAATCAGCGTGTTCGAGGACGAGGACGCCGACCCGATGAAACGCCAGTGGTCGTACAGAATCACGGCGACGGACATCTGCGGCAACGAAACGGCAATGAGCGAGACGCACACGACGCTGCATCTGAACGAGATGAAGAGCCTGCGTGAAGGCCAGGCGGAATTGATTTGGCAACCATACGTCGGCGTTGACTATCGCTCGTTCTACATAGTGCGCGAGACGAAGGTCGGCTCGTACACGTTCATCGACACGGTGACGACTGTTCCCGCGTCGGCAACGGCCTACACGCCAGAAATCCCAAGTGTTGGAAAGACAATCTTCTATGTGGGCATCAAACTTAACGAAGTAATCGATCCGAAGGACTTCATGAAGGCCGAATCTGGACCATTCGCATTGGCATTGTCGAACATCGCCGAGGCCGAGAATATGGACCAGGATGCGGTTTCAGACTTGGAGAACAGCGTTGTGGCATACGCGGTTGGCCATACAATCTACGTGAAGAATGCCGACGGCAAAACTATCGAATTATATGACGCTTCCGGCCGCAAAATAAACACGGCGACAGGCAATGAAGTCACAGAATTCACAGTCCGTCTTGATGGCATCTATTTCGTGAAGGTTGAAGGTGATACATTCGAGGTGATTGTTCGTTAACGGAATATTCTCTATACATAAAAAAGCAGAAATCTAACCAAGGATTTCTGCTTTTTTGTTATTAATGTTTCCACCTATGAATTGCTTCGTAGTCGGGACGGATGCGGAGAATTTTATCGTAAACTTCGTTTGCTTTGTCGAATTGTTTTCCGTCTTCGTAGCTTTTTGCAAGGAATAGCAACGTGTTGATATAGTACCAGTTACAATTAGTTCCTTCACCTTTTTGTTCAATAAGCGAAAGTGCTTTTTGAAACGACTGAATGGCGTCGGTATAGCTTCCGCCAATAAACAGCGCGTAGCAATATTGCAGATTTCCGTATTCCGCCCAGCTGTACGGTGAATTTTCCGCTTCGGAAATGGCGGTTTTTGCAGCGGAAAAGCTCATTGGAAGACGATACACGGCGGTCACAGGGTTGTTGAGCGCGGAATACGCCAAATACGGCGATTTCAGCGCCAGCACAATTTTATCGTATTTTGCCGTCTGTTCCAACATTTCAATGTCCTTTTCCAATCCTTCGAGTTGAATTTCAATCTGACTGGAATTTTTGTCGTTGAACAGAAGGTACGCCAAATATAAATGTCTGACAACAGCCCGTTTGAACTGAATATCAGGGGATTTCGTTTTTTCAAATTCTTTGCTAAGTTCATCAATAAACACGTTCCATTCCTTCATATTTTGATTGATGAAGGACTTGGTCAAACGGCAGTCAATGTCCGATTTTTGCGCGAATGCGCCCACGGAACAGAAAAACAACAATATGAAAATCAATTTTTTCATATCACAAAGGTATGAATTCATAGGAAATAACAAAAATTCGGCAATGTGCGTTTCGCTTTGAGTATTAATTTGTACCTTGTGCCGATTTTAGAATTGAATTATGGCTTGCGATTATAAAGTATTGGCAGAAAAACAGTTACAGCTCGACAAACGCTATTTGCGTATGGCAAAAATCTGGGCAGAAAACTCGTATTGCAAACGTCGTCAGGTTGGCGCGCTGATTGTGAAGGATAAAATGATTATTTCCGACGGATTTAACGGAACGCCTTCGGGTTTCGAAAATATTTGTGAAGACGAAGAAGGGAAAACAAAACCGTATGTACTTCACGCTGAGGCAAATGCAATCACAAAAGTGGCAAAATCCGCAAACAACAGCGACGAAGCCACGCTTTACGTGACAACTTCGCCTTGCATTGAATGCGCAAAACTGATTATCCAATCGGGAATTAAAAAAGTGGTGTATTGCGAGCCCTACCGCGTTGACGACGGCATTCAGCTTTTGAAACGCGCCAATATCGAAGTTGTTAAATTGGAAATTAATGAGTAGAAAACTGACAGTCGCTCTTCCATTGCTGATTTCATTGGCTTTTGCTGGTGGAATGCTGGTGCAGAAGTTGTTTTCGCCAGTGGAATACGTGCGGATGCTTCCTAAAAACGCCAAAATGGCGAAAATAATGGAGCTGATTTCCGAAGAATATATGGAAGAGGTTGATATTGACAGTCTTTCCGAGGAAATGCTTCCGTTGCTGTTTGAAAAACTTGACCCGCATTCGCTCTATATTTCGGCAAAGGATTATCAAGATATGATGGACCCGATTATGGGCTCGTTCGAGGGCATCGGTGTGCAGTTCAACATCCAAAACGACACGATTGTGGTGGTTCAGGTTATCCACGGCGGACCGTCGGAAAAGTTGCATATTCAATTTGGCGACAGAATCGTCACAGTAAACGATTCTGTGGTTGCTGGCAACGGAATCACCAACGAGCAAACCATAAAATTGCTGAAAGGTCCGAAAGGGTCGAAAGTACGTGTGGGAATCAAACGTGCCGACGTTGACGAGTTGCTCCAGTTTGAAATCACCCGTGATGCTGTGCCAATCACAAGCATCGACGCGGCGTATATGGCAGACGATTCCACTGGGTATGTGGCGATTAGCCGATTTTCGCAAAACACAATCGACGAATTTTTGTCGGTTGTGTCGAAAATGCGCGCAAAAAATATGAAAAACATCATTGTTGATTTGCGCGACAACGGCGGTGGCTTGCTCTATGCGGCGGTAAGCCTTGCTAACGAATTTCTGAAAGCTGGCGACACAATTGTTTACACGCAAGGAAAGCACTCTAAACCAGAATATTACATTGCCGAAGGCGATGGCAGCTGTGGCGACCTAAATCTGGCTGTTTTGATAGATGAAAATTCCGCATCGGCGAGCGAAATTTTTGCTGGCGCCATGCAGGACAATGGTCGTGGAATCGTGGTGGGACGCCGTTCGTTCGGCAAAGGTGTGGTGAACGAGGATTTCCAGTTGAGCGACAATTCGGTGGTTCGGCTGAGTATTAAAAAATTCTATACTCCTTCGGGACGGTGCATCCAAAAGCCGTATAATGGCAACCTCGACGATTATGAAAAAGAGCTTCTTAACCGCTATACGCACGGCGAACTGAATTCCGCCGACAGCGTAAGTTTTCCCGATTCCCTGAAATTCACCACACGCACGGGCAAAACCGTGTATGGAGGCGGAGGAATCATGCCCGACGTGTTTGTACCAATCGACAGCACAACGTTCTCGGAGTCTTATTTGAAAATAATGAACAGCGGTTTGGTGTACGACTTTGCATTTTCGTTTTCAGAAAAAAGCAGTTCTATTTTTCAGTTTACAGAACCTCAAGAAGCCTATAAAATGCTGACAAAAGCAATACGGATGCAAGACATTGAGCAATACGCCAAAGAACATTCAAAAACGAGTTTTCTGCTCGACAAAAATGCTCCGCTTTCCGAAATACAGCGAGTTGAAACGTTGGCGCGCTGCTACGTGGTTCGGGATGTGTATGGCGATTCGGCATTCTACGAAATGTATAACGCTGACGATGAAACAATTAAAAAAGCATTGGAGTCTTTCAAAAATAAAAACTGAATCTATGGTGTACGACTTATTTTCACAAAAACAGAAACAGCTCGCTCTGTTAATTGACCCCGACAAACACACCGACAAATCGTTGGCGGCGGTTGCCGAACATGCGCAACGCGAGCGGGTGAATTTTATTTTTGTCGGTGGCAGCTTGGTTACTTCAAGCACTTCGCACGCGATTGATGTGATAAAAACTGCATATTCAGGTCCAGTGATTTTGTTTCCGGGCAATGCGAACCAAGTGAGCGCAAACGCTGATGCTATTTTGTTTTTGTCGTTGATTTCGGGAAGAAACGCCGAGTTTCTTATTGGAAATCAAGTACTTTCGGCTCCTGTCATAAAGAGTATAAACCTTGAACCTATCGCAACTGGCTATATTCTAATTGATTGCGGGAAAACGACTTCGGTGGAATATATGAGCAACACGCAACCGATTCCGTATGACAAACCCGACATTGCGGTGGCAACGGCAATCGCAGGCGAAATGCTTGGACTAAAGGCTCTCTATTTGGAAGGCGGCAGCGGAGCACAAACGTTTGTGAATCCTGACACTATTTCCGCCGTGAAAAAAGCCTGTTCGATTCCGCTGATTGTGGGCGGTGGCATACGCTCGTGCGAAACGCTTCAGAAAATATTTGATTGCGGTGCCGACATTGCGGTGGTGGGAACAATTATTGAAAAACAACCAGAATTGCTGTCAGAAATGATGAAGGTTGTCCGCTCAAACTCAAAATAGCGTCCGAAGTTTTTCAGTAAGAATATTCCACGCATATTTCTTCTTCTCCTCGCGAATATTTTCGGTCATTTTTTCAGCATTGTCCGAAGCAAAAAATTTCACGATGGCGTTTGCCAACGCGTGACTGTTTGGTTCAACAACATAACCCACTTTTTCATCAGGAATTATCTCGGAAAGTCCGCCCACGTTGGTCACAATCATCGGTTTTTCAAAATGATAGCCAACCTGCGTCACACCCGATTGCGTGGCGGATTTATACGGCTGTACAATCACGTCAGCGGCACAAAAATAATTGTTGACCTCGTTGTCGGGAATATATTCCGAAAACCACGTAATATTTTGTAAACCAAGATTTTCTGTCAACTTTTTATACTTTTCTTCGTTGCTATAAAATTCTCCTGCCACGAGCAAGTGGATATTTGAATTTTTGATTCGCTCGTTTGCCATTGCGTGGAGCAACAAGTCCAAACCTTTGTATTCACGGATGAATCCGAAAAACAAAATATATCGTTTTTCAGGATTTAATCCAAGGTGCCGACACGCCTGTTCCTTGCTGATTAACGCGCCGTAGGTGTCGTAAATTGGATGTGGCGACCACGATTTTGGTTTTGGTTTGCGCTCAAACAATTCAATTTCCTTAAAAACTGACTGCGATAGCGTAAAAAATCCGTCCATCGCGTTTACAAAATACGGAGCGAGTATTTTATCAAAGATTGAAGGTTCGTGTGCTATCATATTATGAATCAATCCGATACATTTTGCATTGCATCGCCGTTTTAACACACGAGCAATAGTGCCGAAGCACGGAGCCATAAATGACATCCAATAGGCAAAAATCACCACATCGGGATTCTTTTGTGCAATCGTCTTGGCCGTTTTTCGCCAATTGAACGGATTTACAGAATTGACCGAACGGTAAATTTTCAAATGGGGAGCGGAACCGTTGGAATATTGTGTTTTCCCAGGGAATAGAAAATTCGGATATTGCAGAGTAAACGTTTCTATGGAAATTTCATCGCCTTCATTCTGAAATTCCAACGCGAGCCGTTCATTGAATGCCGCCAAACCTCCACGATACGGAAAAGCCGTTCCTACAAGAATTATTCTCATTTTTGAAGAAAGAATATCATTGCGTAAAAAAGTAAACAATAACTTGTTTGATTGCAAAAGTAAGAAATCTTGTCCAATTCGCAATGTTGATAGTGGGAGAATGCGTGGAGAAACGCTTTACTGTAATGCAAAAGAATATTCCTTATATTATATGTATCCCCCCTTTCTTTTTATTTTTTTAGTATAAAAAATCCCGTTCTCTATTGCTATTTCAAAAACATTGCCTATATTTGCGTAGTTAAAAATTTTCTAAAAGTATAATTTAAAACAAAAAGATTATGAAAAAAGTATTTTTACTATTAGCATCAGCATTGATGGGCGTTGCGGCTTTCGCTGGCAACACATGGGAACTTACGGACAGCAAAGAAATTGTTGTTGCGTATAATTCAGGTGGTAACAACTGGCAAGCTGGAAGTACAGATGTTGTTAATGAAGCCATGACTGCAGCAACGGGAACTCTTGCTGATGGATGGACACCAGCACTTGGCGAATCTATTACTTTTACAATTTCAGGTATTCCAAGCCATTCTGGTAAATTTCAATTTGCACTTATTGATGAACGTCAAGAAGCTGATTGGTACACTGAAATGAGTAAAACGTATGTTTCTATGAACGTTGTGAAAGGTGAAAAATTTGAGTTGTCTGGAAAACTTACAATTGACAATGTTGATCAAGCTCGTGAAAGTGGTGAAGTTGCATTGACAGCTCCTGGTATTGTCCTTTCTTTCGTTCCATCGGAAGGTGATCTTGAAAATCCAGATCCATTTACATTGACAGAAGCTGCTTATGATGCAATTTTTGAAGAAGCATTGTCTCTTCCTGATGGTGCTATCGCTGTAGATCCTGCACAAGAAGCACAAGATGCTGAAGGTCACTACAAATATGAAAGAAAAGAATCTTTGTCAACTGTAACTGCTGTAGAAGCTGGAAAATGGTTTAATGTTACTGTTGAAGGAAAACCTACAACAGATATATTCAATATGCAAATTGTTTTTGCTGACAATGTTCAAACTAAAGACGAAAACTGGTGGCACGAATTAACTAAATACACTGCTTTTGCTCAAAATAAAGCAAAAGGCGCTGCATTTAAATGTCAATTCTCTATTCCAGTTGAAGCAGTCGTAGCAGAATCAGATTTTATGGATGAAACTGCATCTCACGATTTCAGATGTTCACTTCTTTTCTTAACAAACGCAGCAGCTGAAGAAGGTTCTTTGGTAATTGAAGATTACAAACTTACAGTAAATGCTGGTGAAAAAGCTTTCGATGAACCAAATTTGGCTGTAGAAGAAGTTTCTAACGTAGCATTCGAAAACGGTGTAATCTACTCTTCTTCAATCGTAGTTTACAACCAAGCTGGTCAAGTTGTTGCAACTGCATCTGACGAATTTGCAATCAACACTTTGAAAGCTGGTATCTATTTCGCTAAAACTGCTGAAGGTTCAATCTCTTTCGTAGTAAAATAATCTTGAAATAGAATAACATTCTATATCGGAACCCTCGCCCAATGGCGGGGGTTCTTTTTTTGTTTTTTATTCCAAATTATTTTGCCAATTTTGCAAAAACATAGGTTATGTACGACGTACAATCCATACGAAACGATTTCCCAATATTGGGCAGCACGGTCAACAACCATCCGCTGGTGTATTTCGACAATGCCGCCACCACGCAAAAGCCGCAAGCAGTGATTGATGCGATTGTGGAGGCGTATTCGCGCACCAACAGCAATATCCACCGCGGCATCCACACGCTCAGCCAAATTTCCACCACACAATACGAACAGGCGCGCAAAACGGTGCAAACGTTTATCAATGCGCCAAGCGATAAGGAAATTATCTTTACTAAAGGCGTTACAGAGTCGCTGAATCTTGTGGCACAAACGTTTGGCGAGGCGTTTCTGCACGAAGGCGACGAAGTAATAGTGTCGGCTATGGAGCACCATTCCAATTTGGTTCCGTGGCAGATAGTGTGCGCGCGCCACAAAGCCACATTGCGGTTTATTCCGTTCAACAAGGCAGGCGTGCTCGATGTGGAAGCGTACAAAAACCTGTTTACGGAAAAGACTAAATTCGTGTCAGTTGTGCATATTTCCAACACGCTTGGCACGGTCAATCCCATACAAACGCTGATAGACATTGCCCACAGCCACAATGTGCCGATTATGATTGATGGCGCGCAGTCCATTCAGCATTGCCCGATAGATGTGCAGAAACTCGATTGTGACTTTTTCGCATTTTCGGGACACAAAGTGTATGCGCCCACAGGCATCGGCGTGCTGTGGGGCAAGGAAAAATGGCTCGAAAAACTTCCGCCCTATCAAGGCGGTGGCGATATGATAGAAACCGTAACGCTTGAAAAAACAACATACAACACGCTTCCGTTCAAATTCGAAGCGGGAACCACCAACTACGTTGGAGCGCACGCATTGGGCGTTGCTCTCCGCTATATAATGAATCTCGGCATCGAAAACATCCAACGCCACGAATCGGAGTTGATGACGTATGCCACACAAAAATTGCAGGAAATTCCGCAAGTGACAATCATCGGAAACGCTCCCGAAAAAGCAGGCGCAATCTCGTTTGAAGTCGCTGGTGCGCACCCTGCCGACCTTGGAATGATACTCGACAAACAAGGAATCGCCATCCGCACCGGCACGCACTGCACCGAACCAATTATGCAGTTTTACGGCGTTCCCGGCACCGCACGGATGTCGTTCGGCTTGTACAACACAATAGAAGAAATCGACTACGCCGCACGGATTATAGCTCGGGTGGCAACTATGTTTGAATAATGTGAAATATTGAAAATCAAAAAGATATGAAAAAAATAATTACAATTCTCGGTATCGTTCTCCTGTTTGCAGGATGTAAAAAAGAGTACATTTACTACAACACCTACGTGACGAACGTTGATAGTGTTTACACAAGTTACTACTATCAAACGGTGTTGCTTGAGCAGCAGGAAATCACCGATGACATTCGTCCCGCATATCTGAAAAAAGGCGATACGGTTGGCGTGTTTGCGCTGTCGAACTATGTTACGGAAAGTGACTTGGCGGCGGGCATTGCGACGCTCAAAAACTGGGGTTTGCACGTGGAAGAAGCCGAAAACCTCTACAACCAAGATGGCCGCTATGCCGGCACGCAGAGCGAGAGAATTGAAGGTTTCCAAAAATTGATTGACAATCCGCACGTTAAGGCGTTGATTGCAGCCCGTGGCGGTTACGGCGTGGCGCAGGTGCTGTCGTTTATTGATTTTTCGGCATTGGAAAAAAATCCAAAATGGATAGTTGGTTATAGCGATGTTACAGGTTTGCACATTGCGTTGAACAACCGTGGCATTGAGTCAATCCACGGACCAATGGTAAAAGATTTTTCTGACGCCGAGAGCGTGGAAAGCCTTCGCAAGGCGTTGTTTGGCGAGCTCCAGCAACAAAGCATTTCAACCAATGCCAATTGCGTGGAAGGCACAGCCGAAGGACGTTTGGTTGGCGGAAACCTGTCGCTTACCTATAGTTTGGGCGGCACATTGTTCGACTTAAACGTGAAAAACGCCATTCTTTTCATTGAAGACACGGGCGAGGCTAATTATGCAATCGACAGAATGTTGGCAAACCTTAAA
>Ga0310786_10005358_pt1 | contig 17463 bp, 8 predicted proteins | sample AusTroGonzalo_MG_FD_203881 | JGI IMG/M metagenome (GOLD analysis project Ga0310786, IMG submission 203881) | Bovine rumen microbial communities from tropical cattle in Woodstock, Queensland, Australia - Gonzalo_03 (v2) (version 2) | ecosystem: Host-associated > Mammals > Digestive system >... | reverse complement strand
GTAACGGCGCCGGCCAGCATTTCCTTTACGCTGGTGAAGTTGCGGCCGGGGAAGTTGATGATAAAATCCTGCGTAGCACCGCCGAAATACAGGATGGCGATGGTTTTGTTATCGCATTCACTGGCCACCGGGTCTCCGGAATTCATATAGCCCACCAGACCGGAGGCCACGCCGTTGATGATGCCGTTGCCGCCGCAGGCCACAAAGCAGACCTCCTCCTCGGGATGGAGGTCGCAGTAGAGGCGCACATAGCGGGTGGCATCGCCCTCTCCCATGGTGGTATATACCTCGTGCGGATGCGGATTCTCCTTAAGCTGCTTGTAGAAATCCTCGTATTTCGCCGCCTTATCGGCCCTTCCGTTTATTATATAGATGTATTTCATACTTTCAAACTCATGATGGTGATGTCGTCGCTCTGCGGGTGCTTTCCGGTGAAGGACTTCACGGACTGGTAGATGGTTTTCACAACGGTTTCCTCGTCCATATCGGGCTTCAGTTGCTGGATAGCCTCAACGAGCCGGTCTTCCCCGTACAACTCAAAGCTGCTGTTCTCGGCTTCCGTGACGCCGTCGGTGTAGGCCACCAGGCGGGTGCCCGGTTCAAGGTCGATGGACTCGTCCTGGTAAGGGAACTGTTCCATGAGGCCGGCCGCCAGATTGCTCTTGACCGGGAGGAAACGAGGCTCGCCGTTGGGCGAAATAATGACCGGCGGGTTGTGACCGGCGTTGCAGTAATCCATCCGCAGCGTCTTCAGATTGATTCGGCCGATGAACAGGGTGACAAACATATCGTTGCTGTTGGTATCGGCCACGCTGTTGTTGATACGGCTCACGGACTCGTTCAGCGGCAGGTCCAGGGTGGCCACAAAATGGAGCATGGCACGGGTGATGGACATCACCAGCGAGGCCGGAACGCCTTTACCGCTCACATCGCCCACGGCAAAATGGAGCACGTCGCCCTTTTGGATGAAATCGTAAAGGTCTCCGCCCACCTCCTTGGCGGGTTTGAGCAGCGCGTGGAGTTGTGTAGGAAAGTCCGTGCTGAGCATACCCATCTGGATGGTGCGGGCCACGTTGAGTTCCGACTCCATCCGCTCATTGTCGCTCTTGGTAGTCTTCAGCTGGCCGATGTAATCCGATATGGAGTTCTGCAAATAAACGAAACTGTCCCTCAGGCGCAGCATCTCATCCTTGCTGTCAATCTCCGGCAGCTTGGCCTTGAAATTACCCTGGCCCATATTAAGGGCCGATACCGAGAGCTCGGTTATAGGACGCGTCATCCTGCGAATCTCGCGACGGCACATAAAATACACGATGACAAGCCCCACTGCGCCCACGAGCAGCAGGAACAAAAACAGCACCAGCGGGCTCGCACTTGCCGTTTCATTGGAAATGACATACTGGGTACCCAGTCCAATGGCAATGAAAATAGCCAGGAAGATGACCGAAACGATGCCGATGATTCTCCTGCTCAACCTACTTGTAAACGATCTATTATTCACGCGGTATAGATTAGGATTAGTTTTAAATTGTAAAAATAAGAAAAGATTGGGCGAAAAACAAAACAGCGGCTAACGAAGACATTGAATGGTCCCCTTGCTGGCGTTCATCACTATGTGGTCGCCGTCCTTCAGCAGTTTGGTCGCGCCCTTAACGTTCACCTTCGGTACCAACAATGTAGATTCCCATTTTGGCCGGTTGGAATACGCCCTGGAAGCCATCGAGGCCTGCGGCCTGCAGCCTTCCGACCTCTGGTTCCCTTCTATGAGCATCCGCTCCTCCCGCCCCGTGGTTATCTACAACCACTTCGAAGAATAAGGCCCAAACGCAAACCAGCATCATAACGGCCACAAGGATAGTTATTTTCATAGTTAATTGTTTTAGCAACTGCGAAGTGTGCATATGGCGGATACCATGCACGGATTTGGGCCGGGCCCAAATCCGTGCATAGGTTTATAAATAGATTTTCAAACATATTTTTCAAACATATTTTTATATTTGTATAAATATAATCGAACTTTATGCTTAACAAGATTCTCCTATTCTTTTGTGGAATCCTTACAGTGATAGGTTGCAGCCGGTCCTTAAAGGCCCCGGCACGCCTCCCCCAGCCCACCGACTCCCTGTACACCGCCAGGGCTGCCCTGAAGATTTACGGCACCCAGCCAGAGAAGGCCCTGAACATTATAGATTCTGCCCTTGCAGTAGGAAATGTCTCTCCTTTCCGGGCCAAGTTTGTCCGGGCCAAGATTTACGCCAACTCGCTGGAAGGGTTGCAGCGGGACCAAGCCATTGCCCTTTGCGAGGAACTGCTTGATCATGATTCCACGCAAGTGGTGGACAAGGCTACCGCCGCCAACCGCAACAATGTGCTGGACGTGATGATGGATGCCTGCCGCAAAAACAACGACGACGAAAAATGGCTACGCTACGCCATAGAAAGGGCCCAGCTAAGCCGCGACCAGGGTATGGAAACCGAATCGCTACGCATGGAGGCCGAAATTGGAGCCGCCATGACCCGCGTGGGACGCCGGGAAGAAGGGATGATCAAACTGGAACAAGTTATTGCCGCCCTGGAAAAGGGAGACCCCAGCGTGGACCGGATGGACGCCAGCATTGTGGCCCGCAAGCGAAGAATCGTCGTGCTGGACAAGGCCGGACGTTATCAGGATATTATCTCGGACGCCCAGGCCATCCTGGACAAACTGGAAGACTACCAGAGCCGCCCTTCGGTCTATGCCGAAGACAGCTTCCGTCTGCCGCCGGACGGGCAGGACTATGCCCGGTACTGTGATTTTTACCGCGCCCAGGCCTGGAGTTATCTGGCAGCAGCCTATTCCATGATGACCTCTCCCGACTACGCCAAAGCCCGGGAATATGCACGCCTGGTAGAAGAGTCCGCTTACGGCAAGACCTTCAGCGGCCGGTGGTCCCTGACCCAGATTTGGAAAGCATTGGGACAATGGGATAAACTCCTGGCCGTGGACCAAGAAGCCGAACACAAGCTGGGAGACGACACCCTGAATACAGACTACGCCAGCATCCTGAAAGACCGGGCCGATGCGGCAAAGGCCAAGGGACAACTGCCACAGGCCCTCTTCTATATGAACCGCTACTCCCGGCTCCAGGAACAACTGAACGAGCAGCGCCTCCGGACGGATGCCCAGGAATACGCCGCCCGCTACCATGCCCTGGAACAGGAGCAGAAAATCCGCGAGGCAGAGGCCGATTCGGCCCGCAAAGATGCTATCATCGCCATCGTTGCGGTCCTTCTCATCCTCCTTACCACGTTTACCGTCCATTCCGTCCGTCAGCAGCGCGCCATCGGAGAAAAAAACCGTGCCCTGGTAAGGATGATCGGCGAACTCAACAACACCCGAAAGGCCGCGCAGGCCGATGCCGCCAAACCCGACAAAGAGATGTTTGAGCTCATTGACAGCGTTATCCGGAAAGAAAAACTATATACCAACATCAACCTGCAGCGACAGGATATCACGGACCGCTTTGACATCAGCCGCCATTACCTTAACGACTTGTTCTCTGCCTATGCCAACGGCCAGTCCTTCCCGGCCTACATCAACGAAATGCGTATGCAGGATGCCCTCCGGATGCTCAAGAACGAGCCCGAAGCGTCCATCGGCCTCATAGCGGATGCCGTCGGGTTTACTCCGGCCAACTTCCGGGAGCAGTTTAAAAAGGAGTATGGGATGACCCCCACAGAATATCGTCAGAATTTATAAAGCAAACAAAATATGAACACTAAAATGAAAGAAAACTATGTCGCCCCGGAGACCGTTTCCGTCGAATTGGTTTCCGAAAGTTTGATCTGCAACAGCGAAATCACCGGAATTGACAGCGAACGCACAGACTACGGTAAACCTGTTGACGAAATTATCTGGTAGCAGGATCCTTGCCATGAAACGGACAATCTCCCTCCTGATGGTCTGTGCCCTGCTGCTCTCCTGTGCCAAGGAGATGGAGCAGCCGGTTCAGCCCGAACAACCTGCCCGGGAACAAACGCTCACCTACACCCTTACGGTAAAAGCCGGAAAGGGCGAGCGGCCGGACACCAAGGCCCTGAATATCAATGACGGCAAGCTTGAGGCCCGATGGGCCGTGGGCGAAGAAGTAACCGTGTACAAGGGAGAAGTTTATTTGGGAACCCTCTCGGCCAAGGAAGCCGGTTCAAGTACCACACTGTCCGGCACCATCACGGGAGACCTGTCTGTGGGAGACTTGCTTACCCTTAAGTTCCTGAGCCCGGATTACGCGCAGCAAGACGGCACCTTGCGTGGCTTTGATACCAGCATAGACAAGGTGTGCGATTATGCAACGGCCCAGGTTACGGTCCAGGCGGTAAGCGGCAGCAGCGTTACCACTACTCCTGCCTCCTTCCAGAACCAGCAGGCCATTGTGGAGTTCACGCTGAAAAACGGAGAGAACAGCCTTGAAGTGAGTTCTTTCATCATTACCGTAGAGAACCGGACCTTTACAGTTAAGCCGTCCGTCACCACCGGCGTGCTCTATGTAGCCCTCCCGGCCCTATCTTCCAAGACACTGTACCTGTCGGCTTCCTCCGGCGGGAAAACCTATACCCGGAGCAGAGCCGGCGTCACGCTTCTGGCTGGAAAATACTACAAGATTACGGTTTCCCTGACAGAGACCAACGTTGTTATGAACGAGGCCGAGCTTCGCGCCGCCCTTCAAGCCAAGAACCCCGACATTATGGTGGGGGCCGATTTCGAGCTATCCAGACACGCTACGGTAGATTATGCCGCCAGTATCAATCTCGGCGGGCATACGCTGCGGGGAAACAACGCTCCTGTTACAGTGTCCGGAGACTATAAATGCCTGTTTATCGTCGCTCCGGAAGGGAATCTGACGATGGCCAACGGCACCTTGGCCGATGCCGACAACAGCGTTACAACCAACGCTACCCACAATGCCGGCGCCATCGTCAACAAGGGAACGACCTCGCTTACGGGCGTTGCCATCAGCGGCTGCAAGGGCACCCGGGGCGGCGCTATCCGTAACAATGCCGGCGCAACGCTCACTGTTGGCGACGGCTGCAGTTTCACCGGAAACAAGGTTGTCGGTCAGGGCGGTGGCATCTACAGCGAGGGAACACTCAATATGGGCGGGACCGTCACGGTAAGTGGCAACGAGAAGTTCTCCGGCCTGAAGGACAATATCTATCTGGCCAGTGGGAAAGTTATCAGCGTGACCGATGCCCTTACGGGCACTATGGGCATAAGTATGGAGCAGACAGGAGTCTTTACCAGCGGCCACAGCTACACCGCTGAGGAACTCTCTATTTACAAGGCCGACCTGTCTGCCTATCAGACCATCGGCCTATCCGGGACCGATGCCTGCCTGCAAGACCAGGCCATTCCGGAGGGTGATGTGAAGTACATCAAGCGTTCCTGGAACGCAGTCGAAAATAAGGTTGCGGCCGAAGTGAGGACTTTGACGGCCGGCTCGTACACGACGCTGCAGGGAGACCATCATAGTGACAATCGCACCCTGACGCCAGGCTACTATGTAGTTGAGGGAGAGGTCAAATATAAGACTGTTTACGTTCAGGGAGAATGTAATATCATTCTCAAGGACGGAGCTCACCTGCATACGCAGGGGATAACTTATGTTGCCCAAAATACTCCGATGAATATTCTGAACATTTATGGCCAGGTAGGAGATTCCGGAAAGCTGACCAGCAATGCCTCTGATATTTACGCGGAACTGATGCCCGGTATCGGCAATGTCCGGGAAGGCTGCACCGGCGCCGTGAACATCCACGGGGGAGTCATTTACGCCATCGGCAACCCCAATTCCCCGGGAATCGGCCCCTGCTATAGCGCCAACGGCGCCTTTGTCGCCATCTATGGCGGCACCGTCACGGCCGAAGGGAGCATTAACGCGGCGGGAATCGGCGGAGGATACGGGTGTACAGATTTTGGCAACATCCAAATCTTCGGCGGAGCTGTTACGGCCACCGGCGGCGGCGAACACGGCGCCTCCGGCATAGGGGGAGGATTCAAGAACTCTGCAGGTCACATAAACATCTATGGGGGGCATATCACGGCCAATGCCGGAACAGAAGGCGCCGGCATCGGATGCGGTCAGGGGGACAGTTTCTTTGACGACGATCCCGGAAAAGCCATCATTTACATCTATGGGGGCAACGTTATTGCCAGAGGGGACCAGTACGGTGCCGGTATTGGCGGCGGAGACAGCATTGGCGGGCATCACGTTTACATCTACGGCGGCCACGTGGAAGCCTACGGTGGCGAGGATGCAGCCGGCATCGGCGGCGGCGAGGGCGGCAGTGGCGGAACCGTCGTTATTGACGGCGGCTATGTTTTTGCCCAAGGCAAAAGCCATGGCGCCGGTATCGGCGGCGGCGAAGACGGGAAAGGTGCCGATGTTACCATCCGCAGCGGAACCGTCGTTGCCAATGCTGGGGAAAATGCTACCGGCCACAGGGCTGTCGGCCCGGGTTATGGCGCCAGCGACTACGGCTCACTGAGCCTTGACGGCGGCCTTATGGTGCACGCCGGTTCTCACTATGCAGAGAGTTTCACGGCTGCAGAACGCAGGAACGCCTGCTGGTATCGCACGATGGTACGTGTAGAGCCTTGCTCGCACGAAGATGTAAACTACACCGTGAGCGGAGCCGGTCCCAGCGACACCCATACCAGGCACTGCCCGCACTGCCTTACGGCGTTCGGTCCCGAGCTGCATACCTTCGATGGCGGAATCTGCACGGTGTGCGGCATTCATGGAGAGGATGCCTATAGTGTCAATGTATATCTTCCTGTCATCGGCGGCTCCGATGGCCAGTACGATGCTCCCGTCACCAGCATGATGGCGCCGGGCACCTTCTTCAACCTGCCCAAACCGCCGGCACAGAACGACCCCGATTATATGGAATTCGCCGGATGGCTGGTAAGTACGCCTGACGGCTTAACCACTTTCCTTACCAACGGCAGTGAAACGCTCCTGGGAACCAATACGGAATACACGGTGAGCGGTGATGTCAACTTTACGGCCCGCTACCGGTATATAGACCTTGTCATCAAAAGCGATGTCTCCAATGGAGATATGTTGCTTCATTACAAGGGAAAGAAGGCATACCGCGTAGCCCTGGACGGTCACCCGCTGTACAGGGATGGCCGATACAATATGCTGTGCCTGCCGTTCGCGCTGGCCAGCTTCGCCGGTACGCCGCTGGAAGGTGCTACCGTCAAAAGCCTGGAGTCCGCTTCTTTTGATCAGGACAGCAAGACCCTTACCTTCAAGTGTGGAGATGCCCTCACGTCCCTCACTGCCGGGCAGCCCTGCATTGTTAAGTGGGAGACGTCCCAGAGCACAATCGAAACGCCTGTATTTATGGACCAGACCATTGACACCAGCCTGGACAATGTGATTGTTCCCGCTACCGGTGTTCCCAACCCGCCCGGAGTCTGTATTGTATTTCTCCAGGGAACCTTCTCCCCGGTCCACAACGGCGGTCTGAACAGGGGCCTCCTATTTCTGGACGAGGAAAACAACAGACTGGATTATCCCCAGTCGGCTATGTTTGTCGGTTCCGGCCGCAGCTACTTTATTTTGACCGGCCTTGAAGCGGGCCTCACCGTCACCAACTATGTAATTGATTTCTGATGAAGAGAACCCTTCATATCCTTTTTGCCTGTACGGCCCTCCTCCTCTCCTGTGCCAAGGAGATGGATCTTTCCGTGCAGCCCGTTCAGGAAGTAAAGACCTATACCCTTACCGTTAAAGCCGGCAAGGGTGGAAGACCCGATACCAAGGCGCTGGAATTCAGTGAGATATCTAGTGAGCTGATGGCCGAATGGGCTGTGGGAGAAGAAGTGAATGTGTATAAAGGGGATACCTATCTGGGTACCATCACGGCACAGGACAAAGGCAAGAATGCTACGCTCAGCGGCACCATTACCGGAGACATCAAGAAGGATGATGTCCTTACCCTCAAGTTCCTGAGTCCGGACTATGCCAACCAGGATGGTACCATTGAATATATCGCCGCGCATTGCGATTTTGCCCAGGCCAGCATTACCGTTACGTCGGTTGAAGGTATTCATATTACCACAACATTGGCCAACTTCGTGAACCAGCAGGCCATTGTGAAGTTTATCCTGAAAGATGCCGCGAATCCTGCGACGGAAGTCCAGGCTCAATCTCTGGTGGTTGATGTGGCCGAGCAAATCACCATTACGGTTACTTCTGCTACGGCCAAGAGCGAGCTCTTTGTGGCCATACCGGCCGTTTCATCCAGGCCGGTATCCCTGAAGGCCAGGAAGGGCAGTGATGTTTATTTGCTCAACAAGTACGGCATTTCGCTGGAAATGGGCAAATATTACAACATTACCGCCAAGCTCAACAAGGCCGTCGAGGTGACCAGTGAGACAGCTCTGAACAAAGCCATATCCGATGGCGAATCCTATATCCTGCTGGGTGCCAACATCAAGCTTTCCGGACGGGTTAACATCACCGGCGGCAAAACCGTCACCCTGGATCTTTGCGGATACACCTTGGACCGTGGCCTGAGCACGCCCACGAACGATGGCAATGTTATTTATGTCGACAACACCAGCACTCTGACAATCAACGACAGCAGTGCCGGCGGCACAGGAACCATCACCGGTGGCGACAATATGGATAACTACAACCCTTACGGCGGCGGCATCTGCAACAACGGTACGCTCACCGTCAATGGCGGCCGCATCACCGGCAATACAAGCGAGTATAACGGTGGCGGTATCTATAACTCAGGCACGGCAACCATCAATGGTGGCGTCATTGCCAACAACACCACCGGCTACTTTGGCGCCGGTATCAACAACTCTGGAACGCTTACCCTTACAGGAGGACGCATCACCGGCAACACAGCAGGCAATATCGGCAACGGCGCCGGCATCTGGAGTTATGGAACGCTTAATATGCAGGGCGTGATTGACGTGACCGGTAATACGATAAGCGGCTCGGCCAACAATGTCTGTCTGAGCGGTTCCACCCAGTTCATCACCGTCACCGGCAGCCTTGCCGGCAGCCATATCGGCATTACACGGGACCAGGCCGGAACCTTCACCAGCGGCTACAGCACCTATGGCGGCGGTGAGGACCCCACTACCGTCTTTTCGGCCGACAAAGGAAACGCGGTAGCCATCTCTCTGAATGAGAATGGTGAAGCGCAGATTTCCAGCGCCTTCCCGTCCGGCACCATCTATTACATCGAGCGCAGCTGGGACAATACGGACAAGAAGGCGGAAAGCACCGTGAAAACCGTCAGCAACCTGATCGCTTACGATGCAGTGCCCACCACAGAGAGTGATTACAAGGAAGTAAACACCGAACATGACTGGTTTGCCCTTGGCGGTTATAATAACGAGATTGATGAGTACTATGTAGTACGCAGCAACATAAGTCATACCACCCTCAATGTGCTGGGAAAGAACGTGCACCTGATCCTTTGCGACGGTATCCAGCTCATCCTTTCCGGCGGCATCCTGATGTATGGAGACCACAATCTGTACATCCACTGCCAGTCCTACGGAACGGAAATGGGACGCCTTGTGGTCAATGGCGGCTACGGCAACAAAGCGGCCGGCATAGGCAGTGATAATGACGGGTCCGATACGAGGTTCCAAAGAACCCCCGGCAAACTGGAGATTCACGGAGGTAACATTTATGCCAAGGGCTGTGATTATGGAGCCGGAATAGGTGGCGGAAGCTATCAGAATGGAGGCGAGATGATTGTCTATGGAGGCCGGGTAGAAGGCCACGGCGGCAAGTACGGTGCTGGCATCGGTGGTGGAGAAGAGGGCAAAGGCGGCACGATCACCATCTACGACGGCTATGTGCTTGGCATAGCCGGCAGGGATGCAGCAGGTATTGGCGGAGGCGATAACGAAGGCGGAAGCACCATCTATGTTCACGGCGGCACCGTTATAGGCTATGGCAACTACAATAATGAAGACAGCAGCGCGAATGGCGCAGGTATTGGCAGCGGTGATGGTTTTTCGGGTGGTGACAGTGTATGCCTCACAGTTACCGGCGGCCACGTAGAAGGCTATGGCGGAGTGGATGCGTCCGGCATTGGCGGTGGCGACGGCGATGACGGCGGCACCATCAACATCAGCGGAGGTTACGTTTACTCCCAGGGTAACGGCGGCGCCTCCGGCATGGGCGCAGGCGACGGTAATACTGCCGGCCCCTATGTCACCATCACGGGCGGCACGGTTATCGCCAAGGCCGGAGAAGGAGGAGGAGGCCGCCATCGCGCCATCGGAATCGGCTATTACATCTGGTCAATGGGGATTGACCCCGGGGAGCGGAACATCGGCCCCAGGATGATGGTGCAGGTGGGAAATACTGAAGACGTGTACGAGCGCATCGTCAATGCCGATGAGCGTGCAGACGCCTGCTACGACTACTCCTACGCCCGCATAGAACCTTGCACGCACGAGGATTCGTACTATACCGTAACCGGTGCGGGGCTGGAAGATACGCATACCCTGCATTGCAAGTATTGCACGCTTTCCCTTACAGAGAAACATAACATAGTGGGCGGTGTTTGCTCCGTTTGCGGGGTCTCGGCAGCTACCATCCATACTGTAACTGTTTATCAGCCAGTGGCCGATCTTAATCCGAAAATCTATCCTGCTGACGACGGAAAATATGACGCCCCCATCCAGTCTCAGGTATCTGAGGGCAGCGTGTACATCCTGCCTCAGAATCCCATAGACAGGCAGCCTGCAGGAATGGAGTTCGCCGGATGGCTGGCAGGTGGCCCCCAGGCCTCGTTTGTAAAAGACGGAAGCGAGGAACTTTTGGGTCCGGGCACGTCGTACACGATTACAACCGATGTCATGTTCACTGCCCGCTACACGCTTGCTCCAGATAGGGAAATCACCCTGTACGACGATGATTCCGCAATGGGAGACAATACCAATCCCATTGTCATTGAGGCCAATGATACAAAGTATTTCAATTCGGTTACCATCAGCGGCCGTACCCTCTACCGTGACGGTAGCGTTAACTCTCTTTGCCTGCCGTTTGAGCTGAAGTCTTTCACCGGTACACCACTGGATGGCGCAACCGTGAAGACGCTTGTATCGGCAAGCTATGACAACAGCGAAAGGAAGCTCACCCTCCACTTCGGCGGCAATTACACCTCCCTGGAGGCCGGCAAGCCTTATCTGGTGCTGTGGGAGACGCCTCAGGGAAGCAATATCGTGAATCCGGAATTCCGAAGCGTCTATATGGACAAGGACTATACGGTCGTTGATGTAACCATGACAGGTGACGTCACTTCCGGGGCGTATGTCAGCTTCAGATGCAACTGGTCCTATTCCACTTACAATATATTGAACCCGTTGATCCTTTACTTTGGAGCGGATCATCAGCTCCACTATCCTGGCGGCGTGGAGGATGTCATCTTCCATTCCTTCACCGGAAACTTTTACCTCTATGGCGTCCTGGCCAATCAATGCGATTCAATCGTTTATACTGTCAATTAAACAATGAAGAAGAGTTTTCCCATAACGCTGGCCTGTGCCGCCATGCTGCTTTCCTGCAACGGTAAAATTGACGTTGCCGTAGAGGCCGAACAGCCCCTTCAGGAGGTCAAGACCTACACCCTTACGGTTGAAGCAGGCAAGGGCGAGAGGCCAGACACCAAGGCGCTTGTTTTTGATGAACTTGCCGGCGAGCTGGAAGCCAAATGGGCTGTTGGCGAAGAGGTGGCCGTTTACAAAGGAGAGACCCAGGTGGGCACCCTTACCGCCCAAACGGCCGGTCACAGCACCACGCTCACAGGTGATATTACCGGAGCCATTCAGCTGTACGATGTTCTCACCCTCAAGTTCCTGGGGCCGGACTACGCCAGCCAGGAGGGTACGCTGCAATACATCGCAGAGCACTGCGACTATGCCACGGCATCCGTGGTCGTTACCGCCATTTCAGGAGAAGCCGTCGCCACCACGGCGGCCAATTTCCAGAACCAGCAGGCCATTGTGAAGTTCACGCTGAGGAATTCAGACAATACGGCCAACCTCAACGCCAATTCGTTGATAATCACCTTGTCGGACCAAACTATCATTGTGGCGCCCGAGTCGGCCACCAATGTGTTCTATGTAGCCGTTCCGGCCCTTTCCTCCAAAGCATTGTCCCTTAATGCTTCGGTAGAAAGCACGCTCTACGAGCTCAATAAAGACGCCATATCGCTGGCCGCAGGCCAATACTACAGCATTACTGCAAGGCTCACGGCCACCACCTCCGTCTACTACATAGAGCGCAGCTGGGACGATGTTAACAAGGTGGTTAAAGAGACAGTCCGCATACTGGAGTCCGGCCAGTACACAGAACTGAACGGCAGCGGAAACATAGACTTTGAAGATGGCTGCTATTATGTGGTAAAAGGCAATGTCTCTTGCTCCAGGATTACCGCCACGGGCAGCATGTGCCATCTTATCCTTTGCGACGGCGCCCGGCTGGAACCCAGTTGGATCTGGGTGGAAGCCCCCAATGGAATCTCCATATACGGCCAGGCAGGCGACTCCGGCAAGCTGTTGATCGAGGTTAGCAGTGTCACAAACGGATACTATGCAGGAATCGGAGGCGGATACTGTCAGAAATCCGGCACAATCAACATTCACGGAGGTGATATCCACGCCGAAGGTCACCAGGGCGGTGCAGGTATCGGCGGCGGCTGCCTGGACGTCGAGGGAAGCCATGATGGGAATGCTACCGGCGACTGCGGAACCGTTACCATCTATGGCGGCAAAGTCTACGCCCTGGGTGGCGGTTACAATCAATTTGGCGCGGCGGGTATCGGTGGTGGTAACGCAGGCAGCGGCGGAACCATTACCATTTACGGCGGCGAAATAGAAGCACACGGAAGCACAATTAATGGCGGCGCCGGCATTGGCGGTGGAAACTGCAGGGATTATTATAGCCGGCATCCCGGCGGAACCATCACCATTCATGGCGGAGACGTGGAGGCGCACGGAGGTGAAGAGTCTGCCGGTATCGGTGGCGCCTGGGACGGGCATGGAGCCAACGTCACCATCAACGGCGGCACTGTGACTGCCAGGGGTAACAAATACGGCGCCGGTATCGGAACGGGCTACAAAAAGAGCAGTGCAGACATGTCTGCAGGTTCTTTGACCGTGAACGGCGGTGAAGTTTATGCCTACGGAGGCAACAGCCAGGCGAATCTCGGCGGCGGTGCCGGTATCGGCGGCGGCAAAGACTCCCACGGTTCCAGTGTTACCATAAACGGAGGCTACGTCTATGCCAAGGGCGGAGAGTTTTCTGCAGGAATCGGCAGCGGCTGCGAAGCTTTATTAAGCGAAGGTGTCCGGGGTGGCACATTCACTGTCACCGGCGGCGATGTATATGCCTACGGCGGTGAAGATTCTGCCGGTATCGGCGGCGGAGAAGATGCAGACGGCGCTACCGTTGTAATCAGCGGCGGTTATGTCTATGCCGAGGGCGACGATAAAGGCGCCGGCATCGGCGGGGGTGAGAGCGGTTACGGCGGCAGTGTCACCATCACCGGAGGTACTGTAATAGCAAAGACAACCGGAACTCAGGATGACAGTCGCGCCATAGGTGCAGGCAGCGGCGATAGTCATAACGGATCATTCACCCTGGGCGACCCGATGATGGTGCGGCCCGCGTACGGCGAAGGATGGTTTGCACCCGTCGCTGCCGCACAACGTGTAAACACTTGCCGGAACTACTCCGGCGTATGGGTCAGGGTTTGCAACCATCCTGATCATACTCCCCAGAACTGTCCTTATTGCGTACATTGATGAAGAGAATATTCAATATCCTGCTGGCCTGCGCCGCACTTCTATCCTGCACCAGGGAGATAGAGATTCTCGTGCCGCAGGATACGGAGACATATACCCTTACTGTTACGGCCAGCAAGGGCGAAAGGCCCGATACCAAGGCCCTGGCCCTGGATGGAGACGGCGCCTTGAAGGCCAGCTGGGCCCTGAACGAGCAGGTGCTCGTGTACAAAGGCGAGGACTATCTGGGCTATCTCCTGCCACAGGCCCCCGGTTCAAGCACCACGCTTGCCGGAGATATTTCGGGCGACATTTCGGTGGACGACCATCTTACCCTAAAGTTCCTCGAGCCCGATTACAGCCAGCAGGACGGAACCCTGGCGTACATTGCCAAGAACTGCGACTATGCCCTGGCCAACGTCACCATTACAGATATAGTGGGAGTAAACGTCGCCACCACATCGGCCACCTTCGTGAATCAGCAGGCCATTGTGGCGTTCACGCTCAGAAACGCCGGCAATACGGCCGACATCGACGCCCAGTCCCTCACCGTAACCGTGGGCAACCAGATTATAACGGTAACGCCCGAAGAAGCCGGGCACACCCTGTACGTGGCCATCCCCGCCTTTTCGGCCAAGAACCTGCACATGAATGCAGCTACCTCAGATGGTTCATACACGCTGAACAAAGCGGCCGTTACCCTGGAAGCCGGCAAATACTACAGTATCACCGCCAGGCTCAGCCAGGCCACCGTGGTGACTACCGAGGAAGAATTCCGGGAGGCCCTGGACGCCGGCAGGACCAACATTGTGATGGGTGCCGATATCACCCTGTACAAGCACCTCACCATCAGCTATACCGTAACCGTAGACCTGAACAACCACACGCTGCGGGAGAACGATATTCCCGTGAACAATAGCGGTGACTACAAATGTATCTTCATCGTGGCGCCCGAAGGTAACCTTACCCTTATTGGCGGCACCCTGGCCGATGCAGACAACAGCGCTACCGACAATATTGAACACAGCGGCGGCGCCATTGTGAACAAGGGCACGGCATCGCTTTCCGGCGTCACCATCCGTGGCTGCAAAGGCTCCGAGGGCGGCGCCATCCGCAACAACACAGACGCCATACTGAATATCGACGGCTGCACCATTACCGGCAACATCTGCAAGCTTAACGGCGGGGGCATCTGGTGCGACAGTTACAACATGCGCATGCAGGGTGCCAACACCATCACCGGCAACAAGACACTCGGCGGCCTTGACAACAATGTTTTCCTTCCCGCAAGGAGGCGTATCAACGTTACAGGCAGCCTGAAGGGGAGCACTGTCGGAATCACCCTGGGAAGAGTGGCGGAGCGATTCACAGATAATTATCCCAAGTACAACAGCGGCGTTGATCCTACTACTTATTTCAAGGCCGATATGCCGGAGACGAGGGAAATCCTTTTCAACAACATGAATGAAGCGATGATGAGGAGCACCCTCCCCGACGGAGCCGTCTATTACATTGAGCGCGGTTGGGACAACGGCAAGCGGGAGGTTGTAAGTACGGTCAGGATCCTGGAGGCCGGCTCATATACGGAGCTGAATGGTAATTCAGATGGTGCAACTCCATTATACAGCGGCAACTACGTAGTGCCCAACGATGAGCAGGAACATCACTACGAGTACCTCCTGTTCAATGGCAACTGTAAACTCATCCTTTGTTCCGGAGCCAAGCTTTTTGTGAGCAGTATCGAGCTCAGAGGAGACTCTCAAAGAGCTTTCAACATTTACAGCCAGGAAGACGATTCCGGCTACCTGTCCAGCACCGAGTTTATCGGCGTAGAGGACAACGTCAATTCGGTTATCAACTTACACGGTGGCGTGATTGAGGCACAAGGAAGTACCGATTGCCCCGGTATCGGAACAGCATACAGTAGTTCCTCGTCATTGACTGTTAACATATATGGCGGGACCTTAAACTCCCAGGGAGGCAGAAACGGAGCCGGCATTGGAGGTGGTAGCATTAGTAAAGATTTTGGCCGGATCAACATTTACGGAGGATCCGTCAAGGCCACAGGCGGTGATGCATGGATAGGGGCGAGTGCAGCCGGTATTGGCGGTGGAGACAAGAACAGCGCCGGCATTATTTCCATTTATGGTGGCGAGGTAGAGGCTATAGGCGGCAGCGAGGGCGCAGGCATTGGCTGCGGTCAGCAGTACGACGACAGCAGTGACGGAAAGGCATACATCTACATCTACGGAGGCAAGGTTGTGGCCCGGGGTAGCGCCCGCGGCGCCGGCATTGGTGGCGGAGACAGCATCGGCGGGCATCATGTTACCATCACCGGCGGCTACGTAGAAGCCTACGGCGGCTCGAATGCCGCCGGTATCGGCGGAGGCGAGGGCGGCAAAGGCGGCTCCGTCAATATCAGCGGCGGTACCGTAATAAGCAGGGCCGGAGAAGGCGCATCCCATGCCATCGGTGCTGGTGACGGCAGCGATGACAATGGTTCGCTTTCCATTGGAAACCCTTTGATGGTGCGGCCCGCGTACGGCGAAGGCTGGTTTGCTCCCGTAGCGGCCAGCGCTCGCGTGAACACTTGCAGAAACTACTCCGGCGTATGGATCCAGCTTTGTAACCATCCGGAACATACGGCTGTCGATTGTCCTTATTGCGTACAATGATGAAAAGAATACTACACATCCTGATGGCCTGTGCCACACTTCTTTCCTGCACCAGGGAACTTGTCATTATAGAACAACCCGTGAAGGAAAGCGAAATATCATACACCCTTACCGTTCAGGCGGGCAAGGGCGAGACGCCCGACACCAAGGCCCTGGGATTTGACGAAGGCGCCCTGAAGGCCACCTGGGCCGCGGGCGATACCGTAAAAGTATTCAAAGGCGTGGCATTTATTGGGAATCTCACAGCCCAGGCCGACGGAAAGAGCACTACTTTCTCCGGCTCAGTCAGCGGGGACCTTGCCGTAAACGATGAGCTCACCCTCAAGTTCCTGGGCCCGGACTATGCCAACCAGGACGGCTCCCTGAACTACATTGCCGCACACTGCGATTACGCTACTGCAAACGTCACAATCCAATCCATAGTTGGAAAGGCCGCCACCACCACCAAGGCCAACTTCCAGAATCAGCAGGCCATAGTGAAGTTCACCCTCAACGTGAGCGCCAAGCCCCTCAGCATCACACTGCCCGGTAAATGCATTGCGGTAACGCCCGCATCGGCCCAAAGTGAACTGTATGTGGCCATACCTCCCATATCTTCCCAGCCGGTCTCACTGATGGCTGCGGCAGATGAAAATGTTTACGTGAAAAGCGTAGCAAACGTTACCTTTGAGGCCGGCAAGTACTACTCCATTAACGCCACTCTCACGGAGTCTGAGAGCGATTTGCTGGTACACAACGAGGCCGAGCTCCGCGCCGCGGTACAGAAGAATAATGCAAGTATCCTGTTCGCAAACAACATCTCCATCACCAGCCTGCTTGAGATTAAGGGCAGCAGAACGGTGACGATCAATATGGGCGGTTACAAGCTGGACCGCGGATGCACATCCCGTGGCAGCCAGGCCATCGTGGTGCGTACCGGCTCTACGCTCAACCTCAGCGGCGGTACGGTAACCGGTGGTTGGGGCGGCAACG
>Ga0310786_10005356_pt1 | contig 17469 bp, 20 predicted proteins | sample AusTroGonzalo_MG_FD_203881 | JGI IMG/M metagenome (GOLD analysis project Ga0310786, IMG submission 203881) | Bovine rumen microbial communities from tropical cattle in Woodstock, Queensland, Australia - Gonzalo_03 (v2) (version 2) | ecosystem: Host-associated > Mammals > Digestive system >... | reverse complement strand
CCATCGGAGAGGGCCGGCCATACATCGGCGAGAATCCTGCGCTGACGCGCTTCGCAGAGGGCCACATTGTCTTCGGACCATTGCCTGAGCGCTTCTTCGTCTTTCCTGAACATGCCTTCGCCAGAGCACGGGACGTCGGCGACTATCACGTCGAAGAATCCCTCCAGCGATGCGAAAGCCTTCGGGTCGACGGACGTCACGACGACGTTCGGATCGCCCCAGAGGGCCACGTTTCCGGCGAGCACAGTGGCACGCTGTTTCATGACCTCATTGGCCACGAGGACGAAATCATCCCCGCAGGCGGCACGCAGTGATGCGGCCAGGTCGGTGGTCTTTCCTCCCGGAGCGGCGCAAAGGTCCAGCACTCTCAGGGAGCGTCTTCCCCGGATCGCGCGTCTGAAGGCTTCCCCGACGAACATTGCCGAGGAGTCCTGCACATAGTATGCGCCGCCATGCAGCAGCGGGTCCAGGGTGAAGACCGGCCTTTCGTCAAGGAGCCAGCCTTCCGGAGACCAGGCGATTTTCCGGGCTGCGCAGCCGAAATGGGCCGCGACTTTATCTTCGTCCCAGTTTCCGAGCTTTGCAGGGTTGAGCCTCACCGAGACCGACGCAGGCAAAGACAACGCGGAGACAACCGTCTTCGCGCCCTCTTCTCCCACGGCATCGGCAAGATACCGTACAAATGCCTCAGAAACTTCCATTAAAGTGATTCGAGTTTATCTACGATCTTGTCCATCCCCTCCTTGATCATGTTGTTGAGCAACATTTTCATCATGAGGTTCAGTTCTGCCGAGAAATTGATATGGAACTCAGTCTTGTGGTCGTTCCCTTCCACAGGTTCGAAGAAGAAATCGACGTTGAACTGGAACGGAGCCCCGTCATCGACATAGGATACCCTTGAGTATGGTTCCCTCGCAGAGCAGCGTACGCCCATGCTGAATCCCTGGACTTCGGCCTTGAGGGAATCATAGTCGGCGGTTACCTTCGACCTCTGGTCTTCGGGAAGGTACTCAACAAAGTTGCGCATGTCCACGAAGAGCATGTAGAGCTCAGCAGGAGCGCGGTTCACAATTCCGTGTTTGCTTTGGATTTCAGTCATAACAGTCTATTTGTTCCATTCTGCCGGATTCTCCCTCCACTGCTGCAGCACCTCGTAATCTTCCGGTCTGATATATCCGGAGGCAAGAGCCTCGTCCACCAGCGCCCCGTAGTTGGACACTGTCGAGAGAGCCACTCCGGCTTCTGCGAACTGCTTTGCTGCAATTTCGAAGCCATAGGTAAAGATGGCCACCATTCCGAGCACTTCAGCGCCTGCGTCGCGCAGGGCCTTGACAGCGGCAAGGCTGCTCATTCCGGTGGAGATGAGATCTTCGATGACGACAACCTTCGCTCCCTTCGGCAACATTCCTTCGATCTGAGATCCGGTGCCATGGTCCTTCGGTTTCGGACGCACATAGACGAACGGCTTCTGCATCCTGTCTGCGGCGAGGACTCCATGAGCGATGGCTCCCGTAGCGACGCCGGCGACGACTTCAGCCTCCGGATACAGTCTCATGGCCTCTTCTGCGAGCCAGCCCGCAACGTTTGAGCGGAGTTCGGGATCGGAAAGGATCCTGCGGTTATCACAGTAGATCGGAGAGTGCCAGCCGGATGCCCATGTGAATGGTTCTGCCGGTCTGAGGAGGACTGCGCCGATGTCCATCAGCGCCTTTGCGAGTTTTCTGTCGTTATGTTCCATCGTTTTTTTGTAAATTTGCATTCGAATTTACAAAGATAGCAAAATGCGTAAGATTTATTTCGAAAAAAGATGCATATTCATATGTACGCCTGACGAAGCGGCGCTCGCGGATCCCAATTCCGTGGAGTTCCACCTCGGGGACAAGCTCGACATCCATGCCCTCGTAGGAATGTTCGAAGCCTCCGCCACGCTCAGCCGTATCTATATTCCGACGGATGACATCGAGTCCACCTACAAGAGGATCTGCGGTGAGTTCAAGGAGGTGAATGCCGCCGGCGGTCTTGTTTCGAACAGGCGCGGAGACTATCTTCTCATAAGCAGGGACGGGCTCTGGGACCTCCCGAAGGGCCATCAGGAGGCCGGAGAGGATATCAGCGTGACAGCCATCCGCGAGGTACAGGAGGAGACCGGAGTGGACAAGCTCCAGCTTCGCGGCCTCATCTGCATCACCGACCATTGCTATCGCAGAAATGACATCTGGCACCTAAAGCATACGTGGTGGTATGACATGCTCTACACCGATCCGGTGGACCTCACCCCGCAGAGGGAGGAGGATATCGCCAAGGCTGCATGGGTGGCAAAGTCAAGCCTTCCTCCGTTCCTCAAGAACACCTATCCGTCCATCGTGGAAGTGTTCCGCGAGGCCCATGTATAATTTCTTTCCGGAGCATGAAACAAATGCGGTTTTTTGCCGTATAATGATATATGAAACTTTCGCAATTCAACTTTAGCCTGCCTAAAGATCTTATCGCGCAGGAACCGCCGAGGTGGCGGGATGAGTGCCGTCTTCTCGTACTGAACAGGAAGACCGGCGAAATCGAGCATAAACTGTTCAAGGATATCATACAGTATTTCGGCAAGGACGATACTTTCGTGCTCAACGATACGAAGGTGTTCCCTGCAAGGCTCTACGGCAAGAAGGAGAAGACCGGAGCGGACATCGAGGTGTTCCTGCTCAGGGAGCTCAACCGTGAGCAGAGGCTCTGGGACGTGATCGTGGACCCTGCCAGGAAGATACGTATCGGCAACAAGCTCTATTTCGGCGACGACGAGAGCCTCGTAGCCGAGGTGATCGACAACACCACCTCAAGGGGAAGGACCCTCAGGTTCCTCTACGACGGCAGCTACGAAGATTTCAAGGAGACGTTGTTCGGCCTTGGCGAGACTCCTATCCTGCCATGGGTGAAGACCAAGATCACTCCGGAAGACGCAGTCAATTTCCAGACTATCTTCGCGAAGTATGAGGGTGCCGTTTCCGCACCTGCAGCAGGCCTGCACTTCAGCCGCGAGCTCTTCAACAGGATGATCCTGAAGGATATCCGCAAGACCTTCATCACTGTCCACATGGGCCTGGGCCACTTCCGCAAAGTTGACGTGGAGGACCTCAGCAAGCACAAGATGGATTCCGAGAAGTATGTCATCACCCAGGAGGCAGCCGACCAGATCAACAAGACCAAGAAGAGCGGCCACCAGGTAGTCGCTGTGGGCATCACCGTAATGCGCGCCCTCGAGACCAACGTGACCACCAATGACGAGGTCAATGCCGATGACAACTGGACCAGCAAGTTCATCTTCCCTCCTTACCGTTTCGCCATCCCTACGGCGATCGTCACCAACTTCCATCTGCCATGCTCGACGATGCTCATGACTGTCGCAGCCTTCGGCGGATATGAGAATGTGATGAAAGCGTATGCAGAGGCAATCTCCCAGGGATACAAGTTCGGTCCTTACGGAGACGCGATGCTGATCCTCTAGATAAAAAATCATAAAATTCTTTTATAAAATCATAAAAAAGCGGTCTGCAAACTCAATGTGCAAACCGCTTTTTCCGTATTTTCACCTCATTGAAAAAACGTGCGTGAGATATGGAAAACAACGATTTTGAAGAGAGGGCCGGACTGCTGGCCCTGAACAGGATTTTCGGATTCGAGCCGGCCGCGGGAAGGAGGCTTCTGGAGGAGCTGGGGTCGGCCGCTGCGGCGTTCGGGATGAAGAGGGAGGAGCTCCGAGCCGTACTCGGGCCTTACCCGAAGTTGCTGGAAGGACTGGTGCCGGCATCGCTGGATTCCGCCAAGAAAGAGCTGGAATGGCTGGACGGCCGGCATTACCGGTTTGTCGGAATCTCGGAACCGGGCTATCCGCAGATGCTGAAGGAATGCGAAGACCCTCCGCTCGGCCTGTATTACCGGTCGCAGGACGGGATGGACGGGATTTTCGGGGGAAGGCCGGCCGTCGCGATAGTCGGCACCAGGGATATTTCAGGCTACGGACGGCAGTGGTGCCGCAGCATTGTCCAGGCGATGGCGAGATGTCCCGAGAAGCCGCTGATAGTGAGCGGCCTGGCGCTGGGGACAGACATAGTCGCCCAGAGGACGGCCCTCGAGGAGGGACTCCCTACCGTAGGGGTGATGGCCACGGGGATAGACTCCATCTATCCGTACAGGCACAATGCCGATGCGGACAGGATGTCCTCGACTCCGGGCTGCGCAGTGCTGACTGACTATCCCCCGGGCACCCAGCCGCTTGCAATCCACTTCCTGAGACGAAACCGGATCATTGCCGGGCTGTGTTCGGCGACGATACTGGTGGAATCGAAGATCAGGGGTGGAGGGATGATGACTGCCAGACTGGCCTATTCTTATGAGCGCGATGTCTATGCCCTTCCGGGCAGGATTGACGATATACGTTCTGGGGGCTGCAATTACCTGCTCAGGGAAAAGATTGCAGAGCCGGTGACCGATATCGCGGACCTGATGGAGAGGCTGGGGCTTGGCCCTTCGTCCGTAAAGAAGCGGGATCTCGGGGAGGAAATCCGGAACGGGCTCGGAAAGATTGTCTCCGGGGAAAAGCTGGACCGGCTGGAGGAGATGGCCGGGATGATCCGGAAGAAGGGAGGGATTTCGCTTCCGGAGATCTGCGGGATGACAGGATGGGGCTGGAGCGAAGTGATGTCATGCGCAGGGCTTCTGGAAAATGAGGGGCTGATAGAGACGGACCTGCTGCAAAAATGTTGGATAAAACCGAAGAATCTGTAGTTTTAATTGTAACTTTGCCACTTGATGGCAAGATATATCGACACACATGCCCATTTCTATGACGAGGCGCTGGTAAACGACAGCGAGGCGGCGATAGCGAGGGCTGAGGAGGCCGGAGTGACAAAGATGCTCCAGGCGGACATAGACAGCAAGGAGAGAGACCTGATGTGGGAGATCGCGGACAGACATCCGGGGGTCATTTTCAACATGACCGGACTGTATCCGGGGTCGGTGGACCGGAACTGGGAGCATGAGCTCGAACTCATGATGCCGTATTTCGGGCGCGGAGCCGTCGCCGTCGGAGAGATCGGCCTGGATTACCATTGGTCGGTCGAGTTCGTGGAGGAGCAGAAGCTGGCGCTGAAGGCCCAGCTGGAGCTGGCCGACCGCATGGACCTGCCGGTGAACATCCATCTCAGGGATGCCACGGAGGACTTTCTCGCCGTGCTTCAGGAGTGCCGCGGATTGCGTATGCGGGGAAATGTGCATGCATTCAGCGGCAGTTGGGAGACGTTCATGCAGCTGCAGAAATATGGAGACTGGTCCGTCGGTATCGGTGGTGTCGTGACTTACAAGAATGCGAAGGTCGCCGAGAGCGTAAAGAAGATTCCGCTGGAGAAGATCTTGCTCGAGACTGACGCGCCGTACTTGCCTCCGGTGCCGCACAGGGGCGAGAGGAACGAGAGCATGTATGTTCCGATCATCGCCGCCAAGATTGCGGAGCTTAAGGGAATTGACATCGAAGAGGTTGCTGCGGCGACTACCGCCAACGCTGAAAGGCTCTTCAAAATTTGACACTATAACTTTATGAACAACAGGTCTTCGCTGCTGATGATCTACACCGGCGGCACCATCGGAATGAAACAGGACGCAACTGACCAGACGCTGAAGCCGTTCGACTTCGGGCAGATTCTGAACGAGGTTCCTGAGATCCGGAAATTCGCTTTCAAGATAGACACATATACCTTCGACCCGCTGATCGACTCTTCGGATGTGGAGCCAAGCCACTGGCAGGAGCTCGCCGAACTGATCAGGGACAAGTATGAGGAGTATGACGGATTCATTATCCTTCATGGCACCGATACGATGGCTTATTCGGCTTCCGCCCTGAGTTTCATGATGGACGGCCTCACGAAGCCTGTGATCTTTACAGGAAGCCAGCTCCCTATCGGAGTCCCGCGTACGGACGGAAAGGAGAACCTTATTTCCGCGGTGGAGATTGCTTCCGCCAAAGATTCCGAAGGCCATGCCCTGGTTCCGGAGGTCTGCATTTTCTTTAATTCCCTGCTCATGAGGGGCAACAGGTGCACCAAGACTGACGCCGAAGCGTTCAGGGCGTTCCGCAGCCCGAACTGCGAGCCTCTCGCCGAAGCCGGAATCAGCATCCGATACAACAGCAACATCATCAGGAAGCCCCTTGACTGGTACCAGAGCCTGTCCATCAGCACCAAGCTTGACACTCGGGTATCAATTTTGAAGGTACATCCGGGTATTACGCCTCAGCTTGTGCGCACAGTGATGTGTGACCCTGAGACAAGGGCTGTCATCATGGAGACTTACGGCTCGGGAAATGCTCCGACGAAGCAGTGGTTCCTCGACATTATCCGGGAAGCTTGCGAGAGCGGAAAGGCGGTGGTGAATGTCACCCAATGCCAGGCCGGAACGGTCAACATGAACCTTTATGCGACGGGAAAATCGCTGAAGAACGCCGGCGTTCTGAACGGATATGATTGTACCACTGAGAGTTGTCTCGCAAAGCTGTTTTACCTCATGGGAAAGAGCTCTGACAACGAGTGGGTTAAAGGCATGATGGAGCGGAATCTTAAGGGTGAAATATCCCGATAGATTTTGCAGAATGATAATATTTTGCTAAATTGCACCGCATTTTGCAACGATAAAATTAAAACTTTAATAACATTATTAATTATTTCAAACACTCAACAATTATGAAAAAGTTTTTCATGATTCTCGCAGCATTTAGCGTCCTCGCTATTTCTGCTAACAACATCTACGCTCAGGACGAGGCTGCCGCTCCAGCACAGGAAGAGGCTGTAGCTCCTGCAGCAGAGGAAGTTTCTGCTCCGGCAGCTGCCGCTGACGAGACTCCTCTCAACCAGGCACTCAAGACCAAGTTCATCGAGGGTGGTGCAGGCTTCATGTCTCTCATCATTCTCTGCCTTGTGATCGGTCTTGCTCTCTGCATCGAGCGTATCCTTTATCTCACATTCGCAAAAACTAATACCCAGAAGCTTCTCGCAAATGTAGAGGCTGCTCTCGCTGAGGGTGGTATCGAGAAGGCTAAAGAGGTATGCCGCAATACCCGCGGTCCGGTAGCAAGCATCTTCTACCAGGGACTTCTCCGCTACGATCAGGGTGTAGATACAGTTGAAAAGACTATCGTATCTTACGGTTCTGTTCAGATGAGCAACATGGAAAGCGGTCTTTCTTGGATCTCCCTCTTCATCGCAATCGCTCCGTCTCTCGGATTCCTTGGTACCGTTATCGGTATGATCAAGGCCTTCGATGATATCCAGAAGGCAGGTGATATTTCTCCTAACGTTGTCGCTGGAGGTATGAAGGTGGCCCTCATCACTACCGTAGGTGGTTTGATCGTTGCCATGATTCTCCAGGTGTTCTACAACTATATCCTCGCCAAGATCGAGTCTCTCACCATCGATATGGAGGACTCTTCGATCTCTCTCGTTGATATGATCACCAAATACAACAAGAAATAATCATCTTTTCAATCTTTGACAGAATGAAAAATTATAACAAGATATTCAAATGGATCATGCTGGCGATTTCCATTGTCGCTATCGGTCTGCTCGTATGGGGCACCATCGTAGGTTTCCCTGCAAGGCCTGATCTTGACAATGGCACCGTTGACCCTCTCCTTAACTGGACTTACGTAGTTGTGGGCATCGCGCTCTTCTGCGTAATCGTGGTCAGCACCGTCGTATCAGCCATGAATAATCCGAAGAGTCTTGTAAAGTTGGGAATCATTCTCGCAGCCATCGCAGCAGTATGCTTCGTAGTATATCTCCTGTCCCCTGGCAAAGAGGCTCTCAACCTTACTGTAGATATGCCATCTCCAACGGCTCTTAAACTTACTGACACAGTTCTGAACCTCACATATCTTACCGGAGCTCTTGCTATCGCAGCAATCATCTTCGGAGAGATCTGGAGAGCAGTTCGTAAATAATTTGCTCTATGGGAAAGAAAACACCGTCGATTAATTCAAGCTCAACTGCGGATATAGCATTCCTCCTGCTCTGCTACTTCCTCATGACTACAACCATGGGATCACAGACAGGTTTGAGCCGTCGTCTTCCGCAGATGCCTGATCCAAATCAGAAACAAGAGGATATCAAGATCAATGCACGTAACATCGTCATTGTCAAGATCAACTCTTCTGACAGACTTCTCGCCGGATCTGAACCTATAGACATCAGTCAGCTTAAAGACAAGATCAAGGAATTCCTTACCAACCCTGCAGAGGATCCAAGCCTTCCTGAAAAGGAGGTCAAGAACATCGAGGGCTACGGTCCATACGCTGTTTCCAAGGGAGTCATCTCTCTCCAGAACGACCGTGGTACCAGCTATCGTGCTTACATCGCAGTTCAGAACGAGCTTGTAAAGGCCGTCAACGAACTTCGTGACGATTTCTCTTACAGGACATATGGCAAGGCTTTCGATAAACTTAACGAGGAGCAGCAGACCGTTGTAAAGGCTGCCATCCCTCAGAACATCTCCGAGGCCGAGCCTAAGGATGTATCCAAAAGATAAATAGGAGGAAAGAATTATGTCTAAATTCGGTGGAAACAAAAAGAAAGAGGTTCCTGCACTTTCACAGGGCTCTATCTCCGATATCGTGTTCATGCTCCTGTTCTTCTTCATGGTTACTACCCAGATGCGTGACCAGGAGAATAAGGTTGTCGTTAAGCTTCCAGAGGCTTCCGAGGTTGTAAAACTTGAAAGGAAAGACCTTTCCTCATACATCAATATCGGTCCTCCTACTCGCCAGTTCCAGGCTAAGTACGGAACCGAGGCACGTATCCAGCTCAATGATTCATTCAAGGAAACGAGTGACATCCGCGACTTTATCGCAGCTGAACGTGAGGCTTTGAGCGAAGGTGACCGTCCTCTCATGACTACAGTCATCAAAGGTGACAGCGATGTCAGAATGGGTATTATCACTGATATTAAGCAGGAGCTGAGACGTTGCTCTGCGCTTAAGATCATGTACCAGGCAAGAAAAGCTGACTAATTCAGCTCTCTATACTTAGAAAAAGCGACCTGCCAAGGCCGCTTTTTTTATTTCTCCTTCCTCCGTTCCCTTCCTGTCCCCGTCCGCTCATCAGCTCAGAATCTTCGATGAAGGCTTACAATTATGGTCCAGCCAAACCACCTCCCATCAAACCGCCGCCGATCTGCCTGGACTTCGCAGACCTCCGGCACCGCAGCCGGAATATACGCTCTCCGGCTGCTACAGATCGGGCGCTGCGGCGGGCGCTGGCCCTGAAGGCCGGAGCGAGCCGCCGGCGAGCGGAGTTCCCCGGCCCCCTGCGGCAGCAGGACAGCGACCGAGCACGGGCGGCTAAGCCGGGCGGGGAGAGGGACTACTGGGCGATAAACTGGTAGACGATGTCGCCAAGCTGGCGGGCAGGGGCCTTTGGGGAGGACGAGAATTTGGAGAGGCGGGCAGCACGCACGGCAAACTCACGGAGGCATTTGTCAGGAGAGCTGACATCATCCTGGACCTTGGCCGAAATAACATTGCCGGCATTGTCCACAACAATGATGACCGTCACCATGCCACCGCCATAGCAGCGGTAGGCAGGAATAGGCAGCTTGCTGGCCTTACGCCCCTCAAGAGAATATGAAACCACGGACGGACCGGAATACTCAGCCGCAGGCTTCTTCTCAGCCTTCGAAGGACTCGCAGGCTTGACAGCAGCATAATCCTCATCAGGCTCATCCAGATGGACACCATCCCGAAGTTCCTTGGCAAGACGCTCAGCATCCTTGTAGAGCTGCTCCGCATCAGTGCCGCGGTCATCCTTGAGCTGCCCACGGTCAGTAGCGACATTGCGGAAAGAAACGCCGGACTCCCCTGCTATGAGTTCATCGATACGTCGGCTGATCTCATCGGAAAATTCCTCCTTTGCCTTCTCGGCCCGGTCCTTCTCAGCCATCCGCTCGAGAGCCTCCTCCCTGGTGAAATCCAAGACAAAAGAATTCTCCTCCTTGAGCACAGCGCCAATCCGGAACAGCAGCAAAACGATTATCACCGTGAGATGGACAATCACGGTGATATACAATCCTGCCTTATCTTCGCCGGAAAGACGCTTCATAGGCTATTTCTTTTTGGTCTTGTCAGACATAGCTGTCTCTATCGTAGTAGAGATCATATCGATGGCAACCTTGTTGTGGCCGCCCTGAGGAACTATGATATCGGCAAAGCGCTTGCTTGGCTCGATAAACTGGAGATGCATAGGCTTGACTGTCTCCGTATAATGCTGGATAGCAGTGTCGATGTTACGGCCACGCTCGGCAATGTCACGGAGAATGATTCTCATGAGCCTGTCATCATCGTCGGCATCGACGAAAATCTTTATGTTCATCTGGTCGCGGAGCTCCTTGCAAGTGAAGATAAGGATACCTTCGACGATGATGACGTCTGCAGGCTCCACGGTGACAGTCTCAGTCTTAGAACGAGAACAGGTGATATAGGAATAAACCGGCTGCTCGATAGTCTTTCCCTGCTTGAGCTCACGGATCTGCTGGCAAAGCAACTTCCAGTCAATAGCCTCAGGATGGTCGAAGTTGATCTTCTGCCTCTCCTCCATAGGAAGATGGCTTGAGTCCTTGTAATAGGAATCCTGAGGGATGACCACTACCCTGCCGTTCAACTGGTTAGTGATTGCCTTGACGACAGTAGTCTTGCCCGATCCCGAGCCGCCTGCTATACCGATTACCAACATATATGTTCTGATTAAAACTCTGCGTTCTTAGGGGTTCTCGGGAATGGAATCACATCCCTGATGTTGCTCATGCCGGTAACGAAGAGAAGCAGTCTCTCGAAACCAAGGCCGAAGCCGCTGTGAGGCACGGTACCGAACCTTCTGGTATCGATGTACCATTCGAGATTCTTCCTGCTCATGCCCAGCTCGTCGATACGCATCTCAAGCTTCTCGAGGGAGGCCTCACGCTCTGAGCCGCCGATGATCTCACCGATCTTAGGGAAGAGCACATCCATTCCACGCACTGTCTTTCCATCCTCGTTCTGCTTCATGTAGAAAGCCTTGATATCCTTAGGGAAATCGATGAGGATAACCGGCTTGCCAAAGTACTTCTCTACGAGATAGCGCTCATGCTCGCTCTGGAAATCAGTGCCCCAGTGCACAGGATACTCGAACTGCTGACCTTCGCTGACAGCCTTCTCGAGAATCTCGACTGCCTGGGTATATGTAACTTTTTCAAAAGCGATGCCAAGCACGCTCCTGAGTCTCTCGATGAGACCGTCATCATATTTGTCATTGAGGAACTGCAGGTCGTCCATGCAATTGTCGAGGGCATACTGGACGAGATACTTCACGAACTCCTCTGCGAGGGCCATGTCATCGTTGATATCATAGAATGCCATCTCAGGCTCGATCATCCAGAACTCGGCGAGGTGGCGCGGAGTGTTGGAGTTCTCGGCACGGAAGGTCGGACCGAAGGTATAGATTTCGCCTACTGCAGTAGCGCCAAGCTCGCCCTCAAGCTGGCCGCTGACGGTAAGGCTGGTCTTCTTGCCGAAGAAGTCCTTGCTGAAATCGACCTTGCCCTTATGCATAGGGACATTGGCGAGATCCATGGTCGTAACCTGGAACATGTCGCCTGCACCCTCAGCGTCAGACTCGGTGATAAGCGGAGTATGAAGATAGACGAAACCCTTGTCGTTGAAGAACTTATGGATAGCGAAAGCCATCGCGTGCCTGATGCGGAGGACAGCACCGAATGTGTTGGTACGGAGCCTCATATGGGCAACAGAACGGAGGTACTCGAGGGAAGTATCCTTCTTCTGGAGAGGGAAACGCATAGGATCGCACTCGCCGTAGATCTCGATCTCCGTAGCCTGGATCTCAACGGCCTGACCGCTTCCGACCGACTCCACGAGATTACCGGTCACGGCAAGGCTGGCTCCGGTAGAGATCCGCTTGAAGAGTTCCTCATCAAAAAGACTTGCGTCAGCGACTACCTGTATGTTATTGATCGTAGATCCATCGTTCAAGGCTATGAACTTAACCTGCTTGTTTCCTCTCTTGGTCCTCACCCAACCTTTGGCAAGGACTTTCTGACCTGGCTGGCTCTTCAGCAGGTCTTTTACCTTCGTTCTGGCTAATTTCTCCATAGAATTAATTATATATCACGCAAAGATACAAAAACTGCCGTTATTATCGCCAACTTATGACAACTAAAATTCCGAATTATATATGTTTCGGCGATATTATCATCATTGTTAGCGTCTCATATTTGCGTAAATAGTTTTAATTTATATATTTGCAATTAGTAGTTAACACTTTAATGCCTAATGGAAAAAGTAGCTAAAGAGAATTACTTCACGCCGGAAACCGAGGTGGTGGAGTTGCAAACCGAGGGTACAATAACTGCTCTGAGCGATTACTGGTCCGAGCCACTCGACTAAAAAGCACGATAAAAGACAGCGGAACAGCTGTCTAATTTTGTCTGTAATCCCAATTATATACGTTTCAGCCTTTTTGTCGTTTTTATAATCTCCTTCTTGACGTTGTTGGCGTGTTCCTCGCCCCCTTCGTTAAGCATTTCTAATACCTCATCAAGATAATCTGTATCTTTCATTGTCATCATAGCATTAGTCGCGCAAAAGCGAACTCTTTTAGGGGTATTATCCGCCTCACATATTTCTCCCCGCTTTTGCTCGTTCCTAAGCAAAAATGCAGGCATGACGAGCTTAAGCCATTTATTCCTATCACCCACATTATTTGCCAGTCCAACGTCTTCAAGATTGTTTATATACTGAATATCCGGATCTCCGTGACAGGAAAATTTGATGATCTTGATGGAAAGAAAGAAAAATATTTCCAGAGTCCGTCTCAAATGTATGTGGGAATTGTTCTCTGAACATATTAGGACGTTGCTTCCAAACATCCAAATCTTCTTATGCGCTCGCACGACCTTATTAAGATAATCACGCATAAGCACATCTCGATTTGTAATACATAGTGAAAATATGGTTACATTTTGTTTGCGAATGTAAAAAAAGAAATAACTTTGCAATGAAATAAATAACTACTGATAACCAAAGAGTTATTCTAGATAAAACTCATTCAGGCATCTCTGTTATTCATTTCCATTAAGTTAAACCATAATAATTACTATCACTTATAAAAAGAAGCTTTCTTCTATGTGTAATGATTCTATTGTGCACTGTGACGAATATATGCCAACAAATTGTCCTAGATGCAAGATTCTTTGGAAACAAGCTAATCCTAATAGCGGCAGGCGCTGGAAGATTATACGTGAAAACGTCACATTGAAAATAGTCAAATGGGATGGCGCAATTGTGTATCACTACATAATATGCAATTGTTGCAGTAGTCATGTAACTAAAGAAATCCTTTTGGATCTAGCTACATGTCATCCAGAAGATAGCACCGAAAATATTCACAGAGACGCTTCTGAACTATAAGCTAAATAACCAATGTTGGCAAAAAATAGATTTCTATTTGTTGTACTATTATTCTTCCTGCCCGGAACGTCATTCGGGCAGGAAGTGCTTGAGTCTGCGACAGTAACAGCCAAAGGATCCGGATTCTCTGTCCGAAAGAATATACTGACCTACAATGTCGCCACGGACACATCCGCTACATTCGTGAAATTGAGAGACCTCGTGGCAAAAATGCCGATCGTCCAATTCGACAGAGCAAAAGAGACCATCTCCGTTAATGGAAAATCAGATATCTGCATCATCGTAAACGGGCGTAAAAGCCTGGTTCTAAACAACTCGAACTATGGATACATGTCCGACATTCTCATCGGAATGCAGATCCAGTCAATATCGATAGATACGGCCCCACAAGGAGAATTCCGGAAATACTCGGCAGTGGTAAACATATGCACGAAATCCTCAATGGCAGATTTCTATGCCGTTTCAACAGGACTCTCCTGTTCAGATGAATACAACGTCTGCCCCTATATTTCCACGACAAACAGAATCGGAAGACTTACTACCAACATAAACTACGCGTGTGGCCTGTCCAAGTTCAGGCAACCGACGGAATCGACGACCTTGCAAAAGGAGAACAGCATGGACGGTCCTGTATTAATGCGTTCCTCAGACAAGTCGGAAGGAGGGAAAGGGCACGACAATATCTTCATGCTGGATGCCAGCTATGACATCGACAAAAAGAATGTCCTGTTCGCATCCGTCAACTTCAACGACTCACACATACACAATAAGTACGACACGTACTACATGAATCTGCTTGAAAACAGAAATGATAATGTGTCGACCGAAAAAAAGAACAAAGCCGACCGCATCGAAGGAAGTCTTGACTATCAGCATATCTTTGACGAAGCAGGGAAAAAGTTATTGACCCTGCAGTATTCTGTAGAAAACTCGGTTTTCGAAGACAAATACGAAAAACTCATAAGCGGAATGCGCAATTCCAGTCTCCAACAGCTGGTCTCTGCGGATTATGTCCATAGGATCAACTCCTTCCTCGAAATGGCGGCAAACACAAAAATGATACTCAGAAAATATGCGAGCGAACAAGACAACATACGTTATCTGACTATTCACCAAGACGTTTATTCCGCTGATGCGGACCTGACCTGGAATAAGGGCAGATTCATGTTCATAACAAATGCCGCCATCGAATATACCGTAGAGGACGATGTAAAGGACAAAGGTGTATCATTCAGTGCTTCAGCATCATATTATCTGAGTTCCAGGCATTCCTTTATTTCGAGAGTATCCCACTCGATCATGCGTTCAGGAATCGATATCAGGAATCCTATCAAAGATGAGTCAAAACTGGGAATCGTCACTCAAGGAAACCCGGATATCCGGAGCCAACACTTCTACGATGCATACATTGGATATAACTTTACCAAAGGTTTTCTCCTCCATTCTTCAATAGGGTTTCATTACACCAGGACCAATAACGGAATGTATGGAATAAGTTCAATCCTTGAAGACGGAAGGCTGCTGAACACATACAGCAACGAATTCAGCCACGATTCATACAGCCTTCCAATATATATAAGTTGGAGGCCCTCCAACTGGATCAATATAACGCTGGACTATTCTTATGAGATGGAGCGATTCCACAGCTACAAGAAAACAATCAACCGTGACAGGCATGAGGCACGGATGTATTCCAGCTTTTCCTTGCCGAAAGGCACGGATATCTCTCTCAATGCCAGACTCATAGACAGCGAATCAGCATCAGGGATCAGCATCAACACCACGAGAATACACTACATAGTAGACGGTTCCCTATATCTGGGTCAAGAAATAGGAAAAAGATGCCGTCTGGGGTTAAATATTGAGAACATCTTTCATAAAAACATGACGACAATAAGCGAAAAGATGGCCGACAACATATACATTTATACCAGAAACATCCTTCCCGGACGTACGGTAACCTTGTCGTTCTCATATCGCTTTGGCAATTTCAACGATGACGCGAAAAGAAACAACCGCCATGTCACGACAACGGATGTCGTCAAGTAACAGCTTCCGGTTACTTGATAACTTCCAGGTATTCGAGGGGAACGTAGGTGGAGGCGACGGAGAGGAGTTCTGGGAGTTCGACGAGGATGCGGCGGGATTTCTTGATTCTGACCACTGAGCCTTCGACTCCGGCGAGAGGTCCGAAGCAAACGCGGACACGCACTCCGCTCTTCAGTTTGACATCCATGTCCGAGATGAACACTGCATCGTCGGCTGAAGCCTCGCAAACGCGGATGAAATCCTCCATCTGGCGTTCAGGTACAGTCAGCGGCTTTCTGGTGATACGGTCCCATATGAACCTGCTGACAGTAGTCTCGCCCTCGGAGAGAATATATTCGTAGATAGTCTGCTGGTCCGAATATACAAAAAGCAGGTTATTGACAGCCGGCACGCTCTTCTTCACTACCTTGCCGTCCCTCTCCACGCGGATTGTCTTCATGGGCACGAAAACGCGGATTCCAAGGGCCTGCAGTGCCTTCTGCACCTTCAGTTCCCGAGAATACGTAACCCTCAGCACATGCCACTTTTCCCCGCTATCTTCCATCGTACATCTCCTTGTAATACTTCTGATAATCGCCGGACACGACATGGTCCAGCCAGTCCTGGTTGTCCAGATACCATTTCACGGTCTTCTCAAGCCCCTCCTCGAACTGGAGAGAAGGTTTCCAGCCCAGCTCCTTCGAGAGCTTGGTCGCATCGATGGCATAGCGCAGGTCATGACCGGCCCTGTCCGTAACATGCTGGATGAGGTTCATGTCCTCCCCTTCCGCCCTGCCTAGCAGGCGGTCCGTAACCATGATCAGGGCCTTTATGAGATCTATGTTCTTCCACTCGTTGAAGCCGCCGATGTTGTATGTCTCGCCCGGGGTCCCCTTATGGAAGATCGTGTCGATTGCGCGGGCATGATCCTCGACATACAGCCAGTCTCGCACATTCTCGCCGGCGCCATAGACAGGCAGCGGACGGCGATGGCGGATATTGTTGATGAACAGAGGGATAAGTTTCTCCGGGAACTGATAAGGCCCGTAGTTGTTCGAGCAGTTCGATATGACTACCGGAAGTCCGTATGTATCGTGGAAAGCCCTTACGAAATGGTCGCTGGAGGCTTTCGAAGCCGAATACGGGCTGTGCGGATTGTATGGGGTCTTCTCAGTGAAAAGCGTCCCGTCAAACGACAGAGCGCCGTAGACTTCGTCCGTGGAGACATGATAGAAAAGGACATCTCTGGAATCGTCATCCCAGTATTCCTTCGCGGCCTGCAGCAAAGTCAGCGTACCGAGCACATTGGTCCTGGCAAACAGGAAAGGGTCCTTGATGGACCTGTCCACATGAGACTCGGCGGCAAGATGGATTATTCCGGTGGCATCATAGCGACGCATCAGGTCCCTGACCGCATCCACGTCGCAGATATCGACCTTCTCGAAAACATAGTTCGGGCGGTCTGCGACATCCCTCAGATTCTCCAGGTTGCCGGCATAAGTCAGCTTATCGACGTTTATGATCCGGTAATCCGGATATTTGTTCACGAACAGGCGTACCACATGGCTGCCGATGAATCCGGCTCCTCCTGTTATGATTATACTGCGGCTGTAATTCATAATTCTGAAAGTTTTGGGTTCCTGCGATCCTTATCGGACAACTTCACCGATTCTGCCGTAAGCTGCCAGTCGATCCCGAGCGCAGGATCGTCCCAGGCGATTCCTCCCTCCGCCTCCGGACAATAGAAATTGTCACATTTGTACTGAAACACGGCTGTCTCCGAGAGTACGCTGAATCCATGGGCGAACCCCCTCGGAATAAAGAGCATGCGGTGGTTCTCCCCAGTCAGCTCGACCGAGAAATGTCGTCCGAATGTCGGAGAACCCGGCCTGATATCCACGGCGACATCCAGGACGCGGCCGCTGATGACGCGGACGAGCTTGGCCTGAGCATGG
>Ga0310786_10005355_pt1 | contig 17472 bp, 15 predicted proteins | sample AusTroGonzalo_MG_FD_203881 | JGI IMG/M metagenome (GOLD analysis project Ga0310786, IMG submission 203881) | Bovine rumen microbial communities from tropical cattle in Woodstock, Queensland, Australia - Gonzalo_03 (v2) (version 2) | ecosystem: Host-associated > Mammals > Digestive system >... | reverse complement strand
CTGCTTTTTTGCATGATTATCGTTTTTTTAGATTGCCTGACCTCTCAGAAAATGCTCGATACCGTCGACGGCCACCTGTTCATCCGATCCATCTGCAGATACTTCGAGGGTCTCGCCGTTATCCAGCGCCAGTGTCATCATTCCCATTATGCTCTTTGCGTTCACGCGGCGATCCTTAGACTGAATATAAATCTTGCTGTCATACTTACTAGCTTCTTGAACCAATAATGCGATGGGTCTGGCCTCCAACCCATTCTCCAGGTTGATCAATATGTCTCTTACAATCATGATAGTACTCCTTTCAAGACTTCTGATTTCTGATCGTCTGTGCCAGCTCGCTGAGCTTGCGCAGTCTGTGGTTTACTCCGGACTTCCCGACCGGAGGGTCTAAGAGTTCCCCCAACTCTTTCAACGCAACATCCGGGTTTTCCAATCGCACTTCTGCCATCTGTGCAAGCGCATCCGGCAATCGTTCAAACCCATAATGCTCCCTCAGAAATTCGATATCATGAATCTGCCTCGAAGCCGCGCACACTGTCTTGTTAATGTTTGCTGCTTCACAATTCACCCGCCTGTTAATGGAATTCCGCACATCCTTCAGAATCCTGAGATTCTCAAAATTCATCAAAGAGACATGCGCCTCACATACATTGAGCAGATCTACGATACCTGCACCTTCTTTTAAGTAGACAACGGAATACTTTTTTCTTTTGACAATCTTGGCCTCGATGTCAAATCCCCTCATTACTTCACATAACTGCTCAGCCTTATCCTGCCTTGTGCATACAAACTCCAAATGATATCCCTTGCTGGGATCGCTAATGGAGCCGACGCTCAAAAATGCTCCCCTCAGGAATGCTCTTCTGCAGCATGGAAGCTTAAGCAAAAGCGAACTGACCGGCTTTTCTATATCTCCGATCTTCTGATTCAGCTCCTGCATTTTTTCTTCACTGATCCAATTGTCCGTATTTATATTAAATGTTTTTTTTAATAATGTAAAGCCTTTTCTTATAATCGTTTCATTTTCTGTCTGAAAACCGATCGTATAACGCGCATCCGATGCCCGCCCATATTGTCCGCAAAAGTGCAGGATTGCTGCCAATTCTGCTATTTGGCAATGCCTCGCAGGACTGATATGTTTCTCCAATTCCTGCTTTACTTCACTTGAAAAAGACATTGTATCATCCTCGCTTCTGTGTGATATCCCGATGGTCCAGCTTAAGACCGTAATCTCCCTTGTTTTTCATTCTGTCATACAATGCATTCGCAAGTGTTACACTTCTGTGCCGGCCTCCCGTACAACCAATCCCGATCACCAACCGGTTTTTTCCCTCCCGGACATAATAGGGAATCAGGAATTGCAACATCTCTTCAAGCTTTTTCAAAAATTCCTCCGCTTCGGGGAAGGACATCACATACTCCTGTATCTCAGGATCATTTCCCGTCTTTTCGCGGAGCCCTTCGATATAATAGGGGTTCGGAAGAAATCTCACATCAAAGATCAGATCAGCCTCAGTCGGATTTCCGTATTTAAATCCAAATGACATGACCGTGATCATTAGATTGTTATATTCTTCATTATGTACATAAATACGGTCGATCTCACTTTTCAGTTCTCTGGTCAAAAGATTTGTAGTATCGATCACATAATCGGCATTGCACCTGATACCCTCAAGAATTCTGCGTTCCTCTGCTACGCCATCCTCCACTCTTCCATATTGGGCGAGCGGATGGAGCCTTCTCGTCTCGCGGTATCTCCTGATCAAACTGCTGTCCGCACAATCCAGGAATAAGATTTCAAGCGGAAATCCCTTATCTTTAATTGTCTGCAGAATTTTTCCGGCATCCTCAAAACGCATACCTGCGCGAACGTCCAAACCAAGCGCCACCTTACTGATCTCTCCGTTTGGTTCAGCCGTCAGATCGACAAACTGCTCCACCAAAGACAAAGGCAGATTATCTACGCAATAAAAACCTGCATCTTCCAAAATCTTCAGAGCGGTTGTTTTTCCGCTGCCGCTCATACCCGTAACCACAACAAATTTCATTCGTCAAACTCCCCCAAAAAAATAACCTCCGGTTCAAGTTCCACTTCATGTTGCTCTGCTACACTCTTTTGAATATACCTGATCAGTTGCATAATATCTTCTGCACGTGTGGTTCCCGGTTCCGTGTTCACCACAAATCCGCAATGTTTTTCCGATACCTGCGCCCCGCCGATCCGATATCCTCGCAAACCTGTATTCATGATCAGTTCCCCTGCATAATACCCGGTCGGGCGCTTAAAAGTACTACCCGCGCTTGCAAATTCCAGCGGTTGCTTCTCTCTCCGCTTTGCAGCAAGCTCCTCCATCTTCGCCAGGATCGTCCCGGGGTCTGACTGTTTTAATTCGAACTCCACTTCGGTGACAATATATGCATGCCCGCGTATGCTGCTGGTTCGATAGCCAAATTCCATCGTCTCATTATCCAGATTCCAGAATTCTCCATCCGCAGTAAGGACCTCCACATTCCGGACAACCTGCTTCATCTCACCGCCGTACGCGCCTGCATTCATCACTACTCCGCCACCGACAGTTCCCGGAATACCGGATGCGAACTCGAGCCCTGACAAACCATTTTCCATTGCAGTTCTGGCAACCTGTGCCATTGTGGCACCTGCCTGTGCAAAGAGTCTTGTTCCATCGACATGGATCTGATCCATTCCGGGACCCACACGAAGGATAACACCTCGAAATCCCTTGTCACTGACCAGCAGATTGCTTCCCTTTCCGATCACGTAATACGGGGTTCCCGTCTTCGAAAGATAAGAACAGATTTTTTGTAATTCTTCTTTTTCCGAGATCTCCAAAAAGCAGTCTGTCGGACCGCCGACGCGAAATGTCGTATGTGCAGCCATAGGCTCTTGAAGATGTATATTCTCTTCCTTCGTATATCCTTTGATCGCCTGTAATACTGCTTCACTGATCATTCTTTCTATCCTGCCTTTTCATTACTGCCATTACTTAAGGATCAAAGCGGCTGCTCCGTAAATTCCCGCATCATTGCCGAGCGTTGCAAGCTTAAACTGTGCCCCATTGCAGGGATAGAACACATATTTCCGAAACTTCGGTTCCACAAATTCCAACAGGATCTCACCTGCTTTAGACACACCGCCACCGATCACAAAAGCCTCAGGATTTACCACTGCCGCCACCGCAGCGAGCCCTTTCCCAAGATAATCTCCAAATTTCTCTGCAATTTGTATCGCAACCGGATCGCCCGCCTTCACGGCATCAAACACGGTCTTTGCCGTAATCTCCCCGTTTCTGAGGACGCTTGGCTGCTCATCCTCCGCAAGCCTTCGCTTTGCGAGACGCACAATACCTGTCGCCGATGCGTATTGTTCGAGACATCCTTTGTTTTTACAGCCACAGCTTTCCGTCTCATGATCATCGATATGAATATGTCCGATCTCACCGCCGGCTCCTGTCGCACCTGTTAGAATTTTCCCGCCGATGATGATGCCGCCTCCGACACCCGTACCAAGTGTTACAGCCACCATATTGCTGTAGCCTTTACCGCCACCCTGCCACATTTCACCGAGCGCCGCCACATTTGCGTCATTCGCCGCCTTGACGGTAATATCGAAGAATTCTTTCATCACCTGTGGGATATTAAAAACACCCCATCCCAGATTCACCGCGCCGCCGACCATGGTTCCCTCGTCATCCACGGCGCCGGGTGCACCGATACCGATACCGGAAATATCCTTTTCTGTAAGGTTCTTTTCCTTCATCTTATCTATGATAGAATGCGCAACATCCGGCAGGATCTTTTCTCCGCCGTTATCCTTTACCGTCGGGATCTCCCATTTATCGAGCACTGCTCCGCTCTCGTTAAACAATCCCAGTTTTACGCTCGTTCCACCTATATCCACTCCAAACGCGTACATGATCTATCCTCCGCTACCAATTATTCTCCACCATCAAAAGAGTCTTCATCCTCATCACGACGCTTTGCCATGGACTGTTGGAATCTTGCATATAATTCCTGTGCAGCGTTGTAACCCATCTTTTTTTGACGATGATTTACTGCAGCTGATTCACAAATAATAGCCAAATTACGTCCCGGACGGATCGGAATATCGTGGCAGACAACCTTGTTTCCAAGATATTCTGTATAGTTTTCATCCAATCCAAGGCGATCATACTCTTTGTCCTTATCCCATTCTTCCAACCGGATCACGAGATCGATACTCTGAGTATCCTTAACCGACGATGCACCAAACAAAGCCTTTACATCCACAATTCCGATACCCCTCAGCTCTATGAAATGTTTTGTGATATCCGGTGCAGATCCGATCAATGTATCGTCGCTTACCTTTCTCAGTTCTACAACATCATCCGTTACCAGACGATGTCCTCTCTTAATCAGTTCGAGCGCCGCTTCCGACTTACCGATTCCACTTTCACCCGTGATCAGGACGCCCTCACCATAAACATCCACGAGAACACCATGTACCGACATACAGGGAGCAAGCTTTACGTTCAGCCAGCGGATGATCTCAGCCATAAAAGCAGATGTCGGTTTCTTTGTCAGGAAAACAGGGATTCCGCTTTTGTTTGCGATCTCGAGAAAGATTGCATCCGGCTGCAATTCCCGGCAAAACACAACTGCCGGAATCGTCTCATAGCTAAGGAGCTTTGTATAGACCTCTCTCTTTTGTTCATCCGTAAGCCGCTCCATATATGAGTATTCTACAAAACCGACAACCTGAATACGACTTGCATCAAAATGTTCAAAATATCCGGCCATCTGAAGCGCAGGTCGGTTGATATCCGGCTGATTCACCTTAATCTTCTGCACATCGATATCCGGTGTCAGATTCTCCAGTTTCATTTTTTCGATAACGCGGGTCAAACTAACACTTGCCATAAGTTCCTCCCATAACATTTATATGATGTCACGGATCGCTTCACTACCTTGCAATTCTCGCAATCCTTCAAACAATAGTATCATACTTTATGAAAATAGGCTAGTATTTCCTTTGCGACTTTTTCATTTAATCCGGGGACTTGCGTCAATTCCTGAAGGCTTGCATTTCGGATCTCCTCCAAACCTGCAAAATGCCGCATCAACGCCTTTCTTCTCGCGGCGCCGACTCCGGGAATCTCCTCAAGTACCGAATGAATCTGTGCCTTGCCCCGCAAAGATCTGTGATATTCGATCGCAAAGCGATGTGCTTCATCCTGCACGCGTGTGATCAGCTTAAATCCTTCGGAATGTGTATCGATCGGAATCTCCACGTTACGAAAATACAAACCTCTCGTACGGTGATGATCATCTTTTACCATACCGCATACCGGAATTTCAATTCCAAGCTCGCCCAAAACCTCCAAAGCGATATTCACCTGCCCGCGCCCGCCATCCATCATAAGCAGATCGGGGAATCTGGTAAAACTTCCGAGTGACGCATCCAGATTTTTCTCCCGAAGCAGTTTTTCCTCCTCGATTCCATGCACAAACCTTCTTGTCAACGCTTCTTTCATACAGGCATAATCATCCGGTCCCGCAACGGTCTTAATGCGGAATTTTCTGTAATCACTCGGCTTGGGTTTTCCCTTCTCAAACACCACCATGGATGCAACATTTTCAAATCCGTTCGTGTTGGAAATGTCAAAAGCTTCCATTCGTACAATTTCGTGCAGTCCGAGGAGCGCGGCAATCTCCTTCACGGCACCGATCGTTCTTCCCTCTTCACGCCGCAGTTTTTCCCTGTCCTGACTGAGGATCAGCTTTGCATTCTGCGCCGCTAGTTCCACAAGTTTTTCCTTGCTGCCGATCTTCGGTACCCGCAAATATACCCGGCTCCCGCGGCGATTCGTCAACCACTTTTCAATCAGCTCCATATCTTCCACCTGATATTGTAGCATGATCTCTCTTGGTATAAACGGAGTACCCGCATAAAACTGCTGCAAAAACTGCTGCATGACCTCCGCACGGATTTTTTGTGACAAAACATCTTCTTCACAGATCTTTGCACCGCTTTGTGCAATTTCTGCAGGATTTCCGGTTTCATACTCCGGTAAATGCTCATCGGAAAGGATGGGCACATTTTTCATGTAATAATGCTCACGCCCGATCAATTTCCCATCCCGCACAAAAAAGACCTGCACCACCGCCTCTGTGCCATCCTGATACATTGCAACGATATCCTTATCCTCGCCGTCCGAATCTGTTATCTTCTGTTTTTGTGCAACCGATTTTACGCTGTTATACAAATCTCGTAAGACTGCCGCTTCCTCAAACAAAAGAGCCTCGGCGGCTGTTTTCATTCTCTGCTCCAAATCCTTTAAGATCGGATTGTAATTACCTCCCAGGAACTCGAGTGCCCCCTCGATACGTTTTCGATATTCCTCCTGCGTGACCTCACCGGTACAGGGTGCAAGGCATTGTTTAATATGATAATTCAGGCACGGTCTCTCGAGCCCGATATCCCTTGGCAGATTTTTGTTACAGGTACGAAGCATATATAATTTGTTCAAAAGTTCAATTGTATCTTTAACGGCTGCCGCGCTCGTATAAGGACCAAAATATCTGGATTTATCCTTTTTCATAACACGCGAAAACAGGATTCTTGGAAAATCTTCACCCACAGTAACCTTGATATAGGGATAGGTTTTGTCATCCTTAAGAAGCGTATTATACTTGGGGGAATGCTCCTTGATCAGATTGTTCTCCAAAACCAGTGCTTCTAACTCCGAGTCCGTTACAATATACTCAAAACGGGCGATCAGCGTGACCATCCTGTCGATGGCCGGCCCTCGCCCGATATTCTCGCGAAAATACGAGCGGACCCTGTTATGAAGATTAACTGCTTTCCCCACATACAGGATCCCGTCTGTCGAATCACGCATTATATATACCCCAGGACTGTGGGGAAGTTTTTTTAACTCTTCTTCTATCTGAAACATATGTATCTCTTGTCAACTACTCATCGATAAAGACTGGCTGCCATGTCTCTGATCTCTTCCGCAAACCTGTCCAAATCCTTCAACGTAGCATCAATCTCCTCCATCTCGGCATTTTCTGTTTCCATTGTCTCGCTGATCTGTCCAATCTTACCGAGCATTTCCTTGATTGAAAGATTGATATCCCTCAGGATATCTGCAATATGACTTGTCGTCTCCTTTGTCGAATTAGATAAACTCTGTACTTCTCCGGCTACCACCGCAAAGCCTCTTCCTGCTTCCCCTGCCCTTGCGGCCTCGATGCTGGCATTTAACGAAAGCAGGTTCGTCTGATTTGCTATGCTTTGGATACTGTCAACAATTCCCATGGAGGCATCGACAGCCTTCTCTATCTTCTCAGCGAATTCCACGACATCTACCTGCCGCTCCGCCATCTCATTCATCTGCTTTGCCGCCACATCAACCGATCCGGCGATACCGGCAATACCGGTTTGAAGGCTTGCAATATTGGGAGCCATCTCCTGTTCAAAGCGCATCTCATTTTGCTTATGCTCCGATACATCCATAACGGAACCCGCCACCATAAGCGCCGTTTTGCCGTCCTGCGACCATATAACCGTCAATGCCCCCTGGATCCATGCATAGCTGCCATCTTTGCGCTTCATCCGAAATTGCAACCCGGATGCACCGGTCCAGCCATGCTTCGTAAGAACCTTTGACAATTCAGCCTGAAACTTCGGGAGATCCTCGGGGTGAATCCTTTTCACCACCTCATGATATTTGTCCGGGAATTCCTGATCACTCTGATATCCAAGCACCTTTTTCAAACTCTTCGATATCAGGGAATACGTCTCCGGATCATCCAGGGAATACTTTGTCAATTCAACGCTCCAGCTGCCCTCATGCATCATTCTGTCGATAGCAGCTCTTCTGATCCTGGTACTCTCAGCACTTTCAGATGCTTTATGTTGAGCTGTTACATCCGTAAAGGTGCCGATAAAAACAAGCGGATTTCCCTCTTTGGTCCGAATACAGCTTCCTGCAGCATGATACCATCTGTATCCGTCATTTTTTGTCCTTAACTGATATTCCATGTCGTATTTCGTCTGACCCGTTTTATCAGCTGCAGCCTTCTCAAATGTTGCAAACACATTTCTGACCTGATCCGGTTTAATGAGCTCCCGCAGCGCTTCCACCTTATTGGGAAGTTCCTGATCATTGTAACCGAGCATCTTGCGAAATTCCTGCGAAAATTCGATCTCGGAAATCTGTCCTGCAGTGTTATATGTCGCCATCCACACGCCAAGATGAGCATTTTCATTCAAAATGTCAAGCTTCTGTCGCCCGATCTGAACCTGAGTACGCTGTTGTTCCAGCTGTTCCTCAAGCTCTGCGATACGAGCGTTAAGCTGTTGTATTTCGTTGACCTTTGTATTTGCATGGCCCTTATGAAATAACATGCCCATCCCTCCTGACTTCCAGTCTGCAGACCCTATTTAATTATACTCGATTCCCTACCAAAATGCAATATTCAGAATATTATATTTTTTTTTTGAAATATTCAAACAAGAGAATTGCCTGTGGCTCTCAGAAAACAGAGCTTCTATGCCCATACCATGTCGATGAAGTCCGGATCGAAGGATATTTTGCCTCCATTTGAAAGGCCTTCCTCAGAGGAGGAAGGCCCTGGTTTTATATAATATTCCTGATCCCTTCGCAGATACGACGGGCAATGCGCGGATTATTCATTGTATAGAGGTGAATTCCCTCGACATCATTCACAATCAGATCTATAATCTGGCTCAGCGCATAGGACATGCCCGCATCGAACAATGCCTCCGGACGAGTTTCATACCGGTCAATGATCTTCTGGAACCGATTCGGGAAAGAAGCATTACACATGGACACCATTTTTCTGATCTGTGCCGCTTTTACCACCGGCATGATCCCCGGAATAACAGGGATATCAATCTCCGCGATCCGGCATCTTTCCTTAAAATCGCAAAAAATCCGGTTGTCGAAAAAAAGCTGTGACAAAAGTACCTCAGCTCCTGCGTTTACTTTGGCCTTGAGATGCTTCATTTCATCCACATTGGTCTTTGATTCAGGATGGCATTCCGGATAGCAGGCACCAAGCACACAAAAATCATACTTTTCCTTCAAATAGGCCGTCAGATCCGAAGCATGCAAAAAATCTTTTTTCTCCGGAATACTCTCCTTTCTGTCGCCTCTCAGCGCAAGAACATTCTCGATCCCGGCATCCTTCAAGACTCTCGCAAATTCATCAATCTCTCCCTTGGAATAATGAAGGCAGGTCAGATGTACCACCGGTTCCACATGGTATTTGTCCTTGATCTTATGTGCTATCTCGATCGTCTTATTACAATTGGAACTACCGCCCGCGCCGAATGTTACACTGATAAAATCAGGCTTTAATTCACACAATACATCCAGCGTTTCATCAATATGGTCCAGTTCACATTCCTTTTTGGGCGGAAATATCTCAAATGATAAAGTTTTTTTCCCTTCTTTGAACAGATTTGAAACCTTCATACTTTGTTATACCTTCTGCAATATTGTAAAACCCGCCTCAAAGAAGGATACCCTCTGTTTCATCCTGAGGGACGCAAAGGGGCTTTATGATACTGCTACTTCCTTTCTTATTATCTCGGCTGCCTGTACAAGGTTGATCAGACTTGGCTTCGTCTCTTCCTCGCCTCTTGTCTTTAAGCCGCAATCCGGATTGACCCAAAGCTTGGCATCCTCAATCTTCTGACGCATCTTTTTGAGCGCTGCCACAATCTCTTCAACGGACGGAACTCTGGGTGAATGAATATCATATACACCTGGACCGACTTCCGTCTCAAAATGGCAGTTCTTTAAATCATCCAAAATCAAAAGATCTGATCTGGAAGCCTCAAACGTGATCACATCCGCGTCCATCGAATCGATCGCGGGAATAATATCCGAAAACTCGCTGTAGCACATGTGTGTATGAATCTGTGTATCAGGTTTTACACCGCTATGCACCAATCGGAAAGCCGGAATGGCAAAATCAAGATATTCCCTGTTCCAATCCGATTTTCTAAGCGGCAGCTTTTCTCTCAATGCTGCTTCATCAATCTGAATAATACGAATTCCCGCTTTCTCCAGATCAAGTACCTCATCCCTGATCGCAAGAGCAATCTGGGAAATAGACTCTTTTATGCTGATATCCTCTCTCGGAAACGACCAGTTAAATATCGTAACAGGACCTGTCAGCATCCCTTTTACAAATTTATCGGTAAGCGAATTTGCATATGCGGACCATTCCACAGTAATCGCTTTTTTGCGACTGATATCTCCCCAGATGATCGGCGGCTTTAAACACCTTGTTCCATAGGACTGTACCCAAGCTTTTTCCGTAAAGAGATACCCATCCAGCGATTCTCCAAAATACTCTACCATATCATTCCGCTCATATTCGCCATGTACAAGGACATCCAGCCCGATCTGTTCCTGCCATTTGATCACACGGGCAATCTTCTCTTTGTTGAATTCCTTATATTGTTCCTCCGAAATCTCACCCTTCTTAAATGCCGATCTGTTCTTCTTCACATCCGATGTCTGAGGGAACGAACCGATTGTAGTCGTCGGGAACAAAGGCAGTTTCAGTGTATCTTTTTGAATCTTTTCACGAACTTTTCTTTCCGGAAGTCTTACAAAATCTTCTTCCTTAATTTCCGAAAGACGTTTTTGTACTGCGAGATTCTCGCAGTCACGCTTGCCGGAAAACAACTCGGCATTTGCCAGAAACCGATTGGACTTTTCAAACTCGGGATCATCCTCCATGCTTCCCAATTCCTTAAGCTCCAACAGTTTTTCCTGTGCAAACGCAAAATACTTCTTATACTTTTCGGGCATTGCCTTTTCTCCCGCAAGGCTATAAGGAACATGCTGCAAGGAACAGGATGTCGAAAGAACCGCAGTAATATGAGCATCTTTTAATCTTTTTAAGGTACCAAGTGTCTTTGCATAATCGTTCTTCCAGATATTTTTCCCGTTCAAAAGACCGGCGAACAAAACCTTATCTGCCGGGAAACCGAATTTAGCAATCAGACTCTGCGTCTGTTTTCCCTCAACAAAATCAAGACCTATTCCGTCAAAGTCCAACCCGATGAGCTTATCATATATATCCCGCACATCCCCGTAATAAGTCTGCAACAGGATCTTACTGCTCTTTTTCGCGGACAAGATTTCTTTATACAGCTTCACAAAAAAGTCCTGATCCTCGCTGTTTAAATCCTTAACGATTGCCGGCTCCTCGAACTGAATCCATTTTACACCACGCTTTTCAAATTCGGCAATACATTGTTTATAAACATTTGCAATACTCTCAAGATACTCCCCGCGGCGTTTCTTTCCCGTATATCTGCATAAACTCAGCAATGTATATGCACCGATCAGTGCCGGTTTGGTTTCAATCCCCTCAGACTTTGCTTCATCATACTCATCGAAGGGCTTTGTCCCGGTCAACCCGATCACCATATCATCCTCAAGTTCCGGAGTAATATAGTGATAATTGGTGTTAAACCATTTTTTCATAGCAAGCGCCTTTACGTCCCCTTGCTTTCCCTGATAACCTCTTGCCATCGCAAAATAGGTATCAAGCGCAGAAAGCCCCAGCTCTTTGTACCGCTTTGGCACGATCCCACATAGACAGGCCGCATCCAGCAATCTGTCATAATACGAAAAATCATTGGAAGGAATAAATGTAATCCCTGCATCCTGCTGCATTTTTACATGGCCCAGACGAAGCTCTTTTGCCACACATGCCAACTCGTTTGCATCCTTCGTGCCTTTAAAGTAACTCTCCGATGCAAATTTTAACTCTCTGTCCGCTCCTATACGCGGAAACCCGACAACAGATGTCTTCATACCAATCCTCCTCGCATCTTTTTGTTACTACCGAGTATAATCCTGCAATCACGATCGGTAAAATATGAATAATATCCGTTGTCTATAGATATTTCCTATGGCATGTGATATATTAATAAAAAATCTATTTTCGTTTTAAAAAAGACCAAAAAAATGCCGCATGCGACATTCTCACGCCGGGCACAGTTGCATTTATGCAACTGCAAATCAATGATAGGAGAACAGCCATGACCCTGAAACAACTTCAATATGCTGTCACGGTAGCTGATACCGGCAGCATCACGGACGCCGCAAAACTGCTTTTTATCGCTCAGCCGAGTCTTACCAGCGCAATCCACGATTTGGAAGAAGAATTCGGCATTACTTTATTTTCGCGCTCCAACAAAGGAATCGAAGTAACTCCGGACGGAGACGAATTCCTCGGATATGCAAGACAGGTGCTGGAGCAGGCAGATCTGATCAGTGAACGTTATACCGGTCACAAAACCGTAAAGCAACGGTTTTGTGTTTCGTCACAGCACTATTCTTTTGTCGTGGAAGCTTTTGTGGAATTCCTCAAAGAATATGGCGGATCCAAATATGAATTTCATATGCGCGAAACACAGACTTATGAGATTATTGAAGACGTTGCACATCTTCGCAGTGAAATCGGAATACTGTATCTCAATCGCTTTAATGAGACAATCATAAAGAAAACACTGCGTGATAATGGTCTGTCCTTTGTATCATTGTTTACCGCAAAGCCCCATGTTTTTATCGGAAAAGACAATCCCCTCGCCGCAAAGAAGTCGATCACGCCGGAGGATCTGAAGCCCTACCCGCGTCTTTCCTACGAGCAGGGCAGCCACAATTCCTTCTATTTTTCCGAAGAGATCCTCAGCACCATGAGCAGCGACAAAGAACTCATTGTCTGCGACAGAGCAACCCTGTTCAATATGCTCATCGGCTTGAACGGATATACCATCTGCAGCGGTGTGATCAGCGAAAAACTAAATGGCCCAAATATCATTGCAAAACCACTAAAAGTAGATGATTTTATGGAAATAGGATATATCCTTCCGAATTCCATCCGGCCCTCTTTAATGGTGCTGAATTATATTGCACTCCTAAAAAAGCTCACTCCTTCACCATAATTCATTCAGGAAGCTGTTTGCGGCATTTGCTATTCGCCATGTTTTATAATTTCACTTTGATGGTCATCGTGCTGCCATCCGGGCAGCTAGCCGTTATGGTTCCATTATGCGCCTCGACAACAGCGCGTGCTATAGCAAGTCCTACTCCCGTTCCGCCTGTTTGCGTGCTTCTGGATCCATCCGGCCGGTAAAATCTGTCAAAGAGCTTTTCCGTATCCGGAGGCGTATCAAAGGAACAGGTGTTGAAAACTTCTATCCCTACTTTGTTTTTTTTCTTCGTCACAGAGAATCTGATCTTACCGTTTTCATCCGAATAACGAATCGCATTGTCCAGCAAAACCGACAACATCTGTTGAAGAGATGCTTTATCTCCATACATGGAAACATCTTCGGAAATCTCTGTCTCAAACTGCTTATTCAAAGCCTTTGCCTGAGGCGTGTATATATCCACGATTTCCCACGCGGCATTGCTGACGGAAAATTCCTCCTTATTGGGCAGAGGATGCTCCTCATCAAGCCTGGAAAGCGTCACAAGCTCACTCACAAGCTTACTCATTCTGCCCGTCTGCTGCTTAATATTCTCCGTCCACTCATCTTCTCCATGAACCATCGTAATCACATCAAGACTCGTAGCTATTGATGTTAAAGGAGTTTTGAGTTCATGGCTTGCATCCGTGATAAACTGCTTCTGACGATTAATATTCTTCTCGATCGGTTTAATCGCCCTTCCGGAGAAAACCACTACCAAAATGAATACCAATATAAGGCTGACAATCGAAACCACGAGTGTCAAAATCTGCAACGCATTGACATCTCGCAACTCTTTGCTTGCATTCAGAAAAATCACCACAGTGGATTCGTTCACTTGAATCTTTGCATATCGGTAAATTCCGATATAGCCCTTTTTTGTGCGGGCATTCAATATCTGGGTGCCATACTGCTGCGCCTGCTGCGAATCTACCGACGCCACATGATCCATAGCAGCAGATGCAAAATTCCCGGATGCATCATATCTCACAATAAAAAATCTGTTTGAATAATTAGACTCTTCATCCGGGAATGCCCGAAACGGCACGCTCGGCATATCCTGCTTCCCCTGTTTCGGCGTCCTGTCGGATCTTCCTGATCGATCATGCATATCACGGTTTCCACGCTCATAATTACTGATATATTCTATCGTCTCATCCAATCGACCTGTTACGGAAAGATAATTCATAACATTCACCAGCAGTGCGATCAGAAAAACCACCGAAGAAAAGGCAAGCATTGCGGCCAAGATCAGACGATACCGCATTCTTTTTATCATCCGATCACCTCCAATGCATAACCCGCGCCACGCATCGTCTTAATCTCAACGTCCGCGTCCAGCTGCCGCAGTTTTTTTCGTACAAACCCGATATGAGTCCATACAACATCGATATCCGAATCGGTATCATATCCCCATATTTTTTCCATCAGATGCTCAGCAGAAAAGACATGCCCCGGATGCAGAAAAAACAATTCCATCAATTGGAATTCTTTGTTAGAAAGCTTTAAGGACTTTTCCCCGCAACTCATTTCATAGCGGTTACTGTCAAGTGTCACTTTTCCGACTTTCTGCACAGAGTCAGAATAAGTCTCGCTGCGCCGCCCCAAAGCCCTGATCCGCGCAATCAATTCATTTGTCGCGAAAGGTTTCGGCAGATAATCATCTGCGCCGGCGTCAAGTCCGGCAACCCGGTCCTCGACCTCTGCTTTTGCAGTAAGCAGCAAAACCGGCGTCGTGATATGATCTTTACGAAGCAGCGTAAGCACTTCCAAACCGCTCATACCCGGCATCATAATATCCAGTACGATAACTTCATACGACCCTGCCTGAATATAGTCCCATGCATCCCTGCCATTGTGTACGATGTCAACCGTATACTTTGCTTTCTCAAGCAAAATCTTTAGCGCTTTTGCTGTAGCAATTTCGTCCTCTGCGATTAAAACTCTCATTGCTTACGGCTCCTTTCCGACTATTTTCTTATAGTATAAACATCATACCTGAAATGATCCTGAAGTTCAACTCACAAAACCTCGAAAAAATGTCAAAAAATGTTCTTTCAAAACCACTGTATTTTCCAGGGACTTATGCTATACTGAAAAGGGGAAGGAAAAATAGCAAATGACGCAGAGAGGTATTTGAGATGGAAAGAAAATATACTATTTTTGCAGGGGTAAACGGCGCCGGAAAATCAACTCTTTATGAGACGCTTGTATCCGATGGATTAAGAAAACTCCCCAGAGTAAATTCCGATGAAATCATACAAAGAAAACATGGTAATTGGAATGATCCGATGGATCAGATTCTGGCTGCAAAGGATGCAATCGACCTGATACGTCAATTTATCGAAAACGGAATTTCCTTTAATCATGAAACAACTCTGGCAGGTCCGTCGCTTATACCCTACATTCAACTTGCAAAAGAACAGGGATTTGTTGTAGAAATGTATTATGTCGGCTTAAAAAATGCAGATCTTGCAATTGATCGTGTTCAAAAACGCGTCAAACTCGGAGGCCATGGACTATCGGATAAGCATATCAGAAGCAGATATACGCAATCTCTGCGCATGCTAAAGAAAATCATCCCTTTATGTGACAGTGTCAAAATCTATGACAATACAGAAAATCTCAATATAGTCGCTTCCATCGAAAACGGCATTACAAAATTCCGCCAGCCATGTGACTGGTTAAGCACATATCTTGATAATCCAGAGAATCAATACGGTTCCGATCCTCTTCAGAATAAAGAAACTCAAACTATAGGCAGTTGGGAAAAACAGCTAAACCATCCCCTTTTGCATAATATAAATGATCCTTCCGATTCCAAAAACACAACACTCCAAGGGAAAAAATCAGCCGAAAAAAACGCATGAGTAATGCTTTCGCCGGCATTCCTGTTTACGAAAGTATCATTTATGTATCTTATAAAATCATGGTGCTTTGTTTCTCTTTCAAACATTCCACTCATCTAATATGCTACCATACATACATAGCACCTGCTTTCAACGAAATCTGTCTGTACCTTTTTTTGATCTTTTTACCGGTGTCAACCTTTTTTTGATCTTTTTACCGGTTGACAATCTTCTGACCATTAGGCAATCCGTCCGCATCGCCTATAGATCTTATAAATTCTAGTTATTTATTTTGTAGGTATTTGCTGATAACAGCTTTAATTTCATTTGTTCCCAACGGGTTTGTACTTGTTTCCTCTGTAATGATCAATTCACTTCCAAGAAAGAAACCATTCTGCATGTAACTTTTCATTTTTTGCACAGAATTTCGTGCATAATCTTTGTCATCCATCATCCCCCTGTGTTCCCAATAAATTACTTTTCTCCGCTCTACATTTAGGATGGTAAAATCCGGATGAATTATAACTCCGTTTTTTAATTTCAACGGATACTCATATTTATATGGGATTCCTTTTTCATATAATGCATTTGCAATATTAAGTTCCGATTTTGATCTCACTCGCTCTTTTTTCTTTGTTTCATATACGGGAATATACTCTGGAATTATGATTGCTTCATATGGAATACTCTGCCATAGTTTTATAAAATCTTCATCTGACATATCAATAGGCGTGACATATTTTTTTACTTCGTCCGGATAGTTGGAATAGACTTGTTGAATCATATTTACATTATTTTGAGATCTTCTCATAAATGAATTTAGAACTTTTATTTCTTCCTTAACAATCTTGAGAATCTTTTCATCATATGCCTTTTGAGTATATATTCCGATTTTAGTCTTATCTGATTTTGCTAAATATTCTCCATTTGTATCTGTCTTATCTTTTCTTAAATAGAACTGCGTGTGATTATTCGAGTTTATGATATGTATTTTCCCCGTTGGCGCCTTATCTAAGGATGCTTCTTTGCTTTCCTCTATTTTCTTAAGTTCTTCATATCTCCTGTTTGCCACATCGTATAAATTTACTTGTTTTTTGATTATTGTTTTTATATTGTTCAATATTTATGCTCCTATTTCTGTGATTCGCTCATTCATGCGTTTTCTTTTTTCATATTGTTCCTTTATATATAATGTTCTTTTTGTATAATGTTCTTTTGTATAATGTTCTTTTGTATAATGTTCTTTTGTATAATGTTCTTTTGTATATTGTTCCTTGTATCCAATTAATAATCCTTCCTTCTTTCTTTCATTTATTTGTCTTAGTTTGCAATAATTCCGATTGAACCTTTCTGCGTTATTATTCTACTCTTTCTTTGAATATTCGGTTCTCCATAATTCTATGGAGAGATGCTCATTTATTGTTCTTTTTCGTAGTCCACTTTCATCTTGCGATAATTCGGCTGTGTTCTATCCCTTTTATTGTTCCTTTCTTGTGATCAGCGCTCGGCTTACAATAATTGGCATTTACTTCATTCCTTTTATTGCTCTTTTATTCTTTTCAGCCCTCAAGCTACAATAATTCTGCTATGCTC
>Ga0310786_10005354_pt1 | contig 17477 bp, 9 predicted proteins | sample AusTroGonzalo_MG_FD_203881 | JGI IMG/M metagenome (GOLD analysis project Ga0310786, IMG submission 203881) | Bovine rumen microbial communities from tropical cattle in Woodstock, Queensland, Australia - Gonzalo_03 (v2) (version 2) | ecosystem: Host-associated > Mammals > Digestive system >... | reverse complement strand
ATTTCAATATGACAGAAATGTTACAAGACAATTTCAAAGAAAAAGTTAACAATGAAAAAAAATATGCATAATAAAATAAAAAAAGGCGATGAAAACATCGCCTTCTTTTTCTAAAGCTTTAAAACCTAAACTTTATCTTCTGTTACCCATCACGCGAAGCAGGCTCAAAAACAGGTTGATAAAGTCCAAATAAAGCTCCAACGCACCGGCAACGGCCTTGCGTGTCATGGTGTCTTCAACATCCGAAACCATGTAAATTGAGCGGATTTTTTGCGTATCATAAGCCGTCAATCCCACAAAAATCGCAACGGATATGTATGAAAGCACATAATACATCGTCGGGCTTTTCAAAAAGATATTAACAATGCTTGCAATAATCACACCCCACAAGCCCATAATCATAAAGGAACCGACGCCCGTCAAATCACGTTTTGTCGTATAGCCGTATATGCTCATGGCGCCGAATGTGCCGGCTGTAATCAAAAACACGCGCGTCATTGAAGAAGCCGTATACATCAACATCACAGGCGCAAGCGACGCACCCATCAATGCCGAAAAGCCCCAAAAAACGGCTTGCACTTGGCCGATTGTGCCACGCCGTACAACGCTGTTAAAAACAAACACCAACAGCAAGGGCGCCAAAAAGACAAGCCAACCGAAACCGGTTAATCCCGATTGATTAAAAAACAAGTTAAAAAGCGGCGTATTAACCGTGGCATAAGCCGAAAGCGCCGTCAAAACCAAACCGCCCGCCATATAGTTATAAACCTTAAGCATAAAACTGCGCAAACCTTCATCAACGCCTGCGCGCTCAACTGCCGATGTGTATGTTTTCGTTTCCATCCTATTCTCCTAAAAAAACGATAAAAGTTAAATCTTCTTCTGTTAATATAGGTTATTTCCTTTTTAAAATCAATAAACGAAAGCTGATTTACCTTAAAAAATTTATGACTAAAGATAACCTTGCAAAAGCATATCTTTTTTAATAGAATAAATCTCAAAGGATGAAATGAAATGCTTGACACTCAATTTAAACACTCACAAACTTCCGGCCGAAGCATGGTTGAAATGCTCGGTGTTATTGCCATCATCGGCGTTTTAAGCGCCGGCGGCATTATCGGTTATTCCAAAGCCATGCGTCGTCATCGTTTAAACGAAACGATTTCGGAAATTGCCGTTATGGCGACCAACACCCGTTCTTTTTACGGAAACGTCGACAATTATGAAAGTTTTGATGTTGAAACAGCCGTCAGATACAACATTGCCACCGAGCGTATGGTCGGTGTCGGCAACACGCTTGTTAATCAATACAAAGGCCGCATCACCATCACGCTTGATAAAGCAAACGAAAACGGCCCGACAAACACCGCTTTTGTTTTCACTTATCGCGACTTACCGGTTGAAGCTTGCGTCGGCCTTGCCCGAACAGATTGGGGATATAGCGAAAAATACGGCTTCATCAGCCTGTCTGTCGGCAGTGATGATCAAGACCCCGATTATCCCAAGCCGCCTTCGGAATATTTTGTTGAAAACAGACAAACTTCACCCCTTTTAATGGATGAAGCCATCGCCCATTGCACCGGCACGCAAGAAGGCGCCAGAAGCACTGTTTCTCTCAAATTTTACTAAAAGATTTTTTTAAGTCACTTCGGTAATCGCGCGGAGGTTTCCGTCGCGGTTGATTTGCACCACGCGCAATTTATGGCGCATTTCTTCAATTGTTTTGGCTCTGTCGATTGCCGGATACGTGTGCAAAATACGGTCTGTAAAGGCCTGATAAGCCGCTTCCGAACTTTCGGCGTGGATGGTTGCCAAACAGTTATCGTGACCTGATCCCATCAGCTCCCACAATGCGCCGGCGTTAGAGGTTGAAATTTCACCGCCGATAATCGCATCAGGCGTAAAACGCACCACCAAGTCAATCACTTTGGCATAATCCATTTGGTTTGTCTGCTCCGTACGAGAAAGCACAATATGCACTCTGTTCGGATGCGGCACCAAAAGTTCGCGCGTATCTTCAATCGTGATAATACGTTTATGAATATCCAAAATTTTGAGCAGGTTATTCAAAAAGGTTGTTTTACCGGTTGCCGTTGCACCGCTGACCAATATATGGTCACCGCGTTTGATTGAAAGAAGCAATCTTTCATACGGGTCTTCCGGGTCTTTAATGTCTTTTAACGGGTTAATTTTATGAAGTGCCTTACCTTGCGCCAAACCGTAGTCTGCCAAACCGAAGGCCACATCTTCGCTGTGCACACGAATGGTCAACGCAATACCGCCCGTCAAATCGTTTTCATCATACATCACGTTTTTGCCGCAAACAGCCGAAAAACGGTGGCCGCCCGGCAGTTCCGTAAACACTAGCGGCGAGCCCGAAATCGGGTCAAAAGGCAGCTCATAGGTGTTTGCCACAATATAAAGCAAATCAGTCAAATATTCTTTAGATAATTTTTCATCTTCATACATCACCCACGGATAAGCTCTTTTACCACGAAGTCTGAGCCAAACCTGTCCTGCGCGATTAATGGCCACCTCTTCTATATTGTCTTGATTATACCAATATGAGAGCGGGCGTAAAACAGATTCCAAAACCGTAAATGAACTCATATTTTTGACCTTTCCTAGAAAAGAGAAGCAGATGATGTGTCAGAAGACTGTGATCTGCCGCCCGCAGACGAGTTTGTTACCGGCGGCGGCGTTGCACCCGATTTCTGTCTTTGACGCTTACGACTGTATGCCGCGTCATCAATCAAAGGCGGTTGAGCCGGTGCAACATCGGCATCGTCACCGCTATACACCACTCTTGAAGAACCGCTGCTTGCATTGGGTGCGCGGTTACTTCTGCTGTGCGTGCTGCCCATCGGGTCCGTATCATCAATAAGTTTTTCAGGCTTGCTTAAAGCTTCTTTAGCATAATTTTCCGAATTTTCTCTTTCGAAAGTTCTGAGCCACAAATCAACCTTCGGATAAATAATCAAACGCGTACCGGCCGGCACATACGTCACAGTATTGATGTTCGTCGCACGTTGCAACAAATCTTGGAAAACTTGCTGCATATCGTCTTGAAAACCTTGTCTCGCATCTTCCGCCGCAGCCGCACGTGCATCTTGCGTCGTTGTGCCCGAATCGCTTGTCGTTGTCGAACCGCTTGCCATAATGTATGTCACCGCACTGGTTGCCAAGTTTGTAACAATCGGGGCCAAATAACGTTTCAAGAGTTGTTCATCCAAATAACCCAAAGCACCGCCGCGACCTTGTGCGTCACCCGTTTGTGCATCGGCAAATTCAAAGGCCGAGCCGTCAGGACGCACCAATCTCGTCCATGTAATACCGGTTCTCACGGCACCGCCGGATTCGCCGCCGCCGCTCATACCGCCGCTTGAAGCACCCATCACACGGCTACCCGCCGGAATAATAATGTTACGGCCGTCTTCGGCATAAACGTTGCGCTCAACAATGGCCGTCACAGGCACATTTGAAGCCTCACCCACATCCATAATCGTTCTGGCCAACACGGCAGGAATAGGCTTATCGGCCAAAATCATTTCGCTCATATCCACGCGCCATGAAGACATCGTGTAGTTTGCATTATCCCAGTTATCCTGATATCCCGTATATGATGAAGGTTTGATTTCAGATGACAACTTACCGACTTTAATATCTTCAACCCTTGCTCTCTGTGCTTGAGACAAGTAATACGAACGCATCGGGTCATATCTCTCGCCTTGGCCGAAACCGCCGCCCGGCCCTTTTTCAACCGGGTCTTCTATACCGTAAACATAAGGCGGTATAAACGGTCTTGAAGGCTCCGTCGGTTTGGGTTTTTGGGGTTCTTCCTGCTCGGTCGGCACAAAAACACCCATCACATTTCCGCCTAAATCTTTCGGCTCGCCGTCCACCACATTACCGATAATTTCGCCCGTTTCCGGATTGAAAATTTCGCCCGTCACCAAAACATCGGCAATATATTTGCCGTTCGGCGACATCACAACACCGATAACTTTTTGCTTAAAATCCGACGACGGCGCTTCTGCCGGCGCGGGCACATCAATCACCCCGACAGGGCTGCTCGGTTGTTCATCTGTTCTCGAAGCTGTCGTTTCCTGCACAACATAATATTGCAACGGTCTGGCCGTACCGAGTGCTCTGCCGCCTCTTTCGCGCACATCACCGTTTTTAGATACCGTGCCGATAATCACACCCTCATTATCAATCACATCACCCGACATCAAAATTTCGCCGACAACTTTCTTTTGGTTGTTGCGAACAAAATAGTCTCTGTTACCGCGACCGATTAAACGGCCGTCTTTGACCAAAAAGCCCCTATCCGCTTTACCTAAACTTTGACCGGTTAAACTCATAACGGTTCCGGTTTTTGTTAAATAACCCAAAACAAAACCGTTTTCGTCATACACATACAAATCATAAAGGGCATAACCCACCGCTTTGTCGTTGTTTATCACCAAGCCGTCAGCCATCACCGAACCGAAAACTTCTTTTTGGTCATTATAAACGCGGCCGTCATGGCTCACATAACCGATAAAATTATTTGTTCTGTCGAAGGCAACTTTATATTTGAAAACAAGCCCTTTCACATCGTCTTTGGCATCTGTTATCGAACCGTCCGGCGTTGCATATCCCAAAACATTTCCTTTGGCATCGATTGCCTGATTTTGAACATTTAAGCGTCCGATTATCTTGTTGTCAAAATTCATCACCAAAGCATTTTCAAAAACTTTTCCTCTGAAAATCATGTCTTCATACAAACGACCGCGCTTGTCCAAACAACCGAGCGGTTGTTGTTTTTCATCAAAAACATGTCCCGTTTCGTTGGCAAAACCGATAATATGCCCGTCAGACGCAAAAACAGGTCCTTTTTGAGCCAAATGCCCCATATTTTGCCCGACTTCGGAAATAATCTGCCCGTTCAAAAGCGTTTTACCGATATAATTATCGCGAACGGAGCGCACTTCGCCGCGTGCGTTCATCACGCCGACCACATTGCAGCCACCGTCAACAACCGCACCAAACGGCACAAATCCGCCGGCATAAGCGTTTTTCAAATTAAGTGCAACACCGCCGTCCGTCATCTGTCCGGCTTTCTTTCCGGCATGATATATCTGCCCGTTTATATCGGCATAGCCAAACACCTCGCCGCGAACATTTAAAACAATACCGCCTTTGGGTGCCGCCTCACCTAGAAGGGGCATCACGGATTCTTTTTCGGCCGCCGACACAACCATATATTCGGGCACAATTTTCGCAACAGCTTTTTGCGCCGCATCATCAAAAACATTTGTTTCCGAAAGCCTCAATATTTTCTTATCATCATATAAAAAGGCATAATCCGGTGTAATTTGTCTGGCTTCAATCTCGTTTTTGGCATTCACGACAAAGCCGGAATCATAAATCTTCAAATCGTCACGGCTCGGCAAATTAAAAACGCCGTTTTCATTAATATGCGCAAAAACGCGGCCGTCTTCGGTATACGCAAAATCAAGCGGTAAAAGCCTGCCGCCCAAGGCATCGTTTGATGTATAAAAATATCCCATCGGCGAAACTTTATACTGGGCACTGCCCACCGAAATTTCCGTTCCGATTCCCGTTAAGGCAAGAATATCTTGCTTTAAGTCAATCATCAAAGAAGGTTTCAAAACGCGGCCGAGCAAAACACCCGTGTTATCAAACGCATCATCGCCGCGCATAAAGCCGACACTTGCTCTTGAAAAAGAAACAACATGCCCGTTCGGCACCGCTTCCGCTTTTAAGTTTCCGAGGTAGTCAAAAACAGGTCCTTTTGAAGCAATCAAACCGATAACCTGTCCCGAAGCGTTGCGCACGGTTTGTTTCGGTCCGATATAACCCGTTATTTCATGGCCTTTTCTGATTTCGCCGTTCGGTGCGGCATAGCCGAGATAATGGCCCTCATTGTCCAAAGCCACCGCATTCAAATCAACCGTAAAGCCGATAATTTCACCCTTCAAGTTTGCAATTTTATCTGCCGAAACAAGTTTACCGACAACCTTACCTTGTTCCAAAACTTCGCCGTTGTAGCTCACAAACCCCAAATATTGCCCTTGATTATCAAAAGCATACGCCGTTTTCACGATATGACCGATAATTTTATTTGAAGCATCATACACATAACCGTTGGCATGGAGTTTACCGATAAATTTGTTTTCAAAGTTTGATACCTGACCGCCGGGAGTTACGCTGCCGATAAAATCGCCCGAAAGCGAAACAACCATTTTGGCCGAAATCAGTTTACCGTCAAGTTTATAAGCATGGTCCGTTTGTCTGTATGCATACCCCGAAGCCGAAACAAAACCGACATTTGCCCCTTCAAAATTAATGTATGCTCCGTTGCCGGCAAGTCTTCCGACGGCAACGCCTAAATCATTATAAACAATACCCGTTGATAAAACGCCGCCGATAACCTGATAAAATTCATCTACAACCAAACCGCTCGGCAAAACCTTACCGGCCACTTTCCCGGAAGGCAAACGCACGGTACCGTCCGAGCTGACCTTACCCAAATATTGTTGGTCGTTTGAAACGGCAAAACCTTGCGGCAAAACCCCGCCGACGACCACCCCTTTGGTGTTGATAATAAAACCGTCAGCCGTCAATTTACCGATAATTTCATTATTGAAATTAATCGTCGTTCCGTCAGGAATCACCTTACCTATGGCATCACCCTTAAAGTCTATGGCCGTAATATCTTGTGCGTTTGCTTTTGTAAAAGCAAACACTAACCCCAACAAGCATAAATAAAAGCATTTATATAATCTACCGTGCATCTTTAATCAGTTCCTCCGATTTTGGGCAACTTCCTGTAAAGCATACCCTGCCACTTTTTTATCTTTATCAATAAACGAACCGTTACTCTTCAAATAGCCTATTTTTTCGCCTTTCATATTCATCACTTCACCTAAATGAGATAAATATCCGAGGTATTTTCCGTCTCCCGAAAGAACGGACGCGCCGATTTTAAATGTTCTGCCGACAATATTGTTTGCGTTGTCAATAACCAACCCGCCCGACAAAACGCGCCCGATGGCTCTGTTATCTTCCGAACGAACCGAACCGTCAAAAGCCACAAATCCAAACACTTTGTCGTTATTCGAAATCACAATATCACCGCTTAAAACCTCACCGATTAAACGGCCGTCTTCATCCAAAACCTTACCGTCCTGATAAGCTTTTCCGATTTTCATATTCTTTTTGTTGACAACAACACCGTTCGGCGTCACCGCACCGATAACTTTGCCGTTAAAATCTATCACCGTTCCTTTGCGCGTCAGGCTCAAATTCTTATCGGTCATACCGCCCGGCAAAATAGCCGACACGGTTCTTCCCATCAAATCCAACACTTCGCCTTTTTCATTCATATAAGCGTTGTAATTGCCAAACAAGTCAACCAAAAAGCTCTCTTCAATCACTTCGCCGACAACCACGCCCGACAAGTTTCTGACCAATCTGTCCGCACCGGCCTGACCAATCACACTGCCGCGCATGTCTATTACTTGGCCGTTGCCGTTCACATATCCCAAATAAGAGCCGTCATAAGATATAGCGGGTCCCCGCCTCAAAACGGCACCGCTGTATTTGCCTTTTAAGTCAAAGAATCTGCCGAACGTATCAATCCGCCCCAAATTCATACCAAATCTGTCAATCACATGCCCGTCATAGTCAACATGCCCCAAAACTTCGCCTTTGTCGTCAACAACCGCGCCCAAAGGCATCACACGGCCCAACACACCGTTATAAAAGCTCAAACCGTCGCCGTTCAAACGTTCAATCGGCACACCGTTATCCGCATAAACATAACCGTCGGCAAACAAATGCCCCATTAAAGCACTGTCGCCGTTCATCATCATATTTTTCTCGGGCAAAACCACACCGATGATTTTATTATCCGCATTCACGATATATTTGTATAAAACAATACGTGCACCCGGATATTTCGGCAAGTTTAACTTACCGTCATCGCTTAATATGCCGAGCAAATTTCCTTTCAAGTCAAATGCATAATGTGCATGATTCACTTTGCCGATAAACTGACCGCTTTGGTCATGCACATCGCCATACACATCGGCACATCCCAATTTCGAAAACGGTCCCGAAGTCACGGCACCGCTCTCGCTCAAACGTCCGACAACCTTGCCCGAAGCATTAATGACTTCTTTGCTTCTTAACACAAAACCGATAACATTACCGTTCTCATTTAAAACGCTGCCGTCCGGATTAACACAACCGATATATTTTTTACGCACATTATAAACCAAGCCGCTGTGGTCCACGGTTCCCAATTCGTTGCAGGTCATATCAACAACTCTGCCCTTCGGCACAACGGCGCCCGCAAAAGTGCCGTCCGTGCGATAAACGCCGCCGTCGGGATACACGCGATAATCTTTGGTTGCCGCACCGCCGACCAAAACACCTTTTTTATCCAAAAGTCCCACACGATTGCAACCCCAACCGGTGATTAACCCGCCTTCAATGGCTTTACCTATAATCTTCGAACCGTTTGTATCTTTCACAAGCCTGTTCGGCAACAACCGACCGACAATCTGTTTGTTGTCATTGATAACCTCACCTGTTTCCGAAATTTCTCCGAGAACGGTGCCTGCCGGCGTCACTGCAATCAACTCAACATTCACGGCTGCGCCGACCTGCGTCCATTCGTTGATAACCATTTGTCCTTTTTCATCGACATAGCCAATAACTTCGCCGTTCTGGCCGATGATTTCTCCTTTCTCATTCACATACCCGATAACATTACCGCTTGCATCGGTTAAAAGGTGTGTCATCTCACCGGCATGGCCGATTAAATTACCGCTTTCATCAACAAGTGTTCCGTCTTCAAGCATACGACCGATTTTTTTACCGTTAAAATCAATCACATTGCCTTTTTCATCAATGTAGCCGATAACATTGCCGTTTTCATCATAAGCCAATTTTGCCTGCTTGATATTTTCGGGCCCCATTCTGCCAATCACATTGCCCTTAAAATCAACCACTCTGCCGTCTTTACCGACAAAACCGAGCACATTGCCGTTTGCATCATAAACAAGCTTATCTGCCGTGTGGCCGACAATTTTGCCGTTTGCATCGACAATACTGCCGTCCGGCTGAAGCGTTCCGATTACATTGCCCTTAAAATCGACCGCCTTGCCGTCTTTACCGACAAAACCGATAACATTGCCTTTTTCATCATAAACAAGCTGGTCTGCCGTGCGGCCGATAATTTTGCCGCTTGCATCAACAACCGTGCCGTCCGGCTGAACCGTACCGATCACATTGCCCTTAAAGTCAACAACCTTGCCGTCTTTACCGACAAAGCCGACCACATTGCCGTTTTCATCATAAACAAGCTGGTCTGCCGTGCGGCCGATAATTTTGCCGCTTGCATCAACAACCGTGCCGTCCGGCTGAACCGTACCGATCACATTGCCCTTAAAGTCAACAACCTTGCCGTCTTTACCGACAAAGCCGACCACGTTGCCGTTTTCATCATAAACAAGCTGGTCTGCCGTGCGGCCGATAACCTTGCCGCTTGCATCAACAACACTGCCGTCTTCTCTGACTTTACCAATCACATTGCCGCTAAAATCAACCACATTGCCGTTTTCATCAACATAACCGAGCAAATGGCCGTTTTCGTCATAAACATATTGTTTGTCGTCATCTATCGAACCGACAATTCTCTTCTTGTTTTCATAAACATTGCCGTTTTCATCGACTCTGCCGACAATATTGCCGTTTTCATCAATAATGGTATTATCGGGCAAAACCACGCCCAAAACATTGCCGTTATTATCCAAAACCGTGCGGCCCGACTTACCGACATGGCCAATCAGATTGCCGCTTAAATCAACCACTTCGCCGTTTTCGTTCAAACGCCCGATAACATTACCGTTCAAATCAACAACCGTGCCGTCATCCATCACGCGGCCGATAATATTACCGTTTTCATCATAAACCAAACCTGCTTCAACCGAATGCCCGATAACATTACCGTTCAAATCAACAACCGTGCCGTCCGGAAGCATTTTACCAATAACATTTCCCTGCGCATCGAAAGCCGTTCCGTCAGCGCCCACATAGCCAATCACATTGCCGTTTTCATCAAAAACCAAACGTTTGTTACCGGCCACACCGATAATATTACCGTCATTGTCCACAATAAATCCGTCGGCATTCACCCTGCCGATTAATTCGCCTCTTTCGTTATAAACATATCCGTCGTCGTCAATATAACCGATGGCATCGCCGTTCGGGCCGTAAGCTATTCTCTTCTTACTTGCATCTGCGCCTTTGTCCGCCAGCAACCCCGTTCCGGCCGTTTCGCAAAAATTACAATCTTCTTTTGTCACGGCATTGCCTTCAACAGGCACTTTTTGCGCTTTGGCGTGTTGTGCGCTCAAATTCGTTTCATGCCACGAAATAATAAAATTATTTTGCACATTGCCTGCCACCACGGGTTCCCAATACATAACCACATCGCAGGTTTGATTTCCTCTCAAATCAAGGTTTTCGCAATTGTTTGAAACAATTTCAAATCCTTCAAAGGGCGGCTCCGCCAATTTAACGGAAACAACATGAATGGCTGATTTACCGTTTGTCCCGATGGTCAAAACATTACGCGCCTTTGTTCCTAAAACAACCTGTCCCATGCTAATCGGGTTCGGCGTTGTCGTAATCGGCAATTCATGCGGGTCGGACGTGTCAAATTCGATTTCGTTTTCCAAATTTGCAGACTGGTCCACTTCCGTTGTCAAAACATCATCATCTGCCGTAAAAACGGGTTCCTGATATTCATCATCAGGCGCTTTACTTGAAAATAAAAGGAGCAATCCGAATAAAAAAGCCGCAAGCGAGATAATACCGATTAAAAGAATAATGCGGTTTGTTTTACGAACATAACGTTCCGAGTGTGTTAACTGTAGAGGCTCTTTACTCATTAATTTCCTTTTCTTATTTTTATTGAATCCTAATCACACTGCAGAACACACCGTTTCTTCCGAGTTGGCTGCAAATGTTATCACCCGTATCGATTGAATCGACAGGCCCTATTCTCAAATGGAACAACTCTCTGCCTTGGCCGTCTGCCGGTGCGTCAACCGAATAGAACGGCTGATATTTTTTCAAGATAGATGCATATTTTCTTGAAAGTTCAGACCACAAGCTTTCCAAACGATTCACATCCGAATCCGTGCCGAGTTCAACCGAAATGCTGGCCGCATTGCTATCTTCAAAGCCCGTGCCGTATTTGTAGTTTGAAAGTGCATCATCCATGCCGTCCGAGCCCATCGCGCCGGCCTGCAATCTATACATCTTTTTATAACCGCCGTTGGCATCAGAGCCTGCGCCACCGTTTTGGAAGGCATATTCGGGCACCAACAATTCGCCGTTTTGGCCAAACTTAACATTGTAGCCGCCGGCTGCCTTATCACTGCCTACCGGTGCGCCCCACACATTTTCAAGCTGTTCGCCGCCGCTCAAGTTGCCGGCGCCGAAGCCCTGAACTTCGGAGTTTGCACCCGTGCCCGTTTTGCCGTCCGGCAACGGTGCCGGCACAGACCAATCGTTTGTATTGGCATGAATATTGTAAATACCCGCATCATCGGAACGACGCAACTTCAAGCAAACAATGCGCTTGCCGTTGCGAAGCACCATATCGCCTACACCTTCCACAACAATCAATCTGTTGTTCGGTCCTTTTGTTCTGAAACCGACAGGTGTTTCAACTCTTTCGACAATCAATGTCACAATCGGACGTTGTGTCATATTCAAGGCTTTTTCGCCTAAATCGATGTATGTAAAAATATCATCACGCCAAACACGTTCCGGTGCAATCACCACATCTTCGGGGTTCGGCACATAAACTTCCACATCAAATTTCATTTGAGCCGGGTCAAGCGGAATGCTTTGAATCCAATCTTCTTTTTGGAAACGACGCGTAAAAGTCGAATCAACCGACTTGTTACCCGCACCGCCGTATGTGCTCGCGTTCAGTCTGCCGCCGGCTGAACCGCCGCCGTTACCGGCCGCGCTTTTTTTTTGCCCGTCGACAACCTCAATATCAATCACCGAGTTTGTTAAGCGTTCGGTGTTCACGCCTTCACTTTTCACATAAAACACATATTTGTTGCCGGAGCGGCCGAAAACCATCACGTTTGTATCAACGCCCACGGTTGTCGAACCCGGTGCCGGATAAAGCAAAAGGGTATTCGGTCCCGTGATTTCGCCGTTAAAGGTGCTTTCATCACCGATATAAACATTTTCCAAAAGTTCCCATTCCGGAAAATTAATCAATGTCAACATACCGGTTCTGAGACGCACGGGCAAAACCAAATCCGGTGCCCAATAATATTTTGAATAAGCAGGTTTTGTTTGGCCTTCGCCCAAATTCTGCAAAGGATCAAGCCATGCGCTCTGCGTCATACCGAGCGAGCCCATACCGATATGTTCCAAATTCATCGGCTGATATTGCCCTTGTGTTTGGTCGGCGTGTTGGTCCAAGCTGTCTATTGTTGCTTGCGCCCAAACATTTGATGCGCCGCACACCAAAGATAAAGCAATCAATTTTCTAAACAAATCCCTTTTCATTTTCAATTTCCTTTTCTATCGTGTCTTATTATGTGAAAGCGAATATGAATCAACGGTAAAACCAATCGGATTATTCAATCTTTCGCCATATTTCACGGTTTTCTTACGATACCTTACTCTCAGCGTCGCTGTCCAATAACTTATTTGAGGCGAAGTTGAATCGGCATACATATCACGTGTTTCGTATTCAACCTGCCAAAGTCCTCTTCCCAATTCGTTGATGGTCATAATGCGCACAACCCTGATTAACCCTTTTGTCTTAATTTCATTTAAGGCGCGCTTGGCCGTTTTTTCCAAAAAGGCCTGATAAACGCTGGGCGAAGACATTTCCTGCAACTGTCCGCCGTCGGTCCAACGCGCTTCCATTTCTTTAACATCATTCACGAAAGCACTTCTTAAGAGCACATATTCCCGCACAAAAACTTCGGTAATAGCCTTTTGGTCAATCATATTCCCCAAAGGTTCAATTTCATAAACCTGCTCTTCCTTGTTTTCAAATGTCAGTAAAAACGGCTCCACACGATTAAGCGGCACAAGCTGCATAATTGCCAACATTAAAACCAAATTGCAACAAATACTGATGGCCACAATCACGGCAAAAGCACGCGCCGTCCACAAATAACGTTTTTCGGACGCGTTCACCACAACGTTGTCTCTGTATGCCGCAGCATGTCTTGATTGAGGCGCCTTATTTGAGCCTATCAATTGCTGCTTAACATTATGAACCCCTAATTGATCAGCCATCTTTTTTTCTCTATATCATTGCCACAAACCATTCGGGTAATTCTTTAATGAGCTCAACTTCGATGCATGCGCAAGGCGAGAGTTTGAGTTCGTTAACATCCTTACCGACGCCGACCGGCTCCGGTTCATAATAAGAACCGCATCCCGAAATCAGCGCGATGGCAACACCTAAAATAACCTTTTTAAACATTATCCTGTTCCTTTTATATTTCATGGCTTTCATGCTACACTTTTTTTCAATAAAAGTCTAACACGAACTCAACCAAATCCCCAACTTATAACAAAATTAGAAATCTGTTATAGTCTACCATACATTTAAAAGATTAACATATGTTAAAGAATTTCAACTTCTGTTTGAGAATATCTCGTCACCGTAAAACCGAGCGGATTAATAAGCCTTTTAGCCATAAAAACACGTTGCGGAATAAAAAATGCCGTCACGGATGCCGTCCAATATCTTGTTTTCAAGCGCAAACGCCCGTCGGTTCCCTGCCCCGAAGGACGGCTCAAATCATACGTTCTGAAGTCCACTTTCCACACCGGACTTTTTTCGCCGCCGACCTTGCCGATACTCAAAATTTCCGTATCGCGCACCACATCTTCTTTTATCATTTTATACATCGAGCTGACCGTTTCTTTATTGAATCTGATATAAACTTCCGGCGCCGACAAATAGTTGACGATACCACCCGGAAGCCATCTCGATTGCATTTCCTGTTCATCGCTCAAAATATTATTGCGCATCATCACATATTGTCTGATAAACAGTTCCATCATCTGCTTTCGCGAAGCCATATCAAACGATATAACTTCGTATCTGACCATCGTTTCGGAATTATCCTGCTTAATAATCAAGAAGGGCTCAACGGTTACCTGCGGGGCCATTCGAAACAACACAAGAGATGCCGACACAAAAAAACTGAGCGAAACAATGCAAAGCAATATCATCAATCTTGAAATCCATTGATAATACGCCTCTTTTAAGCTCCGAACAACCTGACTGTCCGTCACATAATAAGGTTGAGCATTGTTATTTATTTCAGACTTATTGCGCCCGTTTTGTTTTGCTTCGGCCATACATCCACCCTCTTAAAAATACCTTGCCTGATAGGGCTTTTCAAAATTATTTTTATTGTTTTCAAACTCTTCTTCGGCTTCTTCGCCATATCTGTCCACAACATCGCCGTCGGCCTTTTGCGATTTAATCTTTTCGGCCAAACCGTCTTCAGGGTCCGTGTTGTCGGAAAGCTGAACCAACTCATCATTGTCCATCTGCATGGCTTTAATCATGTTATCCAACTTTTTCTTACGTTCCATCAAATAATCGTTTAATTGCGGCAACTGGCTCATCATTTTTTGGGCTTCTTCGATATACATATTTTTGCCTTTATCCAAGCAGTCCGCCACCGATTCATAAATCTCCGTATCCGCGATAAATTCGGAAGAAACAAACTTTGTCTCTATATCCGCATCTTTAACATATCCCGTATCTTTTGATTTGGGCTCGCAATAGGCTTTTTCAAGTGCTTCCTCAATCGTTTTACGACCTTCTTTTACTTTCACTTTAAGTTGTGCAACCTGAGTTTTGTAAGTCTGTTCAATATCCACAAACTGCAGATAATCTCCGACTTGGTTTCTGATAAGCATCGATTTCTTCTTTTCTTTAACATCGTTTTCATCTATCTTTTTCTTGGTCGTTGCAATATACTCAAAATATTCATCAAAGGCAAAAACCGTTTCTCTGAATGTCAACCCCTTATCATATTTGAAGAAAACCGACAACTCGCCGACATCACCCACAACGGGGTATTCGCCCTTGGTCGCAAAAAACTCTTCGGAACCGGCATTTTCCTTTTGCGTATCTTTGTTGAGCATCTGAATAACAAACCGGTGCATCTCGTTGCCGTATTTTCCCTGCACCGTTATTTTCTGGTTCAAAACATCTTCCAAATCAACATCTCTTTCAACAAAACCGTTCGATGACAACATAATCTGCCAAATTTTAGGCATTTCCCGACCAAGTTTCAAAAATTCACGTCGTGTTGTTTTCGGATTTTCAAGGCCGTGGAACAATCCTTGTTTCTTTCCGTTTGTTTTCACAACCGCATCATAATCGGCCGAGTCAAAGTGGAAAACTTCACGCACCGGCGGCGTTCTGTCCGCAAAAAGTCTCTTGGGCGCCGTCAGGTCGCAACTCCGACCTTTCAGGCTCACAAAATACTGTGCATCTTCTTTGCTGCTGTCGCATTCCGAATTAAGCGCAATTGCCGTAAACAGATTCGTTGCAACGGCCTGACATGCTATGTTCGAAATCTCAAACGCATTGCCGATTGCCCCTATGCCCGTTGATACGGTTGCCACTTTCTTTGCCAAAGAACTGTAGCTCACCTTTTTAATGTTTTCAAGCATCCGCGTATGGATCGGAAAGATTGTGCTGTTATAAAGGCCGGCCTCATATTTATTGGCGCCCAAAGCCTCTATGCTATGGTAGGCGTCAACCACTTGCTTAATGGCATTTGCCTTAAACTCATCAAACATCTTGCCCGAAAACTCTTTAATTGTTCCTATTGTTTGCGTACCGCCGCCGATATTCGGTTTCGGCAAAGCCTGAATTTCTTTCAAACGATTGGCAAGTCTTTGCTTCATTTCATCCATATGGGCACCTTCCATCTCGGTTGCCGCCTTAATGTACTCTGCTTTGATTTGCTCAATATCGCCATCAAAATTACCAAGCTTTTGCCTCAAATCGGCAGCTTGTTTTTCATACGACTTAATGGTATTTTTATACCCGTCGGCACTCTTTTCGGCTTCAAGAGCTTCTCTTTCTCTTTCAGCCTTTGTTTCTTTTGCCTCATTCGGAATGTTTGTAATATACGGCGTATCCGGATTTTCCGTTGATTTTTTCTCACCCAAATCCACCACATCCTGTTGAGCTACGGCATCATTTTCGGCATCTTTTTTCTGCCCCATCAAATCGTTGTATTCCGACTTCGCTTCGTTTAAGCTGTCCATCACATTGTTGATTGCATTAATCGTTCCGTCTCTGTCTTTGAACTTATTAAGCAACTTCTGTTTATATGCGCTTTCCAACGCATCCATGGCCGCATCTTGCGCCTTTTTCAGTTCTTCCAACTCCGATGATGTCAAAAATTTCTTAATCGCGGCATTATTCTCAAATTCCAAACGCGCCGAATTAATCAGGTTTGTATTGGTTCTTTTTTCTCTTTCCAATTCCTCCCTGAGGGCACGCGTACAATCTTTTTCTTCTTGTTCTGCCGTAATTCTTGCTTCCTGTCTGCAGGCCTGGTCAGGCACTGTTTCGCAACAACGCGTCACAGACACCCATTTGCAATTATTACCTTCTTCATCACATTCTTGTTCATAATCGGTATATGGTTCTTCTTTCCAGCAAACATTGTCAAACTTATATTGTTTTCTGTCTTGCGCTATTTGGCGGCATCTGTTTAAGGCTTCCTGCGACACTTTCATATCACCGTTCATTTGGGCAGCCAAATCAAAAACCGGCTTTGCAATAATCGGGTTGTTAAAGTGCAATTCCATATTCTTATATTTTTCGCGCAAATATTGATCAAAAAAGCGCTTTTCATCCTGCCATAACGGATATTTTGTCGCCAAACCGTATTTTGTTTCACCGCTGTTCATGGCAGCACCTACCCGCGTTGCCTCAATCGAACCGATTTGCCACCTGTTGAGCTCTTGTTCGCGCACGGCAGCTTCGGCATATTCGTTATCCCCTTCTTTGGTCAAATCGCCGCCGCCGACCATACTTTTCACATCCAGTTCTTCACCCACATCGGGCGTGGTGGTATCCATATCCATATCAATCACAGCCACACCGGCAATCTGATTTTGGCTATTGTCTTCTTCATCGGTATCATTCAAGCTCAAAACCTGTTCCACTTTTGAGTCCGTATAAAGTGCATAAGCGTGTCCCGAAAGCCCGCGCAGTTTGTCATATTCTATCGGTTGAAAAACCCCGTTAGAACAAAGCACCACCGTCACATAAGACTTCACATATTCTTTAACGGTTCTGCATCCGGTAATAAACGGACACACGCGGCCGACATATTCTTCTCTTAATTCGCAATTATCGC
>Ga0310786_10005352_pt1 | contig 17485 bp, 13 predicted proteins | sample AusTroGonzalo_MG_FD_203881 | JGI IMG/M metagenome (GOLD analysis project Ga0310786, IMG submission 203881) | Bovine rumen microbial communities from tropical cattle in Woodstock, Queensland, Australia - Gonzalo_03 (v2) (version 2) | ecosystem: Host-associated > Mammals > Digestive system >... | reverse complement strand
GGGTTCGCCATGAAGGCGTAATTGTAACCTTTTCCGTTAACTTCTTTTGCCAGTTCGATGACCTTGCATGGGCAGGCTGTGATGCATACGCCGCAGCCTTTGCAACGCTCGATGTCAACGACGATGGCTCCTCTGAATTTTGCCATATTGATTAAATTTTTGAGTTAATTATTTGTTCGTTTTTTGAATCCACGAAATTACGGATTTTTGGGTAATAGACCGCTTAGGTTTTTGCTTATTTTTATTAGGTGAAGATAATTTAGAATGATTATAAACAATAAACGAGGAGCTAATCGGCAGATTAGTTATCTTTGCATTTCAAACAAACACCCTACTATGAGCAAGCTCCTCCGTAAATATACCCACACCAGCTTGGTGATTCGCATTATCATCGGTCTCGTCATCGGCACCATACTCGGCCTGTTGATGCCGTCGTGGACGGGTCTCGGCATTTTGGGAAAGATGTTCGTCGGCGCATTGAAAGGCATTGCTCCTGTGTTGGTGGCGGTGCTGGTGACTTCGTCGATCGCCAAAGCCAACAAAAGTATGGGGTCTCGTTTCGTGGTGCTGATAACGCTGTATCTGATGAGCACTTTCGTGGCCGCTGTTTGTGCTGTGATGGGGAGTTTCATGTTCCCGATCACACTGCAATTGGAAGAGGTGGGCGAGATGGAAAATACAATTTGCTCACTGGCTGAGGTCTTCACAAACCTGCTGACGGGCATGCTTGCCAATCCCATCATGGCAATTGCACATGCCAATTATATCGCCATCCTGTTTTGGTCAATCATCATTGGATTGGCACTCAAGAAATATGCCCGAAGCTCCACCATCGAGATGGTGCACGACTTCGCCGAGGTCGTCTCAAAGGTGGTGAAATGGATTATCGAGTTTGCCCCCTTCGGTATCTTTGGATTGGCTTATACGGCGGTTTCCAGTAATGGATTGGAAGTCTTCACTACCTACGGCCGCCTGCTGTTGCTCTTGGTGGAATGCATGTTGTTCAAGACGCTTGTATTCAATCCGCTGATTTCGTTCCTGTTGTTACGGAAGAACCCTTATCCCTTATTGTTTACCTGCCTGAAAGTAAGTGGCTTGAATGCCTTCTTTACGCGTTCATCGGCAGCCAATATCCCTATTAACATGGATTTGTGCAAGAAACTGGATTTGGATGAGGACTTCTATTCGGTGAGCATTCCCTTGGGTGCCACCATCAATATGGATGGGGCTGCAGTGACCATCACGGTGTTCGCCTTGGCTGTAGCCAACACGGTAGGGGTGGAGGTGAGCTTTGCTTCAGCGCTTTTCCTATGTGCCATTGCAACCCTCGGTGCTTGCGGTGCCTCAGGCGTGGCAGGCGGATCGCTTTTGCTAATTCCCATGGCCTGCTCCTTCTTCGGCATCGGTAACGACGTTGCCATGCAAGCCGTGGCCATCGGCTTCATCATCGGCGTAGTACAGGACTCCGTGGAGACAGCTCTCAATTCCAGCGGCGACGTGTTCTTTACCGCCACGGCTGAATACTATGACAGAAAGAAAAAGAAAGGAAAGTTCCACAGTTAAAAGAAATTCTAAAACCATGAAAAAAACGATTCTTTTGTTTATGGCTATATGGATGGTTAGCCTCACTGCCGAGGCTCAAATCCAACATCTCCAATGGCAAGACATTCAGCGGGAATATCTTGTCAAGATACCGGCAGAACATGATGAGACCATGCCAATCATGTATTTTCTGCACGGCTTGGGCGACAACATCACTCGCTTGGACAATGAATTCCATTTCCAGCAGATCGCTGATAGTTTCGGTTGGATGATGGTGATTCCGCAGGCTTTGAACGAAGGCTATGGAACCATGTGGAACGCCTATCTTAATTATAGCACCACTGACGATTCAGGCTTCCTGATGGCGTTGCTCGATTCGTTGTCGGTACAATATCCCGTGAATCAGGATAGCGTCTTCATTACGGGCTTTTCCATGGGTGGTTTCATGACACACCGTATGGCTATCGAACACGGAGACCGCATCACGGCCTGCGCCCCTGTCAGCGGATTGATCACCAGCTACATGTCGCATTATACCGCAGTGGCACCAATGAAGATGTTGCATATTCATGGCACCAACGATCCTGTGGTGGGCTACGACGGCAACTCGCAGTACTTTGGCTATGATCTTGGGCTGAGTGTGGACGAGATCCTCGATTATTGGAAGGATGCCAACCACTGTGTGGATGAACCGGTTATTGACACTTTGCCTGATTTGCATAACGATGGATTGCGCTTTGTGCGTTATACATACGAAGGAGAGGCTGAGTTACAGCACATCAAGGTTATTGGAGGTAATCACAATTGGTATAACAACGAAAACCAATACGACATCAGCTATATGAATGAGATCCACACGTTCTTCACCACAGGTGGTGGACATGTTGGTCTGGCTGAACGTGAACAGAAGTACTTAAGCCTATATCCTAATCCGACTTCGGGACCATGTGTCGTTGAAATGGAGGTCGCTTCAACGGTTGAAATCATCGATCTACAGGGCCGCAGATTGTTGACATGCCAAATGCATCAAGGCACCAATCGCCTCGATCTAACAAGCTTTCCGGAAGGACTTTATTTCATCAGGTCGGCTGATGGAATTATGGGGAAAGTGCTGGTTAAGAAGTAAGGTTAATCAATAGATCTTATTGAGACAGCAAATCCACCGCAAGGAGCCATGCGAAGTTTCAACTTAGACTTGGAAGTCACGGTCTTTTTGGTGATGGTGTAGGCTTGTGCATTGTAGTTGTCGTCGGGAATGCCGCTGGCATCTTTGGCATCGGCATAAATCGTCGCTTCGTATTTCACGCCAGGCTTCAGGAAATCCAACTTGACGGTGACCTCACGGGCGTTTTCATCCGTGATGCCCCCCACATACCATACGTCACGGTAAAGTGGGAATCGGTGACGAACAGTGACCGTGTCAGGAAGGTTGTAAACAAAACGAGACACGCCATTGACAACATCTTTCTTGCCGTCAGGGAGTTCGGCGAGGCCTTTGGCTGCTTTGTTCAATGTGGAGATTTTCGGGTGACGGGCGGTGACAATATAATCACCGGGTTCTGCCTCAAGATAAATGGTCTTGTCCCAATCCACCGCTACGTCTTTGATGAATTGGAAAGCATCCATGTGTTGCTCGTAATGTTCCGGAAAGTCGGCAGCCATTTGTAAAGGAGAGTAGAAAGTTACATACAATCCCAACTGGTTGCATATGGTGGTGCGCATTTTTCCTCCCCAGGGGACGATCTTGCCCATGTCGGTCTCAAAGATGCCAGGCGTGTAGTCCATTGGCCCACCTTGCAGTCTCGTAAACGGCAGGATGGTCGTGTGTCCGGGGTTGATGCGCTCGCGGAACTCGGTACCCATGGCACTCTCATTGCCAATCATGTTGGGCCAGGTGCGGCAGAGGCCAGTAGGTCTTACCGCCTCGTGGGAGTTCACCATGATGTGGTGCTTGGCAGCCTCCACAATGGCATAGTGATAGTGGTTGTTGATGGGTTGGCTGTAGTGGCCTTCGCCGAAAGGGATGATGGTGCCCACATAGCCGCCCTTCACGGCATCGTAGCCGTATTGGTTCATCAGGGTATATGCCTTCTCCATCCAACGTTCATAGTTCTGGGTGGAGGCGGAGCTTTCATGGTGCATGATAAGGCGGATGCCTTTCTCGTGGGCATATTTGTTCAAAGCAGGCAGGTCAAAGTCGGGATAGGGGGTGAGGAAGTCGAACACATATCCTTTTTGCTTGGCATACCAGTCCTCCCAACCGATGTTCCAGCCTTCGATGAGCAACGCGTCGAAGCCATTGGCGGCGGCGAAGTCGATATAGCGGCGCACGTTGGCGTTGTTGGCGCCATGGGTGCCATTGGGAGTGGCATGCTCATAGTCGGTCTCGCCCAGCTTCACTGATGGGAAGTCGTTGGTGTAAGCCCAAGTACTCTTGCCGGAGATCATCTCCCACCAAACGCCCATGTATTTCACGGGATGAATCCAGCTGACGTCTTCCAGAACGCAAGGATCGTTGAGGTTCAGGATAAGCCGCGAGGCGAGGACTTCCGTTGCCGAGGTGCAGACCATGATGGTTCTCCACGGCGTGACGCATGGGGCTTGGATACGGCCTTTGTAGCCTGTGGCATCGGGTGAAAGCCAAGCACGGAAGGTGAAAGGTGAGAGGTTAGAGGTGAGAGGTGAATCCTGATTGTCTTGGAGGTTAAGGTGCATGGTGGGGAAGTCGAGGGTGGCTGCCTCATGGATGTTGAGGTAAAGGCCATCGTCGGTCTTCATCTGCAAGGCGGTCTGCACGCCAGTGGGTGAGAAGCCTGTCCACGGCCAGCCACCGTCCTTATGGCTGATGTCCCATAAGTCACGGATTTCTGAGAGTCGTGACTCAGTATAGTTGTATTCTTGTGTGTCGTAATCGCCCGGAATCCACCAAGCCTTATGGTCGCCAGTCATGGCAAACTCGGTCAGCTCTTCCTTGATCCAGAAATAGACCAAGGCGTTCTCCATCGGGAACTCGTAGCGGAAGCCAAGACCATCGTCATACAGTCTGAATCGGATCTGCATCACGGTAGCCTTTTTCTCTGTGGAGTGGTCCATGCTTTCCACTGAGCCGATGGGCTGCTCCAGCGTCACCAGCATCTCGTTATAATGGTTGCGGATTTGCGACTCTTCGCCCCATACAGGCTCCCAGGTCTCGTCGAAACTGTCGTATTTCGTGTCTTTCAGCACGAAGGCATGGGCGAGGTCGTCGCGCCATTCAAGGGTAAAGCCCATCTTGGAAGGCAGCACCACAGGCTTGCCTTCGCGGTCGAGGGCGTATTGTGGTACACCGTCCACCACTTCAAATTTCAATTCCAGTTTTCCGTCGGGACTTTTCAAGGTGACGGGAGTGCCGCCAAACACATTGGCAAGACTGGCCAAGGTTAGCACTAAGAACAGCGTTGCTAATTTCTTCATTTTAGTTTGTTTTGTCTGGTGTATATTGTTCAAACAGTTGCCGAACTGCCTGTTCGTCGTCGATCATGTCATGTAACCGCTCTAATCTTACAGCGTTGGGCGAGTCGGGGAACCATAGTTTCAGATAGCCGTTGCGGCCGTATTTCTCCTTCAGGTGAGTGAGCATGCGTTGATATTGCTTTTCACGGCTGAGTTCGGGATAATGGTCTAGGCCGTATTGGATGGTACGGCGTACGATGGTGTCGGGGTCGATGAAACGGTCGGCCTCTGCTACGATGCGGCCGTAAATGGTGCGTGGCGCCTGCTTGGCGGAGGCACGGTGATCCTCGGCGGCATCGGCCATCACATAGATTTGCTCTTCGGTGAACCACTGCCTCAGGTTTTGGTCTGCCTTGATAATTTGGGCGGAGACCTCATGATGATGTTCACGGCCTTCGCACAGGCCGGTGTCATGATAGGCTGCAATGGCGTAAACCATGTCCGTGTCGACGTCCAGCCGTGAGGCGATGTCCAGGCTTTGCTGGATGACCATCGTCACATGGTCACGTTGATGGGCCTGGTCGAAATGGTCGTAACGGGGGAGAATCTCCCGCTCGATGTATTCAACTAGTGCCGGATTGACGTTGACCTTTGACATGGTGTTTATCGTGTGATCACTTGTTTCTGTCCGTTGATGATGTAGATGCCAGCAGGGAGCGATTCCAAGCTTCTGGCATTGTTGAGCAGCTTTCTTCCATCGATGGAGAAGACGTTGTAGCGCAGGAATTCAGGATTGGGATGCTCTTGGTCGATTTCCTGAAGGCCCGTGGTGGTCACGTCAATGAGGTTATATTGCAGTGAACCCAAGCCGATCTCGGCGGCATATTCCACCGTGTGGGTGCCATGGAGTTCTTGGATACGGTCGATGAGCGGCTGAGCGTCATTGCCTGGAGTGGAGTTGAAGTCGAAGACCAAGTCGAGGCAAGCCTTGTCGAGTGCCACTGGGTCGGTAGAGGCGAGGATGCCTATATCGGCCATCATGGGAGGAGCTGGATTGGGGTTGCAGTCACAGTCTACCGAGAGATTGTTCATCACGTTGATATACACGATGTTCCTGCCGTCTTGGTGGAAATAGTCATGTACTGCCTGTGCCGCTGCCGCCATCGATTCTAGGAAAGAATCTTGGGTGTTGTTGCCATAGATATTGCTGGTGGTCTGTCCGGCGGTATGGATATAGCATTTGCCATGCCGCGCAGCCATGCCGATGCTTTGGTTCTTCAGCACGCCACCGTAGCCTCCACGGGCGTGGCCCTTGAAGTGCGCCAGGTTGATCATGAAGTCGTAGTTGGTCAGGTGTGAGCCAACGATGTCGTATTTGATCCAGGTGGTGTCAGCCACAGGGATGGTGTCCTCGCCTTCGGCATCCATGATGTCGACCTTGGCAATTTGGTCGAAGCCGCGCTCGGCGACGACCTTAAGGTGCGAAGCGGTGTTGTCGCGGACGCCACCATAAGCGGTGTTGCACTCCACGATGGATGCGCCAGTGACATTCACCAGCCCTGAGATGAACTCCGGCTTGAGGTAGTTACTCTTTGACGATTCACCCGTAGAGATCTTCACGGCCACGACACCATTGGGCTCAACGCCCAAGGCTTGAAAGATGTGGACTAATGACTCAGGCGTGATTTCGCTGGTGAAATACACGTTGCTTTGGGCAGATGAGGCCAAACTCAAGCAAAGTAAGGAAAGGATCAAAAACGCTTTTTTCATGGTCGATGGTTTAATAACGTTCCACAAAGTCTCTTACCAGCTTGAACACAGGTTCATAGCTTTCGAAGCGGACGGTCTTGTAGGTGTCATAAATGGTGTGGTAGAATGGGAAAGCATCGCCTTCCTGATTCTCGAGGAAAATGCAAGGCACGTGGCGTGTAGCGAAGGGGTAGTGGTCGCTATTGCCAGCCAACTCGCCACGGTTCAATGACTTGAAATATTGGTTTTCGTTGTTGATTTGTTCAAACAGGTCGTAGCCACGCATGCCTTCATCACTCACTTCGCAATATTGTACTGGGTTGTTGTCGCCAATCATGTCGATATTGAACAGGTATTTGATCTGTGTCAGCGGTACCAGGGGGTGCTTGGCATAAAATTCTGAACCACGCAGGTTGGCATCCTCACCGGAGAAAGCAATGAAATACATGTCATATTCGGGTTGGTTTTTGGCGTAATATTCGGCCAAAGTGACGATGGCGGCAGTCCCCGAAGCATTGTCATTGGCACCAGGATAAAACACTTCCTTGCCGAGATTGCCGAGATGGTCGTAATGAGCCGTAAACACATAGCAACTGTCGTGTTTTTGGCCTTCCACCTTGGCAATTACGTTGAAGAGTTCATAGTCCTTCAGGAACTCATTGTCAATGTCAGCACGTATGGTTTTGATGCCTTCAACGGCTTCGGGAGTCATCCAGATGATGGGTTTCTCGACCACCCGGTGGCCATAGGCTTTATAGAATTTGATGGGGGAGGTCCATGTGTTGATGACACCAGCGTTGGTACATTGTCCGGGCTTCTGCAGACGAGCGAAGTCCTTGCTGTGGCGATAGGAGAACCAGAACTCGCATACTACGAAACAGTTGGCGTATTCAGGTTTTGCCAAGTCGGCAAACATCTTTTCGGGATCGAAATTTGTGGTATCCACATGATACACGGGGAATTCGCCATGCACTCCTGGGGAGTATTCGCGCATGGAGTAGTCCACGCCAGGCGTCAGTTCCTTCCCATCAGCCCAGAGCCTCATCTCGCCAGCGAAGGTGTTGATGTCAATGGTAAAAGGTTGGCAGACCACCACGCTCGCACCGGCTTTCTCGAATTCTTTATAAAGGTATTTGCCAGCTAAGTTGGCTCCGCCTTTAGCATAGCCGCGACCTTGGTATTTTTCGGAACTAAGTACCTTGATGATTTCTTTGTAGCGCTCTATGTCTTGGGCATTCAGCTGAATGTGAAGGGCCACAAGGGCCAAAAGGAAAATAGCTATTTTTTTCATGATATTTCTTTGATAAAGCTCATAAACAATGGATGTGGGTGAAGCACGGTGCTGGAGTATTCGGGATGGAATTGGGTGCCGATGAACCAACGGTGGCTGGGGATCTCGACGATTTCCACCAAGCTGCTCTCGGGGTTGGTGCCGACGCACATCATGCCGTTCTTCTCATACTCCTCTTTATATTGGTTGTTGAATTCGTAGCGATGGCGGTGACGTTCGCTGATTTGGGTGGTTTTGTATATCTCGGCCACGCGGCTGCCTTTGCGGAGCTCGCAGTTGTAGGCACCCAGACGCATGGTGCCGCCCATGTTGGTCACGGTCTTTTGTTCCTCCATGAGGTCGATGACGTTGTGCGGAGTGTTGGAGTCCATCTCGCTTGAGTTGGCGTCCTTGTAGCCCAACACGTTACGGGCGAACTCGATGACCATCATCTGCATGCCAAGGCAAACGCCGAAAGCAGGAAGGTTGTTTACACGGGCATATTCCACAGCGATGATCTTTCCTTCGATGCCGCGCTGTCCGAAGCCTGGGCAGACCAAGATGCCGGCCACGCCAGAGAGTTTCTCTGCGATATTCTCCTTGGTGATGTTCTCGCTGTTGATGAAGTCGATCTTCACTTTTACATGGTTGTAAATACCAGCTAAAATCAAGCTCTCGCGGATGCTCTTGTAAGCATCTTGAAGGTCGTATTTGCCCACCAGTCCCACGTGGACTTCCTTGGTGGCGGTGCGCTGAAGTTCCAGGAAACGGTGCCAGCCTTCCATCTCGGGAGTCTCGCCAACGGGTACGCCGAATTTTCTCAGTATGGCTGAGTCAAGACCTTGGCGCTGCATGTTGACAGGAACGTCGTAGATGCTTGGCAGGTCTTCGCTTTGTACCACACATTCGAGGTCGACATTACAGAACGAGGCCACCTTCTGGCGGATGCCGTCGGAGAGGTGCTTTTCGGTGCGCAATACGAGTACGTCGGGTTGGATGCCGGCGCCCTGCATTTCCTTTACGGAGTGTTGCGTAGGCTTGGTCTTAAGCTCGTCGGCAGCTTTCAGATAAGGCACGTAGGTGAGGTGCACGCTAACGGCGCGGTTGCCGAGTTCCCATTTCAGTTGACGGATGGCCTCAAGGAAGGGTGCCGATTCAATGTCGCCGATGGTGCCGCCGATCTCAGAAATCACGAAGTCGACATCGTCGTTGTGCATGATGCGGCGTTTGATCTCATCGGTGATGTGAGGTACTACTTGGATGGTCTTGCCGAGATAGTCGCCATGACGTTCCTTGTCGATGACTGCCTTGTAAATCTTACCAGTGGTTACAGAGTTAGCGCGAGTAGTGCGTATGCCAGTGAAGCGTTCGTAATGGCCCAGGTCGAGGTCGGTCTCCATCCCGTCAACGGTCACATAGCACTCGCCGTGCTCGTATGGGTTGAGCGTTCCCGGATCGATGTTGATGTAAGGGTCGAACTTTTGGATGGTGATAGTGTAGCCGCGAGCCTGCAACAGTTTGCCAATGCTCGCTGAAATAATGCCTTTACCTAAGGAGGAAACCACGCCTCCAGTCACAAAAATATAGCGTGTCATAGTAAATGTAGATTGAAAGCGGCAAAGTTATAAAAAACTGTAAAGTTTCTTTACAGCGGTTGTAAAAAAACTTTACAGTCACTTTTTGGGTGATAATCATAAATTATTGATATTTAACATTTTAAAATTTTGGCACAATGAATGTTATCCCAAAATCGTTTTAAACTAAAAAAGTAAGCAATATGATCAAAGTTGAAAATTTAGTGAAGATCTTCCGAACAGAAGAGATTGAGACCCTTGCGCTGAACGGCGTGTCATTTGAAATCAACGACGGCGAGTTTGTCGCCATCATGGGCCCCTCTGGCTGCGGCAAGTCCACCTTGCTCAACATCCTCGGCCTCTTGGACAACCCCACCGAGGGCAAGTACGAACTCCTCGGCCATCAGGTCGGTGACCTCAAGGAGAAGGACCGCACCCAGTTCCGCAAGGGCAACATCGGCTTCGTGTTCCAGAGCTTCAACCTCATCGACGAACTGAATGTGTTTGAGAACATCGAACTGCCGTTGCGCTACATGAACATCCCCTCTGCCGAGCGCAAAGAGCGCGTGGAGGCCATCATGACACGCATGGCCATTAAGCACCGTTCCGAGCACTTCCCGCAGCAGCTCTCGGGCGGTCAGCAGCAGCGTGTGGCCATCGCCCGCGCCGTCGTCGCCAACCCCAAGCTCATCCTTGCTGACGAACCCACAGGTAACTTGGATTCCAAGAACGGCAAGGAGGTGATGGAGCTGCTCACCGACCTCCACAAGGAAGGAACCACCATCGTCATGGTGACCCACTCCCAGCGCGACGCCGGCTATGCCGACCGCGTCATCAACCTCTTCGACGGTAAAATTGTCGAGGAAGTTTTGTCGCAACTGTAATTCATACAGTTATGAATAAGCTAACCGACAAACTCATCAAAATCCTCTCCCTCGGCATAGGTCTCGCCATCGGCATCGTGCTGATTGGCAAGGTGTGCTTCGAATTGTCATACGACAGTTTCTATAAAGATGTGGACCGCATCTATATGATTACTGAAACCATCATCTTCCAAGAAGGCGATGACCCCGATGACTACGTCGGGACTTCGGGTGCCATTGCGCCTGGCTTCAAGGCGGAGGTTCCTGGCGTGGAAGCGGCTACGCGCTATTCCAATCTGCTTGACGGCAAACTCTTTGACAAAAATGACAATCTCATCACGGGCCAATGCATCGGAGCCGACACTTGCTTCTTCGACTTCTTCGACCGGGAATTCCTGGCGGGCGACCCAGTGCAGGCTTTGCGGCAATACAATGGTGAAATCGCTGTCAGCCGCAGCTTTGCAGAGAAGTTGGGCGGCGTGAACGAAGCCATTGGCCAACAAATCTACAGCGAGGTTTGGGGACCGAAAACAAAACTGACTGTGGCGGGTGTGTTTGAGAATTTCCCGAAGAATGGCAGCGTTCAATGCGATATCGTAATGAGCATCACCGCATTTGGGGAGTGGAGCATCAACAACTGGTTGGGCAACGATCGCTATCGCGGTTATGTCAAACTGGCTCCCAATGTTGATCCCAACAGTTTGAAGGATGCCATCCGCAAGATGCAGGAGGCACACCAGCCTTTGGAAGAGTTGGAGCGCGATGGTTCTACAATTTGGTATTCCCTGAAGCCACTTGCCACCATGCACCGACAGGAGCCCAAAATCAGAAACTATGTGCTGATTCTTTCGGTGGTGGCCGTATTGCTACTTTTGGTCTCTCTGATGAACTACCTGCTGATGGCCGTTTCGGATGTGGTGCGTCGGTCCAAGGAGATGGGCGTCAGAAAGTGCTACGGAGCCAGTGCAGGCAGCATCTATGGAATGCTCATCAAGCAAACGACCTTGAACCTGTTGGCCGCTTTAGGAGTGGCGGCCTTGGTGATATGGGCTTTCAACGGGGTCATCGAATCATTGCTGGGTGTGTCGGTCAAAAGCCTTATGGTGCCGCAAACGATCTGGACGCTCGTCGCCGCAGTTGCTTGCATCTTCCTCGTCTCGGCCCTCATTCCCGCTATGATGTTCGTCAGGATTCCTGTCTCAACGGCTTTCAGCGGCTACAAGGAAAACAAACGCCGCTGGAAACTCTCTTTGCTAATGGTGCAAATCGGCATCAATGCCATTCTGCTGCCTATGGTCCTTGTGGCCGACGGACAATACGACACTGCGCTGAATGCCGATATGGGCTATGATTACGAGCAGTTGCTGTATTCGCCGCTGAAGGGTGCTGAAAAGGACAAATTGATACTGGTCATGGACAAACTGCGTCAATATCCCGAGGTGGAGGCCGCTGAACTGGCCCATTGCATCCCTTTGTACAAGTCGTCGGGAAACAACATTATGCTGCCCGACAATCCTACGAAGTATTTGATGGGCGTATGCGACCAATATATGGCAACGGAGGGGTTTTTCGATGCAATGGGCTTCCGTTTGGTTGAGGGCAAAGCACCTTCAAAACCAAAGGACGTAGCCGTGAGCCGTAGCTTTGTGGAAGAGATGAACCTTTATGCCGACTGGAGCGACGGTGCTGTGGGCAAGGACATCCTGATTTCGGAGCACAGCGATGGCGACGACGACGTTTACACCGTTTGTGGTGTTTATGAAGATTACGTCATCGGCTCGATGTTGGGCAACGACAAGCGGGCGAGCATCCGTTTCTGCTGGAATTTGGATTGGAACTATGGCCCGGAAGACTGGTCGCAGGTGATGAAAACCCTTGTGGTGAAGGTTCGTGAGGTGAATCCCGAGACCATCGCGAAGGTGAAGGCCGTCATTGAGGAATGTCTCCCTGAGCGGAACAATGTCGAAGTGATACCCTACACTGAATTGATGAAGAAAGAGTATACCACTTTGTTCCAGATGCGACGCACGTTTATCATCGGTGCGCTGTTCGCTTTGGCGATAGCCTTGTTTGGCCTGATAGGTTTTGTCCGCGACGAGTCCAACCGCCGCAGCAAGGAAGTCGCTATCCGCAAGGTGAACGGTGCGGTGACGGGCGAAATCATCCGCATGTTCGTGGTGGATGTGCTGAAACTGGCGGTGATTGCCGCCTTGATGGGTGTGGCCATCGCCTATTTCATCTCCGACAAATGGCTGGAACTGTTTGCCATGCGCATCAGTCTCTCGCCTACCTATTTCATCATTGGAGCCGTTGCGGTGCTCCTCGTGGTGACGGTCGTGGTCGTTTTGAGCAGCAACCGCGTGGCAAGGATGAACCCAGTGAGGGCGTTGAAAAAAGAATAATGATAAAAATTGATATTTTGCTTGCGAAATAAATATTTTTGATGTATTTTTGCAGTCAAAATACCATCATTATGTCACAGTCAGCTTACACTATCCGTTTGGATTCAGATTTGAAAGAGCGTTTCGATACACTTTGCGAGGGTTTTGGAATGAGTGCCTCAACCGCGTTTAATATCTTTGTTCGTGCCGTTGTCCGGAAAAGACGCATTCCGTTTGAAATTGAGATGTCGGATAACGATGAGAGCTTTGAACGAGGTCGCCGTGCATTTCTGGAAATACGGCGCAAGGCAGAGGAAGGCCGCTATCCCGATCTGACGCTGGAGGAAATCAATGAAGAAATCCGATTGGCAAGGGAAGGGAAGTAGGCTGTGAAAAATCATTTTGTTGTTATTGACACCAATGTCCTGGTTTCAGGGCTGTTGGGTAGAAATCCATCGTCACCGACGGTAGGAATCTTGAATCATCTACTAACAAGTAAGGAGGTGATAACACCCCTTTATTGTGAGGAAATCTTCCAAGAATATGAAAACGTGTTACATCGAGAAAAGTTTAATTTTGATCAAGACGAAGTTGAGGAAGTCTTGAAGAGGATCAGGGATATCGGGATATCATCCCCAAGGATTCTATCGAAGTCTTTTTTTCCAGACCCCAATGACGTTGTGTTTTACGAAGTCGCTTTGTCAAAAGATGATTCTTTCTTGGTCACTGGCAACATCAAGCATTTCCCAGAGGTGGATTTTGTGGTCACTCCGGCAGAAATGATGTCGATCATCGAAAAAGACATGTAAAGTTTCTTTACACCCGTTGTAAAGATTCTTTACACTTTTTCAAAAATCAAAAACATATTTTGTTGATTTTTAATAAATTGTGAATTTGGCACAACAAGTGCTATCCCTTTCTCGTTTTATTCAAAATAGAGAATATCATGGCACGCTTATTCAAAAAAGGAAAAACAGCATTGGCATCATCAGTGCTGAATATAATAGGTTTGACCGCAGCCTTCGCCGCGCTCTACATCATCCTCGTGCAGGTGCACCACGACCTCACCTACAACAAGGCACTTAAGGACAGCGACAGGATTTATGTCCTTACCATGCCAGACCGGTTTTCAAACAATGTTTATTCGATATACGTCAATCGTCAGATGTCGGAAGCGGTCATTGCTGCTGTCCCTAGCGTTGAGGCGGGCGGCTGCGCTGCCAATTTAGGGAGCAATGAAGTTTCCGTACGCTTGGGCGAAGGACAGTCGTCGGTCGAATTGAGAGTCACCAGTTTCTCCAAGCCCGCCATCGATGTGTTTGGATTTGAACTTGTTGCCGGCAATTTGGATAATTGGATTAGTTACACGGATGCGGTTATGTCCGAGTCAGCGGCCAAACGCTTGGGCTTGCAGGTGGGCGACCATTTCCAATTTGGCTCCTGGAACTGGACAGATGTCACGGTAGCGGCCATCTACAAGGATATGCCTGTCAACAGCGACCTTTCCTCCATCGACTTTATTCTGAATCTGGGTGATGCGGGTATGGACGATTGGAGCCAATGGGGCTGGAATTATTTCATTAAACTCGCTGAAGGCGCTGACCCAAAAGAATTCGATGAAATTGCACACCAAGTCGCCTTTGACCTTTTTAAGACAAAATTCGACATTGACGAAAGCAATTTGACCGAAGAAAAAGCAGCGGATATTGAGGAATATAAAAAAATGATGTCACCTCATCTTATGAAGTTGACGGACAATTATTTTGCCGATAATGTCGGGCATCCGGGCAAGTCGGGCAATCGCACCACGACCATCACCTTGCTTGTCATTGCCATTTTCGTGATGCTCATTGCTTTCATCAATTACATTAACTTCTTCTTCGCGATGGTGCCGCTGCGTCTGCGGAGTATCAACACACGCAAGATATTGGGCAGCAGCCGCTTCCAATTGGTGATGTCGTCGGTGGGCGAGTCGGTGCTGATGGTCGTTATCGCTCTTGGACTGGCGGTGGCCGTGGTTACGCTGTTCAGACAATCCACCTTGGCTGCGCTGATTGACACACGGTTGAACTTCGGCCAAAACTTGGGTATTGCGGCTTTGACCGTCGGTATCGCCTTGCTCATCTCGGTGCTTGCCAGCCTCTATCCAGCCTTGTTCTCCACTTCGTTCAATCCCGCTTTTGCCTTGAAAGGCACCCTCGGCACCACGCAGAAGGGCAAGGCTTTCCGCATCGGATTGATTGGCTTGCAGTTCACCGTGAGCATCGTGCTGATTATCTGTGCGATTTTTGTTCATCAGCAACGCGATTTCATGATGAATCATGACATGGGTTTCAATCAAGAAAACCTGCTTCAGTCGCATGTGACATGGGAACTCGCCAACAACCGTGAAACTGTCGAGAATCAGTTGAAAACAGATGCTGACATCAAGGACATCACTTGGGGCGACGGCCCGTTTGTGGCCAACAGTCGTATGGCGTGGAGCCGTCCGTTCAAAGGTGATGTTGAGAGTGTGTCATGGCAGGTTTATCCGGTTTCATGGAACTTTCTCCGCTTTATGGGCATCGACATTGTGGAAGGCCGCGACTTTACTCCTGCCGACGAGCAATCAGAAAATGGTGTCTATATCATCAATGAGACCGCACAAAAGAAGTATGGCATCACCACTGAAGACAGAATCAATGGTCATAAAGATGCCCCTGCCGAGATTGCCGGTATTTGCAAGGACTTCAACTTCTCTGCTTTGCGCGATGAGATTAGTCCATTTGCATTCTATGTTTATGGCAAGGAGCCGTGGAGCCCGTGCATGAGGCTGTTCATCCGTACCGAAGCCGGCGTTGATACCCAAGCTTTGATGGAACGCTCAATAAAAACCCTCAACGACCTCGACCCGACATTAGGCGACGGTTTTTCGGTTTGGATGCGTCCGTTTGAACAAGCCATTGAAAACCAATACAAAAAGGAGCAAAACCTCTCGAAGTTGGTCAATCTGTTCACGATTTTGGCCATCGTCATCTCGCTGATGGGCGTGTTTGGCCTCGTGATGTTCGAGACGGAGCACCGCCGCAAAGAAATCGGCATCCGCCGTGTGCACGGCGCCACGGTGCAGCAGATTCTGGCGATGTTCAACTCACGCTTTGTGAAGATCGTGCTGGTGTGCTTCGTCATCGCCGTGCCAGTAAGTATTGTCATCATGCGGCGCTATTTGGAAGGCTTCGCCTACCAAGTGCCGCTGTATGTCTGGGTGTTCGCCTTGGCGCTGCTGGCCGTGTTGGCAATAACGATAACCGTTGTGACGTTAAGAAGCTTGAGGGCCGCCACGGTCAACCCTGTGAAGTCGTTGCGGAGTGAGTAATCCTAAGAAATTAAAGTAATTTTTTTCATCAAAACTCTTGACAAAACAAAAAAAGTTGTATCTTTGCATTAGCTTTTAATAAAGTTAGCCAACGCTAAGGCGCGAGCATCGCGGGGAGATTTTTATCTCCCCGTTGTTTTTATAAACAATGCTTCCTTGAAGAAGAGGCGCAGTTGTCCCTTTTCGTATATCCAGACTTCATCGATGTGTTGGTTCTTTAAGTTGAGACGTGCCATGATGCATTTTCGGATAAACCGGTCGGAAGCGCCTTTGTTGTTGTCGATGATGATCCTATTTGCTTGTTGTAGGCCGTGGGATATCATGCTACTTATCTTTCGTTTATTCCATGGTCGTTCGTAACTCTCGTATTCATAGTAATTACCGTCAATTAGTAAATCAGGACACTTCCGTTCAAATTTTGTTCCAATCAGTCTACCAAATACTTGTCGGTATTCCTCGCTTTTATAATGAACAGGAGATAGTACTTTTACACTAAAGTTCATTTTTGCGAATAGGGTTGCTATCGTGATGATGTCTCTATAATCGGTTCTTTCTTTAACTACACCATTCATCACCATGATTACGCCTCCATTATTAAAAGTCTTTCTTATTGTATATAGATTGTTCATATATTCTAAATATAATCATAATTTAGATGCAAATATACAACTAGCTTTGTATATGATAATGAATAATTGAAAGAGTATTTATCAACATTTATTTATTTAAATTATTGTTAATAACTCAATTTGTATTTATTTAATAAATTGATAATTAAACAATTAAAATCTTTAGCATTGTTGATAATTATTTACACGGTAAAAGAATTGTTTCTCCAATTAGTTAATGATCTGAAATCATTTTCATTGTAAACTTCCTTTACACTCACTGTAAAGATTCTTTACACTTTTACAAAATCGAAAATCATATCTTGTTGATTCATATTGTTTTGCGATTTTGGCACGAAGATTGTTTTTTATTTTTTTTTACAAGTTTATCTCATCAAATTGAAATAACAACAGTAGTATGAACAATACAATTTTCAGACCCAAACACAAACATTTCCTCATCAACACTTTTTGCTTGATGATCGGCATTACGGCGGCCACTTTGCTGTTCCAATGGGTGCTGCACGAGTTTTCCTACGACCGTTTTATTGAGGACAGCGACCGGGTTTACCGCTTGGTCTCGGTTGACAAGGCCACGGGAACGAGATACACCGGCGGCGTCTGTCAGTTGCGCTATGACTTGCCTGATGCCGTGCCACAGGTGGAGGAATGTGTGAGCGTGGTTTCACACTATACCAACATGAATCCCAA
>Ga0310786_10005351_pt1 | contig 17491 bp, 11 predicted proteins | sample AusTroGonzalo_MG_FD_203881 | JGI IMG/M metagenome (GOLD analysis project Ga0310786, IMG submission 203881) | Bovine rumen microbial communities from tropical cattle in Woodstock, Queensland, Australia - Gonzalo_03 (v2) (version 2) | ecosystem: Host-associated > Mammals > Digestive system >... | reverse complement strand
TGTCGTAAGTGTGAGTCAGAGCATCGGCTTGAACGCCCTTCTCAATCCTGCCGCCTTCGAAACTCCTTCCGATGGCCTCCACTTTAATAATAGAAGAGGTGTTACCACTGATGCCACCGATTTCTGCCTCAGAAATCGCCACCTTCACTTTCACACTCGAGATGTCGAGGATGGTTACCACGGCCTGAGAGGGGAGGGCTGTCTCACCGGCACCGATGAGCTTCTTGCCGATGACACCGCTCACGGGAGCCGTGAGCCGACAGTCCGCCAGATTCTTCCTGGCTACCTCGTATTGCGACTTAGCCTGAGCCACCTTGCTTTGTATCTCCACCCACTGTACCTCAGGCAGTGATCCTGCGTCGTGCAGCATCTTATAGCGCTCCAGTGCGTCGTTGGCCTGTGTCAGCGTGGCCTCGGCACCACTGAGCAGGTTGCGGGCCTGCGTGTCGTCCATCTCGGCGATGAGCTGTCCGCGACCTACCGCCTGACCTTCATTCACCAGCACACGCTTCACTACACCCATGCCGGTGAAACTAACTGCCGTAGCCTCGCACTCTTCCACCATGCCAACATAGGTTTGGCCGTTCATACTCATGGCAGTTGACGCTACCTCTGTCTTTACTCGAGTAGGAGTCTTTGAGTCGTGCTCCTTCTTTCCTGTACAACTGCATATCAGCATCACTGACAGCACCATAGTCATACTTTTCTTCATGTCTTAATGATTTGATTCTGAGTGCAAAAGTAGTGCAATTATTATGATCTTTTATGTTCAATTTGGCTACATTTCTTTTCCAAACGTCAATATATGGTCAAATTGAACATTAAAAAATCCAAATAGTACATGGTTATTACTATATTATGCGTATATTTGCACTATGAAACAACAAGAAGAGATAACATTTCAAACATTAGCCGACAATGAGGACATACAAATCGGCTATTCTGATAACGATATCGTGGTGGTCGACAGTATCCAGCAGTTTGCAGAGATAAACACAGCCCTTGTGTCGATGAATGCTGTCGTTATCTGTATCAGTGGTAAGGCGCAGGGCTTCATCAATGGCCAACAAATTGAACTGCACCAGAATCAGGTGGCCATAATTCCGCAGAACATTATTGTGACAGATGTGATGGTGAGTCCCGACTTCAATATCAAGGCGATGTTTCTGACTAACCGTATCCTGCAGAGTTTCCTGCGCGAAAAGATGAACGTGTGGAACGATATGATGTACGTCCATCGCAACCATATTGTGACGATGGACGAAGACGAGATACTCTTCTACACCCATTTCTACGACATGATGGAGCTTACCTTCACCAGGGGGAAGGACAATCCCTTTCGCACCGACGTTATCCAGTCGCTGTTACGCTCGGCCATCCTCGGTCTCTGTGGTGCCATGAAACAGTATTTTCCTGTCGATATCGAACTCAAGGGTAAGACATCGGATACCCATTTCCAGCACTTTCTCGACCTGCTGCACTCCGCTGAGGTTAAGCATCGTACAGTAGAATCTTATGCCAATGACCTGTGCATCTCGCCAAAGTACCTCACTGCCATCTGTAAGAGGCATTCAGGAAAGACTGCTAACGAATGGATTACAGAGCATGTGCTCGAGGATATCCGATACTACTTGAAACAGACTGACCTCAGCGTCAAGCAGATCTGCGACCGGCTCGGTTTCCCTAACCCCTCCTTCTTCGGCAAGTATGTCAGGGAGCATTTCGGCATGACGCCTTTGGCATTAAGAAACAATTAGTTTCAATATACCATCTTCTTAGCTTGTTCCTGTGCCTCAATAACCTTGTCGCACCAGCGGTCGAAGTCGGGATCTTCCTCCTGCAGTTCGGGGTGTCTCAGGATATGGTCTATCGTACGACGTATACCCTCCTCGAATCTGACACGAGCCTGGAATCCCGGTACGGCACGCTTCAGCTTCGAGCAGTCAAAGACCACGCTCACCGCCTTGTCGCCCAACAGTCCCCCTTCCAGGTCATATGCTTTGGGGGCAACCTCGGCCAGGAACGACGAAGAGACATAGTACGGTTTCAGTTCCACGCCCAGCACATTGGCGACGGTCTGGTAGATCTGTGTCCACGTGAGTGTCTCGTCGTTCATGATCTGAAACGCCTCACCGATGGCGTGGGGGTTGCCCAGCAGGCCGATGAAGCCGCGTGCAAAGTCCTCATTCCACGTCATCGTCCACAGTGAACTGCCGTCGCCCTGTATCAGCACGGGACGGCCTTCCATGATGCGCTTTACCACCTGCCAGCTGCCTTTCAGGCCGTGCACGCCGAGGGGCACGGCACGTTCGCAGTAGGTATGGCTCGGACGGACGATGGTCACAGGGAATCCCTCCTCACGGTAGTGCTTCATCAACAGTTCCTCACAGGCAATCTTGTTGCGGGAGTATTCCCAGTGGGGATTGGCCAGCGTGGTGCCCTCGTTGATGATATAGCTCCGTGCCGGCTTGTTGTAGGCCGAGGCGGAACTGATATAAACATACTGTCGCGTACGGCCCTTGAACAGACGGATATCGCGGGCCACCTGCTCAGGCACGAAGCCAATGAACTCGCAGACGACATCAAACGTCATATCGCCCAGTTTCTCTGCCACCAACTGCTCGTCCTCGACGTCAGCCATAATCTGTTTCACACCTGCAGGCAACTCTGCCTGACGATTACCACGGTTTAACAACCATAGTTCATGCTCGCTCTCTGCCAGTTGTCGGGTGATGGCACTGCTGATCGTGCCCGTACCACCAATCATCAATATTCTCATCATTGTCTTATTAGTTATGTGTTAAAGTTGACACCGTTGTTGCTTGGATTCGATCTGTTTATTCGTTTGCAAAGATACGAAAAAATCATCAAACCGCCAAATATTTAAGCAATTATTTCCATCCTATAGCTCTATATTCAAAGCTTAAAGCTCAAAGCTAAGAATTTGCTCTAAAAATTTGGTTAATACGATTTTTTTTATTAACTTTGCGCACAAATAGAATAACTAGACCCGTGTCATTTGTCTCATCAAAAAACCTGAATATGAATAGAAGTATCAACCTGCTGTTCCTTCTCTGTCTCACTTGTTGTGGCACCGTCTCTGCCAAAGTGGGGAAGTATAATAACTATAAGGTGTCGACCTACATCCGTGCGCAGGATGTGGCGAGGATGTCTGACGACAAGTTCCTGAATGCAACCTGGGAGACTGTGAGTTCACAAGTGGATCTCGACAAGATCTATCTGGAGACCCACCGCGACGCCTTCACCGTGGACGAGAAGACGATGACGAAAGTGAAGAAGTTCTTCCTCTCGAAAGGCCTGGAGGTAGGCGGAGGCATCACCTATACCCGTTCGGAGCCTACCGACTTCGAGACCTATAGCTATGCCCGCGAGAACGAACGACAGATAGTAAAAGAGGTGGCGGAATACACGGCCAGGCTGTTTGATGACTTCATCCTCGACGACTTCTTCTTTATCGATTTGAAGAACGACGACGAGATTGCTGCCAAGGAACGGAGTGGGAAGAGTTGGACCGAGTATCGTCTGCGCTTGATGGCCGATGCAGGACGGGAGCTGGTGCTGAATCCTGCGAAGAAGGTGAATCCGAAAGTGAAGGTCATCATCAAGTATCCGAACTGGTACGACCACTTCCATGGCCTCGGCTTCAACCTCGAAGAGGAACCCCTCTACTTCGATGGTCTCTGGACGGGCACGGAGACACGCGACCCTGCCTCGGCACAGCACCTGCAGAACTACCTGAGCTTTAACGTGGTGAGATACTTTGATAATATCGCCCCAGGCAAGAACGGTGGCGGATGGGTGGATGCCGGAGGCATCAACATGAGCATGGACCGCTACGCAGAACAGCTGCACCTGACAATGCTCTCGAAGACGCCCGAGATCATCCTCTGGAACTATATGCAGTTGAACGATGTGAAGATCGCGCCGGAGATGATGCGCAAGCCGTGGCAGGATCAAGGCGGTAACAGTTTCCGTTACGACGAGATGGTGAAACCCTTTACCAAGGACGGCAAGACCATCACGCCCACCACGATGGCACGCTTCGCCAGTGTGACGCTGCGTGAGACGGATCAGCTCGTCGGGAAGCTCGGCAACCCCATCGGACTGGTGTCGTATAAGCCATACCACTCGTCTGGTGAGGACTTCCTGCAGAACTACCTCGGTATGATTGGTCTGCCGATGGACATGCATCCGCAGTGGGTAGAGGGTCGCCAGCAGATTCTGCTCACGGAACAGGCTGCCAAGGACCCGCAGATCGTGGATAAGATCAAGGGCCAGTTGAAACGGGGCGGTGATGTGATCATCACGACAGGACTGTTGAAGGTCATCCGCGAGCAGATTGCCGATGTATGCGAACTCTATTGCGGTGACCTGAAGGCCATCGTCAACGACTTCGGTTGGCAGGGAAAATCGGAGCGCGAGTTTATCATCCCACAGGTGAAATACTTCACGAACGATGCCTGGGAGGTGGTCAGTGCAGGTCGTCCGCTCACAGGTGGCGTGTCGGGCTATCCCATCCTGTTGCGCGACACCTATTCCAAGGGTATGCTCTTCGTGCTCACCATCCCCGACGACTACGGTAACCTGTACGACTATCCGGCAGGGGCACTGAACGTGATCCGTCGTGCCATGAGCAAGGACGTGGGGGCCTACATCGAGGGACCGTCGAAGGTGGCGCTGTTCCCCTACGACAACAAAACGCTGGTGGTCGAGAACTTCAACGACGAGGCCGTCAGCCTGCGAGTGGTCATCAATAATAAGGTAAGCGTGCTACGCAACCTGCTCACGGGCGAACAACTGAATCCTGCCGAGGTGACACCTCCACGGGGTATGTTCTTCCGCAACCGTTTCATGGGCTATGCCGACGATGCGACGGTGTTCGACGTCCAGTTGCCCGCCCACAGTTACATTGGATTAGGTTATTGACACATCAACTAAATAATAAAAATGTATGAAGGATTTTAATTATTATGCACCGACGGAAGTGGTGTTCGGTGAACAGAGTGAAGAGCAGGTGGCTGCTCTGGTGAAGAAATATGGTGGAACGAAGGTGCTGGTACATTATGGTGGACAGAGTGCCGTGCGCTCGGGGCTGCTCGACAAGATCTGTGGATTGCTGAAGGAGGGTGGGGTGCAGTATGTCACCCTCGGTGGTGTTGTGCCCAATCCCCGTCTGTCGCTGGCACAGCAGGGTATCGACCTCTGTCGTAAGGAGGGTGTCGACTTTATCCTCGCCGTGGGTGGTGGCAGTGTCATCGACTCAGGTAAGTGCATCGCCTACGGTGTGCCTTACGACGGAGATGTGTGGGACTTCTATCTCGGTAAGGCTGCGCCGACGACGATGCTGCCCGTGGCCTCGGTGCTGACCATTCCCGCTGCTGGCAGTGAGATGAGCGAGGCCTCGGTGATTACCAACGAGGACGGTGACGTGAAGCTTGGCTATTCGAACAATCTGGCGCGTCCGAAGTTCGCCATCATGAACCCCCGGCGTACCATGACACTGCCTCCTTACCAGACGGCTGCTGGTGTGACTGACATGATGATGCACACCATGGAACGCTACTTCACCAAGGACGATGACATGGACTTCACCACCGATATCGCCGAGGCGATGCTGCGCAGCATCAAAGATGCGGTATTTGCCGTACTGAAAGATCCTGAGGACTATCGCTATCGTGCACAGATCATGTGGGGAGGCAGTCTGATGCACAACGGACTGACGGGCTGTGGTGTGGCCGACGACTGGGCGACACACCAGCTGGAGCACGAGCTCAGTGGTATGTTCGACGTGACCCACGGTGCTGGTCTGGCTGCTATCTGGCCGAGTTGGGCCCGTTATGTGATGCATGAGAACCTGAGCCGTTTTGTGCGCTTCGCCGTGAACGTGATGGGTGTGCCCAACGACTTCACCGATCCTGAGGCTACGGCCCTTAAGGGTATCGAGGCTATGGAACGGTTCTACCATGCTATCGGTATGCCCGTCAATATCAAGGAACTGATCGGTAAGGATATCACCGACGAGGAGATCATGGAGATGACCCGTAAGTGCAGCCGCGACTATTCGTCCACCTGTGGTGCACTGAAGGTGCTGAAGGCAGGGGATATGGAGGCAATCTATAAAATGGCGAGAGGATGACACAGAAGGATGTATTACGTGTTGGTATCATCGGCACGGGATGGATAGCCGAGAAGGCAGCTATCACCCTCAACGGACTGAAGGAGTGTGAAGCCTATGCCGTAGGGTCGCGGACCATCGAAAAGGCGGAGGCTTTCGCCCGTCAGTGGAATATCCCGAAAGCATACGGCAGTTATACGGAGTTGATTGCCGACCCCGACATTGACTTGGTCTATATCGGCACACCGCACTCTCACCACTACGACGTGACCCGTGAGGCCCTGATGGCAGACAAGTCCTGTCTGGTGGAGAAAGCCTTTATGGCTAATGCGCGTCAGACGAAGGAGATCATCGACCTGGCCCACGAGCGGAAGGTATTTCTGGCTGAAGCCATCTGGACGCGTTATCAGCCTGTTGTCAAGATGATGCGCGAACTCATAGCCAGTCGCATCGGTGAGCCCCGTATGCTGACGGCTACCCTTGGCTACTCGATGGGTGACAAACCCCGTATCATGCGTCCTGACCTCTGTGGCGGAGCGTTGCTTGACCTCGGTGTCTATGCTCTGAACTTTGTCAGGATGTTTTTCCCTGTCGATATCGTCAGTATCGAGAGCCAGTGCGTGAAGTCGAAGACAGGCATGGACCTCACTAATGCCATCAGTTTGGTGCTGGCCGACGGTATGCTCTGCAACCTCCAGTCGAGTGCCCAGTGTGTGGGCGACAACATCGGTGTTGTTGCGGGAACAGAAGGAAATCTGATTATCGACAACATCAACAATCCGCAACAGATTACTGTCAACGGTCCTGATCGTACCTATGTCGAGACCATCCGGGTACCGCAACAGATCACGGGCTACGAATACCAGTTCATGGCTTGTCGCCAAGCCCTGATAGACGGTCTGTTGGAACCCCTGGAGATGCCTCATGAAGAGACACTCTACATCATGCAACTCATGGATATGTTGCGTAAAAAGTGGGGCGTACACTATCCGATGGACGACGATTAGCGCAACGCGTTGCGTTATAAAATGGTGGAATGTTGCGTAAAAGTATCAGAAGAACGCTGTATCTTTGTAGTGAAGAAATGGTAGAGTCATGAAGAGAATTTCACAGCGTGATATTGCAAAGATACTTGGAATCAACGTTTCCACCGTCTCTCGGGCGTTGAGAGGCTTAGATGGGGTGAGTCCCGATCTGCGTGAAAAAATAGAGCGGTTTGCAGAGGAACAGGGCTATCGCCCGAACCCTTTTGCCACTAGTCTGCGTTATGATACGACGAGAACCATCGGCATTGTGGTGCCTGATGTGGCGTACAACCATAATGCCCACATCCTCAGGCGCATCGAGGCAGAAGCCAGGGAGAATGGCTATATGTGTATCATCACCGATTCGGACGAGAATTATGAAAACGAGACGAACTGTCTTGAACTGTTAGAGAACATGCATGTGGAGGGCATTATCATCTGTCCTTCACAGGAAACTACCGACTTCAGTCATGTGTTGCGTTTGAAGAAGGCCAATATGCCCATTGTACTCTTTGACCGTGCTCCGGATCTCGATATCTCGTCGGTCACCATCAACGATGTCACCTCAGCCCGTCAGGCCACGGAGAGTCTCATCGACGAAGGCGCCCGTCGTATCGCCTTCCTGGGTGGCCCGAACCAGTTTAAACAGACGGTCGATCGTAAGCACGGCTACTTGGAAGCACTCCGAGAACGGGGACTTCCCATCCGTACCGAACAGGTGAAGTGTCATCGTATCAGCTTTAATTCCGGTCTCACCGACACACTAGAATTACTCAGTTTGCCGGAACCTCCTGATGCCATCCTTGCCACCCATGGACTGTTGGCGATCTCGGCCCTTCAGGCCATTATCAGTCAGGGTCTGAGTATACCCGAGGATATATCTATCGTCGGGTATATGAGCGACTGGGTGTCGGAGATGTGTCATCCCCGCATCTCGTTTGTGAAGCAGAATCTCCGTGAGATAGGCAGTAAGGCCTTCCGCCTGTTGCAAGACCAGATAAATGGCGACGACAGTGTACAGCACGTGGTGGTCAATGCCCGTCTGGAACTGAGAGACAGTACTAAAAGATAATAGAAGATAACGTAATAATTAATAAAGTATATATAATGAAAAAGCTATTCGTACTCATGGCTCTGGCAGCTACCACCGTCTGTCAGGCACAGGATTTAACCTTGAATGACCGCGAGTATTTCGAGCGGCAGGGTGTGAACGTGCTGGTATTCAGCAACAGTTTCAATGGAGGCTTCAACGACGAGAAGAACTCTGGTATAGAGATCATTCACCACGGTGTGCGTACAGTACAGGGTGGTGCCGTGCGTCTGAACAATACGCCCGAGCAGTGGGACCTAGTGCCCAAGATGACTGACCGTAAGGTTGACCGTGAGAACGGCTCCATCGAGGTGACGATGCGTTATGATGACTACGACTTCGACAGTCGGGTAGTGGTGACAGCCAAGGGAAAGGCTGTGGAGATAGCCGTGTGGCTCGATAAGCCTGTTCCCGAGAAACTGGCAGGCGAGGCTGGTTTGAATATTGAGTTCCTGCCCTCGCAGTATTGGTTGAAGACATTCTCTGTAGATGGTCGCCAGGGGCGTCTGCCACGCTATGCCACCAGTCAGACTATCACTCGTCCGAATAGTGAGAAACCTCGTCAGTTTAAGGGCTTCAAGACCTACGACGATCGTGGAACGGGCCGATTTATCGACCCGTTGCCCATAGAGACAGGCCATAGTTTTGTGATGGCTACCGACGATCCCAGTCGTATGGTGAAGGTGAGTAGCGACGATTCTGAGTTGAAACTCTTCGACGGTCGTATGCTGGCACAGAATGGCTGGTTTGTGTTGCGCAGTGTGTTACCTGCCGGAAAGACGGGCAAGGTGGTCACTTGGACCGTAGAGCCTCATGCCATCCCGGGTTGGATCCGTGAGCCGAACATCGGATTCTCCCAGATAGGCTATACTCCCGAACAGCCGAAGGTGGCCGTCATCGAACTCGACAAGAACGATCAGCCCCAGACCACAGCCTCGCTGATGCGCATTCGTCCCGACGGTATGACAGAGAAGGTCTTTGAGTGTGCCATCGAGTCGTGGGGACCCTATTTCAAATATAATTATGTGAAGTTTGATTTCTCTGCCGTCCGTGAGCCGGGAATCTACTATATCCAGTACGGCAAAACGCGTACCAACGATTTCCTCATCGATGGGCATGTGTACGACAAGATCACCGATGCCACCACCGACGTATGGGTACCTATCCATATGAACCACATGTATGTGAACGAGGGCTATCGTACCTGGCACGGAGAACCGTTTAAGGAGGGCTACCTGCAGGCACCTGAGAGTGACCATTTCGACCTACACCGTCAGGGAGCGAGCACAGACACCAAGTACAAGCCCTATGAGCTGATTCCAGGTCTGAATATCGGTGGCTTCTTCGATGCCGGTGACTTCGACATCGAGACGGGCTCTAACATCAACGTGGTACAGAACTTCATCCGTACATGGGAGCTCTTCAAACCTCAGCGCGACGAGACCTTCGTCTCGCAGAAGCAGCGTTATGTCGATTTGCACCGTCCTGACGGCACACCTGATATCCTGCAGTTTATCGAGCATGGCACACTGAACCTCGTGGCACAGGCAGAGCAGATCGGACATATGGCTTCGACACTCTCGAACTCCATCCTCGACAACTACCATCACCTTGGCGATGCTGCTTCGATCACTGATGGTCTGCATTACGACCCATCGTTGAAGCCCTATGAGGTCAGTGCCGATGGCAAGCGCTCAGGAACTCCCGACGATATGTGGGCCTTTACCACCCGTAGTCCACAGCTCGATCTCCGCGCCGCTACGATGTTCGCTGCTGCCAGTCGTGTACTCAAAGGCTATAACGATGATCTTGCCGAACGTGCACTCACGCAGTCGAAGCGCTTGATGAAGGAGGCAACGGACATCATCGCCCAGCACAATGCCGTCAGGGATGATGAGTTTGCCTGGCTTGACGGCACGGAGCAGGTGAACATTGCCAATCCGCGTCAGCAGTCAGCTAACAAACCTGACAAGAAGCGTATGAAACTGTTGGAGCGTAGTCGTAAGAACCGTGAACAACTCGGTGATATGGCTACAAACCTGATGCTCTACAGTGCGACACAGGAGAAGCAGTATCTCTCGAACTTCGAACAGCAGATATGGGACGCCCTGGAACTGCGCCTGTCTGGTAACATGCAGACGGCCCTCGACGCCGTGCCTTATATGGACGAGGCCTACAAGCAGAAGTTACGTCCGTATGTGGAGAAGTACGAGCAATATATCAAGGGCTTCGACACACAGAATCCCTATGGTGTGCCTATCGGACTGGGTAACTGGGCAGGAGTGAACATGGTACTCAACTTCGGTATCACGGTGAACTATGCTCATATCTACTTCCCCGATATCGTGGGCAAGGACGAGGTCTATCGTGTGGCCAACTGGCTCTATGGTCGTCATCCCTACCACAACTACTCGTTTGTAGCCGTCGTGGGTGCAGCCCGTCCGAAGCAGGTGTTCTATGGTAATAACCGTGCCGACTTCTCGTTCATTCCTGGTAATGTGGCTCCTGGCCTGCTCTTCCGCAAACCGGATCATTTCGAGAACTACGATGACTGGCCCTTCCTCTGGGGACAGAACGAAGGTACCATCGCAGGTAACACCCAGTATATCATCTTCGGCTCTTCGCTTAAGTCTGTGGTTGAGCGAGAGTAGAGCGATGTTCGCATCAGCTCTGCCGAGCGTGAACAGACTCGACCGCAGGTCAAGAATATCGTAGCGGAGTGAAGGTGATTGGTTACCGAACCGTATTGTTCAGATTTCGTTTCAGGAAAAAGGTCTTGGTGGCGAGGAAGAAACAGACGACACCAGAGGCATTGACGAAGACGACCGTCCAGAAGGCGGAGGCATAACCAAAGAACTCGGCGATCACACCTCCTACGAGGATGCCGAGACCCATACCGATATCCCAGGAGATAAGGATGGTGGAGTTTGCCGTGCCCCGTTGGTTGTTATGTGCCACATTGATGGTCATGTTCTGGAAGGCAGGCCACATATGACCGTTGCCGAGACCGATGAGCAGGGCGGAACCGTAGTAGCCCCACCACGTAGGAACTAATATAAATAAGGTGTAGCCGATGAGGGAGATGACCATGCCTTCTCCTGCATTATGGGTGACGCGTCCCTGACGGAGTGCCTTGCCGCCCTGAAGTCGCGAGAGGATCAGACCCACAGAGCATAGCATGAAATAGGCTCCCGTGCCACCGGTGATGCCCATCACCTCCTTACCGTAGATGGCGAGGTAATTGCTCAGTACACCGAAGCTGAAGCCAAAGGCCACCATATTGGCTCCCAACAGCCAACCGCGAATAAGGAAGAAACGGTCCCATGACAATGGACTGTTTTCTTTCCTCTTTTCGCTTTTCTCTTTCCTCTCAATGATGACCGTTGAATCTACGAGCCATCCTGCACAGGCTACGATGAGTGCCAGCCAGAAGAGCAGTTCGAAACTATGCGAATAACGGTAGATGAAAATGCCGATGGTAGGAGCCAACGCCATGGCGAGGTTGTTGCTCAGTCCATAGTAGCCGATGCCCTCGGTGCGACGGCTGGAGGGTAGCACATCGATGGCCACCGTGGAGTTGGCTACCGTCAAAGCACCGAAAGGACCACCATGGAGTGTTCTGACAATCATGAAAAGCAAGAGGGTAGAGGCTGCCAGATATCCCGCGAAGAAGATGGCGAAGGCGCCAAAACTGATCATGAGCACCGTCTTGCGGGGAAAGGAGTCGACCACATAACCACTAAAAGGACGAAACAACAGTGCCGTGATGGTATAGCCCGAGAGCACCAGACCAATCACGTCCTTCGTAGCGCCGAAGTGTTCACTCAGATAGAGGGGCAACAGAGGGGTAAGAACATAGAAGGCGAAGAATAACGTGAAATTCGCTGCCATCACCTTGCAATAGTTCCTATTCCATAGTCGCTCCACTTCTAAAAGATTGTCTATTTCCCTTTTTGCTTTTTCTTCTCAGCTTTCTGGTATGCCTTCATCTCGACGATGGTGGCCAGGCCTGCTTTGATACGGAACTCCTGACGTGCCAGGCGCATCTGCTCCAGGAAACGTTCGCTGGTGTGCATCCTGGCGTAGGCAGCAGCGGCAGCTGTACGACCGGCATCCACATCACTCTGCCAGTGGGCACCCACGATCACACGACTCTCGCCGTACATCATACCACGTTTAAGGATGGTGTCGGCACGCTCAGGATTGATCTCCGTGAGCAACAGGGCGGAAATCCAACCAAGGATGGTGTGACCTGAGGGATAAGAGAAGTTCCTGCGTAGATCCGGTTCGAACTGCGGAGTCGCCGTGGATTCCTGAAAGCGCATGAACGGCCGTTTACGTTTGTAGTAGTACTTCGGGAAACCGCCGATATTCTCGCCAGTAGCCTTCGCATCGCGGAGCAGTTTCCATATCTCGGGCGTCTCTTCTTCGGAGATCTTCAGACCGAAAGGCTCACTGAACTCCTCGGCGATACATTCGAGGCTGTACACAGCATCACGGATCGCTATCTCGGTACGCTCCTTGTCTTTCTCGCGCATCTCCTTACCCCACATATACTGCATGATGTCGTAGGTAAAGGCTGCTCCGACAGTATCTGGTGGAGCAGGATACCACTTGAGCAGGTTGGGTAACTCCCTAAAAGAGAAATAGGGTTCTGGTTTCGGTTTACTCTGTGCCGAGGCACATACGGCTGCCATCATCAGGGCTGCCATGATCATACACTTTTTCATGCCGCAAAGTTACAATCTTTCTTTGGAACTACCAAAAAATAGCGCGATTTATTCTGTATTTAATGAATTATTATCGCTTGAAGATTCGTATACCCTTCTCCTCAATCGTTTGGAAAATGACGAAGAGGACGGGGACGATGAATAGGAGAGCAATGGTGCCGATGACCATACCACCGATGGTGCCTACACCGAGCGAGTGGTTGCCGTTGGCACCGACGCCAGTGGCCAAAGCCAGCGGTAGCAGACCAAAGACCATCGTCATGGAGGTCATGAGGATGGGGCGCAGTCGGACGGCAGCCGCATCGAGGGCAGCCTCTACGATACTCAAACCCTGACGACGACGCGTGGTGGCGTATTCAGTCAGCAGGATGGCAGTCTTTGAGAGCAGTCCGATGAGCATGATGAGACCCGTCTGCATGTAGATATTGTTCTCTAACCCCCACAGGTTGGCAAAGAGGAATGAGCCTGCCAGACCGAAGGGCACGCTGAGGATGACGGCGAGGGGGATGAGCAGACTCTCGTAGAGGGCACAGAGGATCAGGTAGATGAAAATGATGCAGATGACGAAGACCAGCGTCGTTGTATTTTGTGCCGATGCCTCCTCACGTGTCATACCGCCAAACTCGTAGCCGTAACCCTCGGGCAGTACCTCTGCTGCCGTCTCCCGGATAGCGTCGATAGCCTGACCGCTACTATAGCCTTCAGCAGCCGTACCACCCACCAAGATGCTGGGGAAGAGGTTGAAGCGCGAGAGCGTTTCGGAACCATAGACGCGTGTCAGCGTGAGATACTGGCCGATGGGCGACATCTCACCCCTGTTGGTCCTCACGAAGATATTGTTGAGCGACTCCGTGTCGAGGCGGTACTCAGGCGAGGCCTGTACCATCACACGATACAGTTTGGTAAAGCGTACGAAATTAGAGGCATAGTTGCCACCGATATAACCGCTGAGAGCCGATAGCACATCGCTGGGCGACACACCACGACGCTTACAGAGGGCTGCATCGACCTCGACACGATATTGTGGGTATTTGAGTGAGAAATTGGTATAGGCGCGACTAATCTCCGGTCGTTCATTGAGGGCGGCAATCATCCGGTTGGTATAGCCGAGCAGGTCGTTGATAGTACCACCGTGTTTGTCCTGGATATGGAGCTCAAAGCCATTGATGCGGCCGAAGCCTGGCAGCATGTTCTGAGTGTTCACCTGAATCTTCGCGTTAGCGATGTCGGCTGTACGACGATAGATCTCATCGACGATGCTCTGCACATCGTCACCCTTTCCTGTACGCTCGTCCCACTTCTTCAGCTTCAGTGTGAAGTTACCGTTCGACGATGACTGTTCAAAGCTGTTGCTGTTGCCGGCGATGAGTGAGTAGATGCGCAACTGTGGCAGGTCCTTGATGCGGGCCTCCACCTCTTTCAGTATGCCATAGGTCTGTTGCAGGCTACTGCCTGGTGAGGCTTGCACATTAATAAAGACGGTACCCATGTCCTCGTTAGGCACAAGACCTGTCCTGGTAGTACGCATCATCCAGCCGAGGGCGATGATGGCGACAACCAAGAGAACGGCTGCCAAACCCTTTCTGCCTATGAAGCCTGAAACAGCATGCTTGTATCTGTCGGAGAATGACGTGAAGACACGATTAAACGATGCGTGGAAACGGGTAGGCGGTTGGTCCCGCATGATGATGGCACTCAGGGCAGGCGAGAGGGTCAGGGCGTTAAAGAGTGAGATGGCCACGGCGATGGCCATGGTGAGTCCGAACTGAGTATAAAAGGTTCCCGTGACACCTCCAATGAAACAGACAGGTACAAAGACAGCCATGAATACCAGCGTGGTGGTGATGAGGGCCGATGTGATCTTGTGCATCGCCTCTTCAGTCATCAGTTTCGAGTCGGTGGTGCCGTCCTTACTTTCGAGTCTCGCTTGCACGGCCTCCACCACAACGATCGCATCGTCGACCACCGTACCGATCACCAGCACGAGGGCGAAGAGTGTCAACATGTTCAGGGAGAAGCCGATGGCGTAGATAACGGCCAGCGTGGCAATGAGTGAGACAACGATGGCGATGGCGGGGATGATAGTGGCGCGCCAACTGCCTAAGAAGAGCCATACCACGAGAATCACCAATACGAGGGCTTCGAGCAATGTCTCAACGACGCTGGTGATAGAAGCGTCGAGGAAGTCCTTTTTGCTCTCCAGGTCCTCGATGACGATACCGGGGGGCAGTGATCCGCGTATCTCCTCCACCTCACGGTCTATCTGTTTGATGATCTCGTTGGCGTTCGAGCCTGCCACCTGGTTGATGCTGATGTTGACACCCGGACTACCGTTGGTCTCGCCGATGATATTGTAGTTTTGTGAACCAAGTTCCACACGGGCAATGTCGCCGATACGCAACACATCGCCGTCAGGTAGCGAGCGGATGACGAGCTTCTCGTACTCCTGCTCTTCCTCATAGCGACCACGGTATTTCAGAACATATTGGAACGTGTTCTGACTCTCAGCACCCAGCGTACCTGTAGCCACCTCGACATTCTGCTCGTTCAGTACCTGTGTGATATCAGAAGGCGTCAGGCCATAGCGGGCCATCTTCAACGGGTCGAGCCAGATGCGCATGGAGTAGTCGGCACCCATCACGTTCACCTCGCCCACACCGGGAATACGACTCAGTCGTGGCTCGATATTGATCTTTGTGTAGTTGGCCAGGAACGAACGGTCAAAAGTGCTGTCAGGGCTATAGACGGCTATCTGCTTGATGTTCGAGGTCTGGCGTTTGCGTACGGTGAGTCCGCTCTTTACCACATCACTCGGCAGACGGCCCTGTACGGTGGCGGCACGGTTCTGTACGTTCACCATCGCCATGTTGGGATCGGTGCCTTGACGGAAGAAGATACCGATGGAGGCGGTACCATTGTTCGAGGCCGACGAGGTCATATACATCATACCCTCCACGCCGTTGATGGCTTCCTCGAGGGGTACGACGACACTCTTCTGCACTGTCTCGGCGTTTGCACCGGTATATGAAGCCATGATGCGCACGGTGGGCGGTGCGATCTCTGGGAACTGCTCCAGTGCGAGCTGACTCAGTCCGATGATGCCCACTAACACCATCAGCACGCTTATCACTCCGGATAATATCGGGCGGTCAATAAATGTCCTAACGTTCATCTTACTGCGGTAGCAAATCCTTCAATCATCACTTCTCACCCTTCACTTCAATGCCGTCCTTGAGCAGTCCTGCACCCTCAGCGATGATGGTGTCACCCTCGCTGATGCCCTCCTCTACGATATATTCGCGACCGTTGTTCTGTGGGAACAAGGTGACAGGTGTCGCCTTCGTCTTGCCATCGACCACACGATAGACGAACATGCGGTTCTGAAGCTCGTAGGTGGCCTCTTGGGGAATGACGATACACTGCGAACGGTGCGTCGGCACCACCACTGTGGCACTGCCGCCATGATGCAGCAGACCGCCTGGGTTGGGGAATGTGGCACGTAGGGTGACAGCACCAGTCTGTGTGTCGACCGTACCGCTGACAGCACTGATACGACCCTGCTGTTCGTAGTCTTTTCCGTTGTTCAGACGGAGACTGATAGCAGGCGCCTTGCTGATAAACTCATTGATGGAACCGTATTGTGAGATGAGGTCGAGTGCCTGATTCTCGCTGATGCTGAAGTAGACGTAGACCTCTGAGTCGTCGGCCACCGTCACTAACGGCTCACTGATGTTGCTGCTGACTAATGATCCCACATGCCAAGGAATCATCGAAGCCACACCACTGACGGGACTCTTCACTTCCGTATAACTTAGGTTGTTGCGGGCGTTCACCTCCTGTGCCTTGGTCTGTGCCACTGCAGCCTCAACCTCCAATAAGGCGTTGCGCATGGTCTGCACCGAGACATCGCCCACCACATGACCCTCCTGTAGTTTCATCTCGTTTTCGTAATTCATACGTGCCGTCGCCAAACGGGCCTCAGCACTCTTGCGATTGGCCACTGCCACCTCCAAGGCAGCTCGGTAAGGCACCTGATCGATGATGAACAGTGTCTGTCCCTTACGCACAGCCTGTCCTTCGCCTGTCAGGATACGAGTGATACAACCCGACACCTGTGGGCGCACCTCTACAATCTGTCGACCCGTAATCCGGGCACTGTATTGGCGTTCGAGCGTCATGTCCTTACGACTCACCACCATCGTCTGGTATTGGGCCGCATCCTGTTTCCTCTTTTTGTCTTCGCCGCACGATGTTACCAGCAACATAGCAAGACATACAGCCGTCAAGGCTGCGATAGGGGGCATGAAATGATTTCGTCTCATCAAGTTTAATTTTATGTCAGCAGTAATATAATATATAATATGTATTATTATTTGTTATTGTTGATTGTATAGTCGAGGGCGGCACCGATGGCGGTACAGTACTGCGAGTACTTCGGGATATGGAAACGGATGTCATAAAGTGTTTCCAGGGCGGGGAACACCTCTTTGCATTGTGGGAGCAGTGAGAG
>Ga0310786_10005350_pt1 | contig 17491 bp, 14 predicted proteins | sample AusTroGonzalo_MG_FD_203881 | JGI IMG/M metagenome (GOLD analysis project Ga0310786, IMG submission 203881) | Bovine rumen microbial communities from tropical cattle in Woodstock, Queensland, Australia - Gonzalo_03 (v2) (version 2) | ecosystem: Host-associated > Mammals > Digestive system >... | reverse complement strand
AGATTGGCAAATCAGTGGCCAAGCAGAGACGTATGAACGCTCCTCATATTTCACGCAAGGAGATTCTTCTGGCTGAAAACAAGTTTATCGCGCAGCTGGAGACAAACGTTGAGCTTGATTCATTCGTGCAGAGCAATGATATGGACTGGCTGTTTGAATCAGACTGGCTTAAGGATACTTGCGCCAAGATGCTTGAGTCAGATGCGCTGGAAGAGTATATCCAGGGTGAGAAATTTGATTTTGAGGCCGATAAGGAACTGTGCCGTAAACTTTACAAGGAGTTTGTTGAGGAAAACGATGATCTGGATGCCTTGCTTGAGGAACAGAATATCTACTGGAACGGTGATAAGGAGCTGATTGATTCATTCGTACTTAAGACCATCCGCTCATTTACTGACGGCAATGCCACTGAGCAGCCTCTCAAGAGTGAGTTCAAGGATGAGGAGGACCGCCAGTTTGCAATAGACCTGTTGCATTACGGACTTGATATGGCTTCTGAGCGTGAGAAGGTGGTGGCTGCCAACTGTCGCCGCTGGGATCCGAGCCGCTTGGCATTCCTGGATGTGATAATCATTCAGGTGGCAATGGCGGAGATGATGCATTTTCCGGGCATACCTGTCAGGGTTACAATGAATGAGTATGTGGAACTGGCCAAACTCTTGAGCACCCCGGCCAGTGGCAGTTTCGTAAACGGTATGCTTGATACTATAGCTAAAGATTTAGCCGCTCAGGGCAAGCTTAACAAGGAAATTTAATCAATAAAAAACAGATAATTATGTCACAGATGCTTTTACTTAACCCCCTCCAGATGACATATCAGGAGGTGAACGTACAGAACACAGTTAATTTTGTCCAGGATGTTGACCTGAGTGCTCCTGCATCATCATCTCAGAGCGGTGCAGCCGGTCAGGGTGGCGCCATGGGCGGAAGCATGATTTGGATGCTGCTCCTTCTGCTTGTTATGATGTTCGTATTCATGCGTCCCCGTCAGGACAAGGAAGGTGAGAAGTTCCGCAACGCACTGCAGAAAGAGCAGGATGTTGTAACCAGTTCCGGTATCTTTGGAAAGATCAAGGATATAGATGAGGTTTCAGTAACCCTTGAGATTGCCCAGGGTATGAAGATCAAGGTTGACAAGCGTTATGTCAATCCTGTTCCCACTCCTCAGCCTGTAAAAGCTGAAAAGCCTTCACGCAGGAAGAAGGATCCCAGCAAGGACGAGAAAGCATAAAACAATAAGACTTTGCGGGACTCAGGTTTGTCCAAATCCCGATTTGCAGAATCATTGAAGAAAATCGGAGATTCCCTTCTGAAGCTGTTCAGAGGGGATTTCCTGGTTTTTCTGCTTTTCTTAGGCATCACCTTCTTTTTCTGGTGGTCACAAACCATGAGCCAGGATTATGATACCGTGATGAAACTGCCGGTCCAGGTTACCGGCGTTCCTGATGACGTCCGCGTTACCATGCCTGCAGAGAGCCAGATTTCCGTATCATTGAGCGGTAAGGGATCGGCTCTTAGAAAATCGGGCAGGAAAGGCGGAAAACATACCCTCCAGGTGCACAGCGGCACCTTCAATATGTCACAGGGGCATGCTTCACTCTCAACGCAGAGACTCAGGGATTCTGTTTCAGCGCTTTTGCCTGCAAATGTTTCAATAAGGGATATTGAACCGGACTCTTTAGTGTTCCAATATGCTTTGCAGCGCAGCGTCATGCTGCCCGTGGTATTTGACGGCACTACTGAGAGTCAGGATCAGTTCTTCCTGGAACGTATTGAGTTCCAGCCTGAAAGCATTGAGGCCAAGGTTCTGCTTTCCGATACGGTGGCTCATCGTGTGCTTGCCGATATCGGCAACATATCCATTTCTTCCGATACCACAGTGCTTGCGGTTCCTGTCAAGCCTGTGCCGGGAGTGCTGCTCAGTACGTCTGAGGTACGGATGACCGTCATCGCGCAACAATACACTGAAAAGAGCATAGAGGTGCCCATCACGGGTGTGAATTTCCCGGAGCATCTGTCTCTGAAATCATTCCCCTCAAAGGCTGTAGTGCTGGTCTGGGTTAAGATGTCAGAGTATGACAAGGTGAGCGCAAAAGATTTCCAGGTGGTGGTTGACTACAATGACGTGGCCGGACGCGACGGTTCCAAAGCCGTGCTGCGTATATTCTCTCAACCTGCCAATGTGCGTAACGTGAGGCTTCAGACACGTACTGTAGATTATCTGATGGAGAGAAAACTGTTCTGATATGCTCACTATAGGGATTACAGGCGGAATAGGTTGCGGCAAGAGTTACGTGTCTGCCAAGATGCGTCTGCGCGGCATACCGGTATATGATTCCGATACGCGCGCCAAGCTGATAACTGCTACCAATCCCGTGATAAAGATGGAGCTTACGCGCCTGGTAGGCCCAACGCTGTACTGCCCGTGCGGTTGCGGCGTTTTGCAGAAGGAGGTGCTGGCCAAATTCATCTTTGGCAACTCTGATAATCTGGCCAAGGTAAACGCAATAATTCATCCTCGCGTAAAAGAGGATTTCAGGCAGTGGGCCGATGAGCAGAAAGGTAAGGATTTCTGCATATTGGAATCGGCCATATTGTTTGAGTCCGGATTTGACGGGGAGGTTGATTTCAAGGTGTGTGTTGATGCTCCGCTGGAACTCAGGATACGGCGCTGCATGGAACGGGACAAGACCACCCGTGAAGCTGTTGTGGAGCGTATCAACAACCAGATGGACCAGGCTGAGAAATGCAGCAAGGCTGATTTTGTGATTGTGAATGACGGAGTGCAGGCTCTTGAGCCGCAGATAGATGCACTTCTAGAAAAATGTAAGAAAACTTTAAACAAATAACATACTATTATGCTTAACGAGATTCTGACTATTTCAGGCAAACCAAGCCTGTATAAACTCCTAACCCGTGGCCGTGGCGCCCTTATCGTTGAAAACATTGATGAGACCAAGAAGCGTTTCCCCATTCAGGGAACTGACAAGGTGGTTTCACTGGGTGACATTTCTATCTTTACTGATGAGAAGGAGATGCCTCTGCGTGAGGTGTTCCTGGCTATTGAGGAGAAACTTGGCAAGAAGGAGATTGAGTTTAACTGGAAAAAGGCTTCAAATGATGAGCTGCTCAAGTTCTTTGCAGGCATCGTACCTGATTTTGACCGCGAGCGCGTATATCCCAGCCACATCAAGAAAATCGCCGGCTGGTACGACCTCCTGGTCAAATACGGTGAGAATGATTTCTCCGAACCACAACCGGAAGCAGAGGAAAAAACTGCAGAATAAAACCAAAGCACCTGCGTTTCCGCGGGGCACAAATTGGAGGGGCACAAAAGGGACGGTTCTTTTTGTGCCCCTCTTTTATGAGAACTTTTGGGGTATCAGTATCTGAAACACCGCCGAACTAACTGTTTTGGGAGACGACGTTCCAAGGCTACTCCGATGCTTCGCATCGCTTCGCTTTTTTTATTTTGCTCCGCAAAAGCGCGGCTTGCCGCTTAGCTCCTTCCAGTCGCGTCCTTCGGACTAAACAATCGCTATCTTTATCACATAATCCTACGGGGCCCAACGTCCCTCAAACATGCGCCGTTCTTAACGGGATATTCCAGAGTCCTTCGCTTACGCCTTTCCACTAACGCTCCCCAAACAGTTAGTTCGGCTACTGCAAATGGGAAACTCCCATACCGATACCCCAAAAGTTCAGTGCACCTTGGATTATTATCAGAAGGGGCACAAAAAGAACCGTCCCCTTTGTGCCCCTGGGAGCGGAGCTGCGGATTTGGGTCGGATTTTATCGGAAATAACGCAGATTTTGGAGTTCATATAAAATAATATTTTATATGCGATTTTTCTTGGTGGTTCCGTTAAAATGTTTTAACTTTGCAGGCACGACTCCTAATTTAAAGGACAATCAATATGGAAAAAGTAACAGTGCTTTCATCGGATCAGCTTTTCAACAGCTTCCTTGATCCCAAGTATATTCCCACAGGTCAAAACAAGTATTATCTCCGTAACACCCAGGTGTGTGCACCTAAGGGAGGATGGCGTCATCTGACAAGTTCTGAGATTGAGGCTCTTGTCAAGAATGACAATACGGCCATGAGCTGGGATAACATCATGGTTACTGATGAGTTTGACCCCATGATGATCAAGAATAACAAGTTCTACGGATTCGTGCGCATCGGACGCGTAACATCAAACGGACTTCAGTTCCATGACCTCAGGCTCCCGTGCGGAATCTCCAACAGCTCAATCCACTCTTGCGATATAGGTGATGACTGCGCAATACATAACGTGCACTACCTGTCACATTATATAATAGGTGACCGCTGCATGCTCTTCAATATACAGGAGATGTCCTGCACAGATCATGCCAAGTTCGGTAACGGTATTGTCAAGGAGGGTGAGGATGAGGATGTCCGCGTCTGGCTGGAGCTCATGAACGAGACCGGATGTCGCAGGGTGCTCCCGTTTGACGGTATGATTGCTGCCGATGCCTACATGTGGGCCAAGTTCATTGACGATAAGCGCCTGCAGGACCGTCTCAAGATTATAACCCAGAATACTTTTGACAGCCGTCGCGGTTTCTACGGAACCATCGGCCATGGTAATGTGATAAAGAACTGCTGGATTATCAAGGATGTAAAGATTGGCAACAGCTGCTACATTAAAGGTGCCAGTAAGCTTAAGAATCTGACCATCAACTCTTCAGAGATGGATCCCACGCAGATAGGTGAGAACGTGGTTCTGGTGAACGGTATCATCGGTTACGGTTGCCGTCTGTTCTATTCTGTCATTGCTGTACGTTTTGTACTGGGCAGCCATTCAAACCTCAAATATGGTGCCCGACTCATGAACTCATTCATGGGTGACAACTCTACCATATCTTGCTGCGAGGTTCTGCATAATCTCATTTTCCCGGCTCACGAGCAGCATCATAACAACTCGTTCCTGATAGCCAGCGTTGTAAAGGGCCAGTCTAATCTGGCTGCCGGCGCAACCATCGGCTCAAACCATAACTCTCGTACCAATGACAATGAGATAGAGGCCGGACGCGGATTCTGGCCGGGTCTGTGCGTTAGCGTAAAGCACTCCTGCAAGTTCGCAAGCTTTACCATGCTGGCCAAGGGCGCTTATCCCGCTGAGATGATCAACCCGTTCCCGTTCGCGCTTATCAGTAATGATGAAAAGAATGGTGAACTTCACGTAATGCCGGCATTCTCATGGATGTACAATATGTTCGCCATGGCGCGTAACAACTGGAAGTATGCTACCCGCGATACCCGCGTATTCAAGATTCAGAACATTGAGTTTGATGCATATGCACCGGATTCAATGGAGGAGGCCATTGAGGCACGCAAGCTCCTTGACAAGTGGACAGCCAAGGCCATGCTCCGTAAGGAGGGCAAGAATCCGGACAGTATGACCGATGAGGCTCTGATTGAGATGGGCCATAATCTCCTGAACGGCGATCCCGATAAGATAAAGGATCTTGAGGTGCTGGGTGAGAATATGGAGAAATCCAAGCGTAAAGTGGTTATCCTGCATCCGTATAAGGCATATCATGCATACGGTGACATGCTTACCTATTATGCTGTCAGGAACATCGTGGCATATCTGGAGGAGCATGAGGACGAGACGTTCCAGAGCATCAGCAAGCGTTTTGACGGTGACCGTGCACGCGTTTGGTTCAATCTGGGAGGTCAGCTCATGTCAATGGAGGATGTTGACCAGCTCCGTTCCGATATCAAGGACGGCACCCTGAACACATGGAAGGAGATACACCATCGCTATAATGAGATTTGGAAGAAATATCCTATAGATAAACTGCGTCATGCATATATGTCGCTCAAGCATATGCTTGGTGTTGATACACTTACGGTCGATGATTGGAACAATGCTCTCAATAAGGGTATTGATATGCAGCAGTACATATTCGATCAGGTGTATACTACTCGCAAGAAGGACTATGAGAACAAGTTCCGTCAGGCTACGTTCCTGAGCGAGGATGAGATGCTGGCAGCATGGGGCAAGCTGGATGAGAATAGCTTTATCCTGAATCAGCGCAAGGAACTCAAGGAGTTTACCGAGCGTGTTCAGAGCATCCGCAAGCGCCTGCTTAAATAATTCAGTTTTGTAACTTTTTTGAATTTACTTAAAACAATAGTAATATGAATTTGACAGACAAAAAGTATTCTCAGTACGCACTCGTACAGGAGATGATGGACACAGTAGAGACTGTAAAGAAGTTTGATCCCGCTTGCACCAAGCAAATTGCTGAGCAGGTTAAGAAGGCTGGCAAGGCTTATTTTACCGGTGAGGGTTCAAGCCGTATATTCCCCGCCAAGAACGCTCTGCGCAAGACCAAGCGTTGGGGTATCGACCTTAATGCCCAGACCGATGGTTCATGGCAGTCACGTGAGTATGACCTGAGCAAGTTTGCCGTATTCTTGGCTTCAAACTCCGGCCGTACCAAGGAGGTTACTCTGCTGGCCAAGAAACTCATGGAGGAGGGCAATCCTCTCCGTTTCGGCCTGACCGCCAATGAGGGCACCATCCTCTCTACTTTCTGCGCCAATACACATGTACTCAACTGCGGTTGGGAGCAGGCTGTAGCCGCTACCAAGAGCGTTGTGGAGCAGGCTCTCTACTATGAGTCAGTTCTGTGGAATATCGCTGGTAAGGATGTAAAGGCCGGTCTGGCTGCTCTTCCTGCTCAGATTGAGAAGGCTCTTACACTGCAGGTTCCTGCTGAGATCGTAGAGTGGGTCAAGAAGGCTGAGACAATCTACTTTGCCGGTTACAATGACGGTGTTGCTGAGGAGCTTACCCTTAAGACCAATGAGATTACCCGCCGTAAGAGTGATTTCCTGGAGGGCACATACGCTCTTCACGGAATTGAGGAGGTTATGAAGGAGGGTGACATCATCTTCTGGGTTGATCCTATTGCTGATGAGTATCAGAAGATTCAGGACTGCCTTATCAAGGGTGCCGGCGTGAAGGTTGTGGCTATTGCCGATCACGACACTCCGTTCCCCACCATCAAGACTCCTGCTGCCGGTGATTTCAATCCTTACGTTTATCTTTGCGCAGGTTGGAATGTGCTGGTTGAGATCGGTATTGCTACCGGTATGGATTTGGATCATCCTAACCGTGCCCGCAAGGTTGGTAATGAGATTCAACTCTGAATATAATTTTTAAAGTTTTTGATTCATTCGGGAAGGTCGGCTTGTGTTAGCCGGCCTTTCTTTTCTTTTTTTTGCAGCGAGCTTGAGGGGCACAAAGGGGACGGTTCTTTTTGTGCCCCTGTGTTTTATTCAAGTTTGGTTAGCAAGACTTTCTATTAGGGGCACAAAAAGAACCGTCCCTTTTGTGCCCTTTGTAAAAAAAAGTGTAACTTAGCGCTAGATTAACCTATTTACTAACTAAAACGATATTTATGAAGAAGTACTTAGCTGAGATGATCGGAACTATGGTTCTGGTTCTTATGGGTTGCGGCGCAGCCGTCAGCCTGGGTTGCACACCTGCCGGCGTTGGTGTTCCCGGCGTAGTTGGAACAGCATTGGCATTCGGTCTCGCTGTTGTCGCAATGGCATATGCCATCGGTGGGATATCGGGTTGCCACATCAATCCCGCCATCACATTGGGCGTCTGGCTCTCCGGCAGAATGAGCGGCAAGGATGCCATAATGTACATGATTTTCCAAGTTATCGGTGCTATTATCGGTGCTGCAATCCTATTCGCCATCACCCCGGGCGGACTTGGTGAGAACGCATGCCAGGAGGGCATTAGCACAGGCGTAGGCTTTATTGCCGAGTTGGTATTCACCTGCGTATTCGTACTGGTTGTTCTTGGTACTACCGATGACAAGAAGGGCGCAGGTAATTTTGCAGGTCTGGCAATAGGTCTGTCACTGGTTCTGGTTCATCTGGTCTGCATCCGTTACACCGGAACATCAGTCAACCCGGCCCGCTCAATCGGTCCCGCCATCTTTGCAGGCGGTGCTGCCCTGGGCCAGCTCTGGATATTCATCGTAGCTCCTCTGTGCGGCGGTGCACTTGCTGCCGGACTCTGGAAGATGATCGGCTGCGACTGCGAGAAGTAATTTTTTTCTAAACAAAACAAAGTCCGATGGATTACCGTCGGACTTTGTTTGTTTATAACAGTTTGATGCAATTGATTATGCGGCCGCACTTGATGCCCTCACGCCTGGCAGAAAAGAAGCGGTCGTTGTTGCGATAGGTGCAGATTCCTGACACCTGAATGTTTTGCGGTTTTACGCCCGCCTGCCTCAGGAGCCACTGGTTTGCCTTCCACAAATCAATATGTAATCCGCCGTTCATAGGGTTATCATCGGTAGGATTCTTTGGACCGCAATCCTCTAGAATCTCACCCATTGGAAAACCGGCTTTGAGGAACTCATCCGCAACCTCCGGCCCCACCTGAAAACTGTCAGGTCCGATGCCTGGTCCGATAACGGCGTATAGTTCTTTCGCATCGGTCCCGTACAACTGCCGCATCACCTCTATCGTCTTTTGAGAAATATGCTGCACAGTACCGCGCCAGCCCGCATGTACTGCCGCAACAGCCTTATGCACAGCATCATAAAGCAGCACCGGAATGCAATCGGCCGTACGGACCGATATCGCCACGCCCGGCACATTGGTAATGAGAGCATCCACCCCTTCCAGTTGTGCGCGCGTAGTCATCGGGTCAGTAACTTCCCGTATTTCACACCCGTGTACCTGATGAGGCTGCACCACATAGTAAGGCAACTCAGCGTCCCGCTCCGTGCTGAACGCCTCCACGCCTGCCCCCATATCATATTTCAGAAGCCTGTCGCTCATACCGCAAAATTAATCAAAAGCAGCGAGCTTGAGGGGCACAAAGGGGACGGTTCTTTTTGTGCCCCTGTTTTTTTTAATGTGTAATTGGGGACAGTCCCCTTTTACACGTTTTTGCGCGGAAGTGGAGAATTTTTATAGGGGCACAAAAAGAACCGTCCCCTTTGTGCCCCTCAAGTGCCCCTCACTGAGCAAGGCGAATCGTTTTGACGCTTAGGCCGGTCAGTCGTGATATCTGTCTCATGCTGGCGCCGAATTCCAGAATCTTTCTAATCAATTCTCTTTTTTCATACAACTGATAATGATTAATTACTTCAATGTAATCGGCCCCGCATATGTAAACTATATAATTAAGCACCATATCGTCATCGATACGGGAATTAGTGTTGTTGATTTCAAGGATTCTCTGAGCTTTAGGTAAAGGTTCGGCAACAAGGGCCTTCAGTTCATCAATCGGAAGTTTAGTTAGAACCGATTGAGTGGCGCATACAGGCAGGGAGCATCGGTTTGGATTTACGTATTCACGCCAACTACTCCACGTATAATCGTTAATGTCCGATACCAGATTAGCCGCCACGGGATTCTGATGGATGTATCGGAGTAATGTTACAAAGTACTCCCAATCATTGACCGGTTCACTTCTGAATCTGTCCTGAAAAAAGTGTCCTATCCTTTCATATTTCTTGTTGAAATAATGTGCATATGGAATTGCCAGGCTTTTAATTAATTCTGCCAAGCTTCCATCATAATCCTTTATTAACAGGTGCACATGATTCGGCATCAGGCAATATGCGTATAAGCAACAATGGGGTGGAACCGGACTATCGGTTTCATCAAGCGGATGACACATATGGTACATCAGTTTGATAAACTTCCAATAATCATCTTTACTCTCAAAAATGTCCTGCTTGTTTATACCTCTGAGCATAACATGGTATAATCCGGACTGACTGGTAATTCTAGATTGTCTGGGCATAGATTTATTTGTTTTTCAAATTAGATTCGCAAGTTACATAAAAAAGTTGAAAAACAAAGGGCACAAAGGGGACGGTTCTTTTTGTGCCCCTGTTTTTTTATTCAAGTTCGGTTATCGAGAGTCTCTATAGAGGGGCACAAAAAGAACCGTCCCCTTTGTGCCCCTATTCTAGGGAGAGGGTGAGGCTGATGCGTTGGCGCTCCAGGTCTACGTTAAGGACGCGGACCATGAGCTGCTGCTGGAGGGAGACTACCTGGGTGGGGTCTTTGATGAACTTGCCGGGAGCCAGCTGGGAGACGTGGATGAGGCCTTTTACGTGTACGCCGATATCCACAAACGCACCAAAGTTGGTTATGTTGCTTATTATTCCGGGCAGAACCATATTGGCCTTGACATCCTCAATGGTGTGGACCTCGTTAGAGAACTCGAATTTCTTGAGTGGTCCGCGCGGGTCACGTCCGGGTTTTTCAAGTTCATGCATTATGTCGGTCAGGGTGGGTATGCCCACCTTGTCGGTCACGTATCGGTTTATGTCAATTTTGGCGCGGAGTTCAGGGCTTTTCATGAGTTCCTGGACGGTACACTTAAGGTCTTTGGCCATTTTCTCCACAATGGGATAGCTCTCGGGGTGCACGGCGCTGTTGTCCAGAGGCTGGTCGCTGTCCGGTACGCGCAGGAATCCGGCCGCCTGTTCAAACGCCTTTGCGCCCAGACGCGGCACCTTGAGCAGCTCCTTGCGGTTATGGAACGGCCCGTTCTCGGTGCGGTAATCCACAATGTTCTGCGCCAGCTGCGGCCCTAAGCCGCTTATATATGTAAGAAGGTGGGTGCTTGCGGTATTCAGGTTTACACCCACGCGGTTCACGCAGCTTATCACCGTCTGGTCAAGAGAATGTTTCAGGTCAGACTGATTCACATCTTTCTGATACTGACCGACGCCGATTGACGACGGATCAATCTTGACAAGCTCGGCCAGCGGATCCATAAGTCGGCGGCCTATGGACACGGCACCGCGCACCGTCACGTCATAATCGGGGAACTCATCGCGGGCGGTCTTGGAGGCCGAATAGATTGACGCGCCGTCCTCGTTTACACTGAAAATCTGAACGTTTTTGGGCAACCGTAGTCTCTCTATGAACTCCTTGGTCTCGCGGCCTGCTGTACCGTTGCCGATGGCAATTGCCTCGATATGATACTGCTCCACCAGAGTCTGGATTTTTGCCGCCGCCTGTCGGGCCTCGTTGTGGGGCGGGTGGGGGAAAATGGCCTCATTGTGCAGAAGGTTTCCCTGCTGGTCCAGGCAGACTACCTTACAGCCCGTGCGAAACCCCGGATCTATGCCCATAACGGCCTTCTGACCTAGTGGAGCGGCCATTAGGAGCTGCTCCAGGTTGCGTGCGAATATGCGTATCGCCTCCGCATCAGCAACTTCCTTCGACGATGATGCGAATTCATTCTCGATTGACGGCTGAAGCAGACGGTAGTACGAGTCCTCGACGGCCTCATCGACCAGCTGCGATGCCTCGGATTCGCCGCGCACGTAATGACGGGACAGCGATTCAACCGCCTTGTCATCCTCAATCTCAATCGATACGCGCAGCATTCCCTCGGCCTCGCCGCGGCGCATTGCCAGCAGACGGTGCGATGCACATCGGTTCAGGGGCTCATTGAAGTCAAACCAGTCACGGTACTTCTGAGCATCGGCCTCCTTGCTCTTGACTACCTTGCTGTAGATGCGGGCGGTGCGGCGGTAGGCGTTGCGCACCTGGTTGCGTGTGCCCTCATCCATTGAGACCTGCTCGGCGATTATGTCCATGGCGCCCTGCAGCGCATCGTCCACTGTGGCTACACCTTTATCTTTATTTATGTATTTGGCGGCCTCGCGGTCCAGCGGCACGTATGCATTCTGTTTCATCACGAACTCAGCCAGCGGCTCCAGGCCTTTCTCACGGGCGGCATCGGCACGAGTCTTGCGGTGCGGCTTGTAGGGGGCGTATATGTCCTCAAGTTCTGTGGCGTCCCAGCAGTGCTCTATGCGGTCTTTCAGTTCGGGGGTCAGTTTGTCAAGCCCTTCAATTGTGCTCAGGACGGTCTCCTTACGCTTGGCCAGTGCATCAAGTCGTTCCAACGCGTTGCTCACCTCTGTAACCTGCACCTCATCCATGCCGCCGGTTGACTCCTTGCGGTATCGGCTTATAAATGGTATCGTGGCGCCGTTCTCAAGCAACTTCAGGGTGTTCTCCACCTGATTCTCTTTGAGGCCGGTCTCACGGACAATAATCGAAACGTATTCCTTATTCATACTACAAAGTTAATTGAGAATTGAAAATTGAAAATTGAAAATTATAAAAAATGTTTGCGAAAAATTTCGCGCTCATTTTTTAATGTCGCGGGTTTTACGCAGGTGTGAACCATTTAATTATGTCACTTCGTTCCATGATTTTTGTCGCGTTCAATGGTCTTTACACCCCCTTCGGTTCCCCCGTTATCGGGGGACAGAAACGGCCATACAAACAAGCTTGATGGCTCTCACTGCTCCAACAATTTTCAATTTTCAATTCTCAATTTTCAATTCTCAGATTTTAGTTCTCAATTCTCAATTTCTTTTAATAACTTTGCCTTTGGAGCATCAAAGTGGTGCTCTGCTGGAGAGATACTGTGAAGAACACTCTTCGGGATTTGATAATTTAAACCATTAATACTTATGGCAAAAAAAGAGATTGAGGGCGTGTCAGGCCTTCAGAATGCCGGGCTTAGCGAAAAACTCAAGGCCCTGCAGGCAGCAACTGACAAAATTGAGAAAAGTTTCGGTAAAGGTTCCATCATGAAGCTTGGTGATGAGAACATTGAGCATGTGGATGTCATTCCCACCGGTTCCATCGGCCTTAATGCCGCACTTGGCGTAGGCGGTTATCCGCGTGGCCGAATAATTGAGATCTACGGTCCTGAATCATCAGGTAAGACCACTCTTGCCATTCATGCCATTGCTGAGGCTCAGAAGGCCGGCGGCATAGCGGCTTTCATTGACGCAGAGCATGCTTTTGACCGATTCTACGCTTCAAAACTGGGCGTGGATATCGATAATCTTTGGATTTCACAGCCCGATAACGGCGAGCAGGCTCTGGAGATAGCTGAGCAGCTTATCCGTTCCAGCGCCATCGACATCATCGTGATTGACAGTGTGGCAGCGCTTACTCCCAAGGCTGAGATTGAGGGAGATATGGGCGACAACAAGGTGGGCCTGCAGGCTCGTCTGATGAGCCAGGCTCTGCGCAAACTGACATCGACCATCAACAAGACCAACACTACCTGCATTTTCATCAACCAGCTGCGTGAAAAGATTGGTGTGATGTTCGGTAATCCCGAGACCACCACTGGCGGTAATGCGCTCAAGTTCTATGCATCGGTCCGTCTGGATATACGCCGCGTGACATCGCTCAAGGATGGCGATGAGGTGGTTGGCAACCAGGTTCGCGTCAAGGTGGTCAAGAATAAGGTAGCGCCTCCTTTCCGCAAGGCTGAGTTCGATATCATGTTCGGCGAGGGCATCTCTAAATCCGGCGAGATTGTTGACCTGGGTGTTGAGTACGGCATAATCAAGAAGAGCGGCTCATGGTTCAGCTATGGCGACACTCGCCTGGCACAGGGTCGCGATGCTGCAAAGCAGGTTATGCAGGACAATCCTGAACTGGCGGAGGAGCTGGAGCAGAAGATTATGGCTGCCATCCTTGGCAGTCCGCAGGCTCCGGAGCCGGATGAGGATTCGACAATGATTAACGATTGAGCAAAGGCTTCCCTTTGCACCAAGTAAAACGTAACCCTGACAGCAAAGCGTTGTCAGGGTTTCGTTTTACCCGGCCGGAGGCCGGCAGAGTGGAGCGACATGGAATAAAATGGAATGTCGCGGAACGGGTTTGGGGCGTCGCCGCCCCAAACTAAAAAAAGGTAAAATGCTCCTAATACAATAATACGTTTCCAGCTAGCGGCTTTCAAGGCCCCAAGGGGCCAAGAAAGCCAAAAACTCCCGAGCGCCAACGGTGCGAGCCTAAAAATCTGCCAAAACGTCACAAATGTCAGTGACATCGGTCCCAAACCGCCGTGGCATCCCTTTTGTACCATAGTCAGTGTTACATTTTTTGAGTTCAAACAAATAAAAACATACAACTATGGGAAAGATTATTGGAATTGACCTTGGAACCACGAACTCGTGCGTTTCAGTATTTGAGGGTAACGAGCCTGTCGTAATTGCCAACAGTGAGGGTAAGCGTACAACTCCTTCAATTGTGGCATTCGTTGACGGCGGTGAGCGTAAGATTGGTGATCCTGCCAAGCGTCAGGCTATCACAAATCCGCAGCGTACCGTGTTCTCAATCAAGCGTTTCATGGGTGAGAACTGGGATCAGGTTCAGAAAGAGATTGCCCGCGTACCTTATAAGGTTGTCAAGGGTGACAACAACATGCCGCGTGTGGATATTGACGGACGTCTGTACACCGCTCAGGAGATATCGGCCATGATTCTTCAGAAAATGAAGAAGACGGCTGAGGATTATCTGGGCCAGGAAGTTACAGAGGCTGTCATCACAGTTCCGGCTTACTTCAGTGACTCACAGCGTCAGGCTACCAAGGAGGCTGGTCAGATTGCCGGTCTGGATGTAAAGCGTATCGTGAACGAGCCTACCGCTGCCGCTTTGGCATACGGTGTTGACAAGGCTAACAAGGATATGAAGATTGCCGTATTTGACCTGGGTGGCGGTACTTTCGATATCTCCATCCTGGAGTTCGGTGGCGGCGTATTTGAGGTGCTTGCCACCAACGGTGATACCCACCTGGGCGGTGATGACTTTGACCAGGTTATCATCAACTGGTTGGTAGAGGAGTTCAAGAAGGATGAGGGTGCTGACCTGACTGCCGATCCTATGGCACTGCAGCGTCTTAAGGAGGCTGCTGAGAAGGCCAAGATTGAGCTGTCATCATCAACCAGCACTGAGATCAACCTACCGTACATCATGCCGGTAGCAGGTGTACCGCGTCACCTTGTAAAAACTCTTACACGTGCCAAGTTTGAGCAGCTGGCCAACGGCCTTATCCAGGCTTGCCTGGAGCCCTGCCGCAAGGCTATGTCAGATGCAGGTCTGAGCAACTCCGATATTGACGAGGTAATCCTGGTAGGTGGTTCAAGCCGTATCCCCGCCGTTCAGAAACTTGTTGAGGATTTCTTCGGCAAGGTTCCTTCAAAGGGCGTTAACCCCGATGAGGTAGTAGCCGTAGGTGCTTCAATCCAGGGCGCCATCCTGAACAAGGAGGGTGGTGTAGGTGACATCGTACTTCTGGATGTAACCCCGCTGACAATGGGTATCGAGACCATGGGTGGCGTAATGACCAAACTGATCGACGCCAACACTACAATCCCGTGCAAGAAGAGTGAAATTTTCTCAACAGCTGCCGATAACCAGACAGCCGTAACAATACATGTGCTGCAGGGCGAGCGTCCTATGGCAAGCCAGAACAAGTCCATCGGCCAGTTCAACCTGGAGGGCATAGCACCCGCACGTCGTGGCGTACCTCAGATTGAGGTTACATTCGATATCGATGCCAACGGTATCCTTAAGGTATCGGCCAAGGATAAGGCTACAGGCAAGGAGCAGGCTATCCGCATTGAGGCAAGTTCAGGTCTGAGCAAGGAGGAGATTGAGCGTATGAAGGCTGAGGCCGAGGCTAATGCCGATGCCGATAAGAAAGAGCGTGAGAAGATTGACAAGCTGAACCAGGCTGACTCAATGATCTTCCAGACTGAGCAGCAGCTCCAGGAACTTGGCGACAAGATTCCGGCAGACAAGAAGGCTCCTATCGAGAGCGCTCTGAATGCCCTTAAGGATGCTCACAAGGCACAGGACATCGCTGCCATTGACAAGGCTATGGCAGAGCTGAATACAGCCTTCCAGGCAGCCAGCGCCCAGATGTACCAGCAGAGCGGCGCACAGGGCCAGCCCGGCGCAGGCGCAGGATTTGGTGGCGGTGCCCAGGGCGGCTCCCAGAACGGCGGCCAGAGCAACTCAGGCAGCAGCTCTGACAACGTCCAGGATGCTGACTTTGAGGAGGTCAAGTAACACCCTTGTAAAAGAAATTTGTCTTACAGATGATAATCCGCATGGTCCGTACGGGCTATGCGGATTTTTTATGTTTTCATATATTTGGCTAAAAGGATTCTTTATAGTATTTTTACGGCGCTTTTTTGGAATAATATTAATAATTAAAATAAAAATGCGTATGAGAAAATTCTACACTTTATTTGCTTTAGGCCTTTTGTCATTACAGGCATTCTCCCAATCCATTCCGGAGTATTGTCTGGATAATCCGACAGTCGCTGCCTATTTCAGCGAACCGGAGTATAATTCTAATGATTACTCCTACACTTATATCACCAAATACTGCTATGATTTGCCATGGAACTGGAAAAACTACGGTAATGGTGAAAGACTTGACCAGCCACTGCCTGCCAAGGTTAATTTTCAGAATGCTTTGACTGAAGCCGGCACACTTTACGTAAGTGAGAATACTGATTATTCTGATGCATTGGTTAAGTCAGTAGCACAGGGCATCAGCTCCATAGATGTATATAACCTTATTCCCAATAGGACATATAATTGGAAAGTGGTCTCTAATACATCTTCTGCAGAAATTGAATCAGGTCAGTTCAAGACTACCGGTCATGTCCGCATGCTTAAGATTGACGGTATATTCAATGTTCGTGATATGGGTGGCTATCCAACATTGGGCGGCACAACTATGAAATACGGAAAGATCATAAGAGGATCACGCTTGAATGTAAATGGTAGCACGCAGAAAATAATCACTGATGAAGGTATAGCAGAGTTGCTCAGACTTGGAGTCTTGGCAGAACTTGATATGCGAGATGAGAGCAATGCTCCTATGGCAACTTCTGGTCCTCGTCACTCATATTTGGGCGATGATATTCCTATCGCCAACTTTACCGGTGCTTACGCAAGCCGTATTGCCACATTTGCTGATGCCCCTCACAGCATACGTGGTATCAAGCAGATGATTGCATGGTTCAAACAGGACAGACCGGTTTATCTGCACTGCTCTGTAGGTGCTGACCGTACAGGTACCGTAGCATATCTGGTAGGTGCGCTCTGCGGTATGAGTGAGGACGCTTTGGCTCGTGATTTTGAGTTGACATCATTCTCTGGCGATTCTGTGGATAATGAGGCTGATCGCGGCACATGGGAGATCTTGGTTCGTCAAAGAACAGATGTAGGACGTCTGGATAAATGTTCCAGTCCTGAAAGTTACAGGTTCTCAGATATGGTTGACAAAATCAAGTCATTCCCAGGCGGCACTTTCCAGCGCAAGGTTTACAATCATTTGAGAGAAGGTGTTCAGGGTGAAAATATTTCAGCGGATGATCTGTCATTTCTTGTAAAATATTTGACCGGTTATTCAATCTTGGCCGGATTTAATACAGATGTGGATACGCTTAAATTGGAGCTGGGGCAGACTCAAAAGATAAATGTGACGCCTTACCCTGTGGAAGCAGAATATTCCAGTATTTCTTTCAAATCGACGAGTGAGATGATAGCCACTGTATCTGAAGATGGTGTTGTTACTGCTGTAGGAGGAGGTTCCGCGAATATCATTGTTGATGTAGA
>Ga0310786_10005349_pt1 | contig 17492 bp, 15 predicted proteins | sample AusTroGonzalo_MG_FD_203881 | JGI IMG/M metagenome (GOLD analysis project Ga0310786, IMG submission 203881) | Bovine rumen microbial communities from tropical cattle in Woodstock, Queensland, Australia - Gonzalo_03 (v2) (version 2) | ecosystem: Host-associated > Mammals > Digestive system >... | reverse complement strand
CAGTCTGGGCTTATACCACATGGGAAAAAGACCTGCTCTTGCAACCCGAAGGTTGGTCCACAGGCCTCACCAAAGGGGCGATATGTCCGAATAGCTACGAGTTTCGCTCGCAGGACAAATCGGTCGGTCGCCCCGAATGGGTAAAAGTGCTCCTTCGTCCCCGCCTACCCGATGGCACCAAACTGAATCCCCGCCTCTGGCTCACCCCGACTAAATAACTTTCGGCTCTTCATTTTGGTACAAATGTCGAGAAAATTGGAATATTATTTGCATATTCCAAATAATTGTTGTAATTTTGTTGCCGTATTACCATACGTTCGAAACAATTATTCACAATAACCCTCTAAAAGTTGCACCCGACACAAACCAGGGGAACACTATGAAACACAACATTTTTACCCTCTTGTCAGCCATCTTGGCAAGCACAAGTATGTTATTCGCCGAAAGCGGCACATGTGGCGACAATGCCACTTGGGATCTGACCGATGGAGTGTTAACCATTAGCGGTACAGGTGCTATGTCGGACTATGATTTTCGGACAACCTTTACGCCGTGGGAGCCTCAAGTAAAATCGATTACCTCGGTTGTCGTCTCGAATGGCATCACCCACATTGGAGATAACGCTTTCAGGAATTGCGAAAACGTAGCTTCATTCACATTGCCCAATAGTCTCACTACCATCGGAGTTAGCGCTTTCGAATGGTGCCATAAGTTGACATCTATTGAAATCCCTAACGGTGTGGAGAGCATAGGAGAATATGCTTTTTATGATTGCAGCGCCATGACTTCCATTTCCATCCCTGCAACGCTTAAACGCATCGATGATTTGGCATTCAACTATTGTACTGCTTTGACAACCGTTTATTTAAGTGACATCGCAGCGTGGTGTGCGGTTGAGATAGGTTTGGGTTCCAACCCGATGTCCTACGGACAATATATCTATCTGAATGGCGAACTGCTCACCGATTTGGTTATTCCCGAGAGTGTCACAAGTATCAGCCACCAGGCCTTTTTTGCTTGCACCAGTTTGAAATCGTTGACGATCGGCAACAATGTCACAACAATTAGAGATCAGGCTTTCTCAGGTTGTGAAGGCCTGACCTCTATTACGTTTGGCAGTAGTGTCACAACCATTGAATACGATGCTTTCGCATGGTGTAAAAGTTTGACCTCTGTCACGATTCCCAACACCATCACAAATCTTGAATCGGGATTATTCATGGGATGTGAAGGTTTGACCTCTTTGACTATTGGCAATAGTGTCGCAAGCATTGGAGATAACGCGTTCTTTGACTGCACAAGTTTGAAGGAAGTGACCTGTTTGGCCGTAACACCTCCCACAATGGGTGAAGAGGTGTTTGCGGAGGTGGATTGTTCGAAAATACCCCTCTTTGTTCCGGCACAAAGTGTAGCGGCATACAAAGCAGCTGACCAATGGAAAGCTTTTAATCCCATAGTGGAGGACGGAAAACAGGATGTGGAAATGGTATCGGAAGAAACGAAAGACAGCCGTAAATTTATCCGAGACGGCCAAATCTTCATCCACCGCGGAGGTCAAACATACACTCTCACCGGACAACAATTGTAGAAAAATTGACACTTTTCGTGTATAAAATGCAAAAAAGCACCTTCGCGGGTGCTTTTTGCGTACATATACTTGTATATGTAAAAAAAATGTAGTATCTTTGCACTCGCTTTCGACAAGGAGACCGCGCAGACTGACCACTGTGCGGTCATTAGAGCGGCTCCTGTCTCAGCTTTCCCCACTGCGAACAGCCTTCGGCTTGGTTCGCATCGAGGACCCCATAAAGAAAAAGACACATATGAAAATAGCACTTATCGGATACGGGAAGATGGGGCATATGATCGAAGAGATCGCCCGCGAAAGAGGACATGAGATTGTGGCGCGGATAGACGTCGGCGATGCGTTCGATTTAAAGAACGCGGATGTAGCGATAGAGTTTACGACACCCGCGACTGCAGAAGCCAACATACGTCAAGCCTGGAAACAAAACATCCCTGTCGTTTGCGGCACCACAGGATGGGACGCAGCCACGCTGCTTGACGAAGACAAACAGCGACACGTTAAACCGATGCTCATTTGGAAAAGCAATTTCTCCGTAGGCGTGAATATTTTCTTTGAACTCAATAAGCAATTAGCCGCAGCGATGACAAATCAGCCGCAATACACGCCTTCGATCGTAGAAACGCATCATATTCACAAATTGGATAAGCCCTCCGGCACAGCGAAGACGCTTGCGGAGCAAATCCATGAGAATGTACCTATTGAGTCCATCCGAGAGGGAGAGGTGCCGGGCACACATACGGTGACATGGGACAGCGAAGAAGATACGATTGTGATTACGCACATTGCGAAAGGTAGGAGAGGATTTGCACTCGGTGCGGTTTTAGCGGCTGAAGAGATTTGCAGAAACCACGATAAAACCTCGATAAGACCTCGATAAAACATCAATACGAAATTTCAAGAAAATGGACAATTCAAACGATAAAAACAAGGGCGCCTCGTTGAGGCAAAGGATAAGTGAAGTGACGCGCGGAGGATGGATTCGTGCGGGGATATGGTGTACGCTGTATGTGGCGTTCGTATTATGGGTAGCCTGGGGCGACTGGAAAAGTTTGGGTTGGCTGGTGTTGCTGCCGCTGATAGCCGACGCGTTCACCACCAAGTATATCAACTACGGGTGGTGGAAAAAATACAAGGACACCAAACCGGCTTTGTACACATTGTGCTCGTGGATAGATGCCATCGTGTTTGCGCTGGTGGCGGTGTATTTCATCAACCTGTATATCTTTCAGAACTATCAGATACCGAGTTCGAGTCTGGAAAAGACTCTGCGCGTGGGTGATTTTCTGTACGTGAGCAAAATGGCGTACGGTGCGCGTGTGCCGCAGACACCGCTGAGCATGCCGTTAGTGCAACACACCATGCCGAACTGGTTAGGCGGCGGAAAGAGTTATTTCGACCGCCCGCAATGGGAATACAAGCGTCTGGCGGGTTGGACAAGTCCGCAGAAAGGTGACATCGTGGTGTTCAACTTCCCTGCCGGCGACACGGTGTGCACAAAGATGCAAAATCCCGACTACTACACGCTGTGCCACTACTACGGTGGACAACGCGTGAAGACACGCAAGGACATTTTCGGCGAGATAGTGACACGGCCCGTGGACAGACGTGAGAACTATGTGAAACGTTGTGTGGGCGAGCCGGGAGACAGTCTGCGTATAATCGACAATATCGTCTATACGAAAAAGCCTACCCCCGCCCCTTTATTGAAAGAAGGGGAGAACGGTTGGACGCAAGAACCCACACGGGAAGGGTTGCAGCTCAACTATTTCGTACAGACGGACGGACATATTTTCGGAGCGAAGTATTTGGACAAACTGGGTGTGAGTGTGGCTGACCGCGTGCAGGTGGATGCCGTGACCTGGCATTTCCCGCTGACGCAGGCTATGAGAGAAGAGATGGAGAAAAATCCGCACGTATTGGCGATGGCCGTTGAACCCGAAGAACACGGCGGCGCCGTGTATCCGTTGGGACACAACGACTGGACGCGTGACAACTACGGACCGATATACATTCCGAAGAAAGGCGACCGCGTGATGATCACCGAAGAGAACTATTGGCTCTACAAGCGCATCGCCGATGCCTATGAGTTCCAACCGATACGCGTGGGCGAGGTATATGAGTTCAAGATGGACTACTACTGGATGCAGGGCGACAACCGCCACAACTCGGCGGACAGCCGGTATTGGGGATTTGTACCCGAAGACCACATCGTAGGCCGGCCGGTGTTCATCTGGCTGAGCGTGGACAAGGACAAGCATTCCATCCGTTGGAACCGCATCGGCAACAAAGCCACGGGAAGATGATCCTGCCTACCGCATATTTGCCGCCACGGTCGTATATGGACGCGCTGATGAGCGAACCGGTTACGATAGAACAGATGGAGACGTTTGAGAAACAGACCTTCCGCAATCGGGCACTCATCAGAAGTACGAAGAACGGATGTACGCTGCACGAAGCAATCCGATTGACGGTGCCGGTGAAGAAAGTGGAACACAAACAGTTGACACGGGACATCGAAATCAGCTATCAGACCCTATGGCAACACCAACACTGGATCACACTGGTCAGCACCTATCAGCACACGCCCTATTTCCAATATTTCGCGGATTACCTGCGGCCGTTCTACGAACGCGAATACAAATGGCTGTTGGACCTGAATGACGAGCTGAACGCGACCCTCGCAGCGCTGCTAAGAAGGGAAAGGCCGAGAGTCGAGAGCCAAGAGTTAAGAGCCAAGAGTGGAGAGTGGAGAGCGAGGACGGCGGACTGGAGCGGACTGACTTGGACAGACAAACATCCGTGGCAAACGGAAATGAGCGTGCTGGACACGCTGTTTGATGAATGATGAAATGATGAAATGAGCGCTTTGCTCAATGATGCAATGATGTATAACATAGACTGGAGTAAATTGGGATTTCACTATACCGAACCGGAGTTTATCGTCCGGGCGGGATATCATGACGGCGCATGGGAAGAACCCTACGCCACGCGGGACAAATACCTGCACTTGCACGTGTCCGCCACGTGTCTGCAGTACGGTCAGGAGGCGTTTGAGGGGTTGAAAGCTTTCCGCGGCGTAGATGGCAAGATACGTATTTTCCGCTGGCGCGAAAACGCCAAGCGCATGAACCGGAGTGCCGAAGGACTGTATATGGCACCTGTACCGGAAGAGCTGTTCGGCAAGGCGATACGTCTGGCATTGGAGAAAAACATCGCCATCGTTCCGCCGTACGGTACCGGAGCGACCCTGTATTTCCGTCCGCTGCTCATCGGTACGACGCCGCGTCTGGGCGTAGGTCCGGGACGCGACTTCGAGTTCGTGGTCATCCCCTCGCCCATCGGTCCATACTACCCGGGTAAGTTCCACTGCACGACATTCATTGTGAACCGTCATGTGGACAGAGCGGCTCCGTTAGGCACCGGTCAGTTCAAGGTAGGCGGCAACTATGCCAGTTCGTTCCGTGCGACCGAACGGGCGCATGCACAGGGCATGGACTGTCTGTTTCTGGACGCCAAATACCACCGATATATTGATGAATGCTCGGCAGCGAATTTTATTGGGATCAGAAAGTTAAAAGTTGAAAGTTTAAAGTTGAAAGAAGTTGGCGAGTTAAAAGAAGAAAGTTTTCAATATGAATACCTTACTCCGCGGTCATCGGCCATTCTGCCGAGTATCACCAACGACAGCCTGATGACGCTGGCGCGTGAGAAGGGATACAAAGTGACACGCAGACATATCCGTCTGGAAGAACTGGCAGAGATGAGCGAAGCCGCAGCCTGCGGTACGGCGTGCGTGATCTCGCCGATAGACCGGGTGTTCGACCCCGAGAACGAAAAAGTGTACCGCTTCGGCTCTGAGCCGGGTCCGGTGCTCACCGACCTCTACCATTCGCTCAAAGACATCCAATACGGACGGGCGGAAGACAGACACGGATGGTGTGAAATATTTGATATTTGAGATTTGAAAATTAACAGTTCGAATTAAAATTATAGTTTATGTTCAGTAATCAACCCAAAGGGCTTTTCGCCCTCGCTCTCGCCAACACAGGCGAACGCTTCGGCTACTACACGATGTTAGCCGTGTTTGCGCTATTCCTGCGCGCTAATTTTGGTCTTGCACCGGGTACAGCCGGCCTGATCTACTCATCCTTCCTCGGTCTGGTGTATTTCCTGCCGCTGGTAGGTGGTATCCTGGCTGACAAAATCGGCTACGGCAAGTGTGTGACCATCGGTATTATCGTCATGTTCATTGGTTATCTGCTGCTTGCCATTCCTCTGGGCGGCATTGACAACGGCGCCATCACCGTGCCGATGACGGCCATGTTCGCCGCTCTGGTACTGATCAGTTTCGGTACCGGTCTGTTCAAGGGCAACCTGCAAGTGATGGTAGGCAACCTGTATGACGATCCGCAATACGCCGACCGTCGTGACGCAGCATTTTCGTTGTTCTACATGGCCATTAACATCGGTGCCATGTTTGCTCCGACAGCGGCCGTGAAAATCATGGCATGGGCACAAGAGGCCCTCGGCTACAGCGTGAACGACAGTTACCATTTCGCATTCATGGTAGCCTGCGCTTCGCTGGTATTCAGCATCATCATCTACTACGCCTGCCGTCCCTGGTTCAAGCACGTGGAGCACACCGCCAAACAGGCTGCCGCTTCCGGTCAGAAAGTGGAACAACTGACGCCGGAGCAGACGAAGAAACGTATTGTGGCATTGTGCCTGGTGTTCACCGTGGTACTGTTCTTCTGGATGGCTTTCCACCAGAACGGACTGACCCTGACCTATTTCGCCAACGAGTTCGTAACGCCGACCATCAGCGGCATCCAGACCATGGCGTTCGACATCATCAACCTGGTGATGGTAGCCATTCTCGTATATGCATTGTTCGGCATCTTCGGCGAAGGTAGCCAGAAAGCAAAAACCATCTGGAGTTGTGTCGGCGTAGCTGCGATTGCCGTGCTGGTATATAAATACGCCCATCATCCGGAGTCACTGGCCATCGCCGCTCCTATCTTCCAACAGTTCAACCCGTTCTACGTAGTAGCCCTGACGCCTATCAGTCTGGCTATCTTCGGTTCGCTCGCCAAGAAAGGCAAGGAGCCGAGTGCACCGCGTAAGATCGCCTATGGTATGGTAGTGGCAGGTGCAGCGTACGTATTCATGGCCTTGTGCTCGGTAGGTCTGCTCTCTCCGGCACAGCAGGAACTGGCACGCGTGAGTGGTGAGGCTACGTTCGCCAATGCGAATGTGCTGATTATCACGTATCTGATTCTCACGTTCGGCGAGTTGCTGCTCAGCCCGATGGGTATCTCGTTTGTCAGCAAAGTGGCTCCGCCACAATACAAAGGCGCGATGATGGGTCTCTGGTTCGTGGCAACCGCACTAGGTAACATGCTGGTTTCCGTAGGCGGATTCCTCTGGGGCGAACTGCCTTTGTGGCTCGTTTGGACCGTGTTCGTGGGCGTTTGTCTGATAGCAGCTGTATTCATGTTCTCTATCATGAAGAAACTGGAAGAAGCAACCAAATAGTTGAAAGTTGAAAGATAAAAGTATATGGAAGAAGTAATCAAATATTTTGAGTCATTGGAGGCACGTCTGTCTGCCTCGGAGGCTCGCGTGGAAGCGTTGGAGCAAGAGCGCGAGGCGTTGAAAGGCCGTATAGCCGAGTTGGAGCAAACCATCCGCGAAAACGGTCATAAGCTGAGCGGTTTAGGCGGCACCATCAACAAGCTGTTCGAGCTGCTCGAAGAAGTGCAAGTGGACCACAAAGTGGAACTGGAGATACCGGAAGAACCGGAAATCCCGGAGGAGCCTGTAGTGGAAGCTGAGCCAGTCGCAAAGCCTGAGCCGGTCATCGAGCCGGAACTGGAGATACCGGAAGAACCGGTAGCGGAGGCTGAGCCTGAAGCCGAGCCTGAACCGGAGCCGGCTGTTGAACCAGAACTTGTGGCAGCGCCGCAACCTGAAGAGGAAGAGGCATCGCCGAAAGCTGCGTTGTACGGAAAGGCAGTGGATGACATCCGCATGGCCATCTCGTTAGGCGACCGGTTCCTGTACCAGCGCGAGCTGTTCGGTCAGAACGCCGAGCTGATGCAACGTACGCTGGATGAGCTGAACGGCTTGAGTTCGTTCAACGAGGCGATGGCATACATAAACAGCCATTTCCAGTGGGACAGCGAGAGCAACACCTACCAGCAGTTCCTCGTGACCCTGCACAGACGTTTCGGGTAAATAAAGGCGAAAGGCTAAAGGTTATAGGCTAATGTTATATATCGTTCCCACACCGGTCGGCAATCTGCAGGACATGACATTCCGCGCCATCGAGGTGCTGAAGTCCGTGGATCTGATTCTCGCCGAGGACACCCGCACAAGCGGTGTGCTCTTGCAGCACTACGACATCCACACGCCGCTCAAGAGCCATCATAAGTTCAACGAGCACGAGACGAGTGCGGATATCGTGGAGCGTCTGAAGGCGGGTGCCAATATCGCGCTTATCTCCGACGCCGGTACGCCCGGCATCAGCGACCCCGGCTTCTTCCTCGTGCGCGCCGCAGCTGAAGCGGACGTAGAGATACAATGCCTGCCCGGTGCCACGGCTTTTGTGCCGGCACTGGTGGACAGCGGACTGCCGAACAACCATTTCTACTTCGAGGGTTTCCTTCCGCAGAAGAAAGGCCGGCAGACACGTCTGCAGTACCTAGCCGCCTTGGACGAGACGTTCATCGTCTATGAGTCGCCGTTCCGTCTGGTGAAGACGCTTGAGCAACTGGCGGGTGTGTGCAGCGCAGAAAGGAAGGCGAGCGTGACACGCGAGATAAGCAAGGTGCACGAAGAGACGGTGCGCGGCACATTGGCTGAACTGACGGCCCATTTCAAACAGAAACCGCCGAAAGGAGAGATAGTGATCTGCGTGGCAGGAGTTGAGAGTTTATAGTTGAGAGTTGAGAGAATGAGTGAGATGAAATCCCTGGCGAAGGACACCGCCATCTACGGACTGAGTTCGATAATAGGTAAGTTTCTAAACTACCTGTTGGTGCCGCTATACACCTACGCCCTGGCGCGGACGGCGGACTACGGCATCGTAACGAACATATACGCATGGACGGCATTGTTGCTCGTGCTGCTGACGTACGGCATGGAGACGGGGTTCTTCCGTTTCGCCAACCGCGAGGACTACGATGCTCCGACGGTGTATAAGACCGCCTACTGGACCTTGTTCATCAGCAGCGCGCTGTTCACGCTACTCGTAGTGGCTTTCCACCAGCCGATAGCAAATGTGCTGGGTTATCCCGACCATGCGGAGTTTGTGGAGATGATGTTCGCTACAGTGGCGATTGACGCGTTTGCGTGCATCCCGTTCGCATATCTGCGCTACCAGAAACGGCCGATGCTGTTTGCGGCATTGAAACTGCTGTTCGTAGTGCTGAACATCGCCTTCAACGTATTGTTTCTGGTGGTATTGGGCAAGAACGATGTGTTCTACGTGTTCCTCAGCAACATTCTGGCAACGACTATCCAGACGCTGTGTCTGCTGCCGTTCACACTGCCCAAAGGCGGACGGTTTGACGCACAGGTGCTGCGGGAGATGCTCAAATATTCCTTGCCGCTGCTGGTACTCGGCGTGGCAGGCATCATGAACCAGACGCTCGACCGCATCCTGTTCCCGTATCTCTACGTCGGCGACAACGCACAAGCGCAGTTGGGAATCTACGGCGCGTGCTTCAAGGTGGCGATGGTGATGATGATGTTCACCCAGGCGTTCCGCTACGCGTACGAACCCTTCGTGTTCGCCAAGCACAAAGACCGTCAGTCGGTAGAGGCCTACGCCGATGCAATGAAGTACTACATCATCTTCTCATACCTCATCCTGCTTGGCGTCGTGTTCTATCTGGATATTTTCCGCTACATCATCTCCAGTGCCTATTGGGAGGGGCTGAAGATAGTGCCGGTGGTACTATGGACGTACGTGTTCCAAGGCATCTATTTCAACCTCAGTTTCTGGTACAAACTCACGGACGAAACCAAATGGGGCGCCTATTTCTCGCTCATAGGCCTGGCCATCACGCTGGTGCTGCAGATTGTCGGCGTGCCGCTCATCGGCTATTGGGCAAGTTGCGGCAGTAGTCTGGTGTGCTACTTCGTCATCATGCTGCTCTCGTATTTCATCGGCCAGAAGAAAGCGCCGATACCGTACGACCTCAAGCAAATCGGCTTGTACACCCTACTGACAATCGGTCTGCTGGCGGTGTATTACGCCCTGCGGCTCTATTACATCCACAACACATGGTGGCTCATGGCTGCCGGTACCGTGCTGATAGGTATCTATCTGCTGGTTTTAACCCGCAAGGACTTCCCGCTATCGGCTATCCCACATCGTAAATCGTAAAATCAAAACCAATCATATGTTCTCAGGAATCGTAGAAACCATGGCTCAGGTCGTAAGGATCGAGACCGAGCAAACCAATAAACATTTCACGTTGCGAAATCCGTTCGGCGAACCGCTGAGCATCGACCAGTCGATCGCCCACAACGGCGTGTGTCTGACGGTGGTGAAAATCGAGGGCGACCTCTATACCGTCACGGCGATGCAGGAGACGCTGCGTCTGACCAACCTCGACCTGTTGCGCGAAGGCGACTGGGTGAACGTAGAGCGTTCGATGCTCATGGGCACGCGGCTGGACGGACACATCGTACAGGGACATGTGGACCAGACGGCACGCTGCATCGAGGTGCGCGAGACAGAAGGCAGCTGGTACTACCGCTTCGAGTACCTCTCTTCGCGTGAGATGATCGAGCGCGGGTATTTCTGCGTGGACAAAGGTTCGGTGAGCATCAACGGCGTGAGCCTGACCGTGTGCGAACCCGACGTAAAAGGCGACAAAGGCTATGTATCTGTGTGCATCATCCCCTACACCCACGAGAACACCAACTTCAAATACATACAGGAGGGCATCGTGGTCAACATCGAGTTTGACATCCTCGGCAAGTACCTCAGCCGCTACGCAGCGATACTGAATAAAGCCTAACCCCTGCCCTTCCTTAAAAGGAAGGGGGAAGAATGGCAATGAGATTTTAGATAAAATAAATAATATATGAATCAAAACAGTTTATCATTTCAATTAGGAACATCCGTGGCACAATACTTGTTGCAATACGGAGAGAAGGAACTCAACTACGACGAGTTCAAACAAGGTATTGAGTTTGTAATGAAAGCCTCGACGGAGGCAAAAGAGGCAGGCGAGAAATTCCTTGCCGAAAACGCGAAACGCGAAGGCGTGAAGACGACAGCCAGCGGTCTGCAATACGAAGTATTGGAAACCACGCTGGGACAGAAGCCCAAAGCCACCGACAGCGTGAAAGTGCACTACGAAGGCACGCTCATCGACGGCACCGTATTCGACAGCAGTTATCGCCGCGGCGAACCTATCTCGTTCCCGCTCAACGGCGTCATCAAAGGCTGGACCGAAGGTCTGCAGCTGATGTCGGTCGGCTCGAAGTACAAACTCTTCATCCCGTACCAGCTCGCTTACGGCGAGCGCGGAGCAGGCGGTTCGATACCACCCTACGCAGCCCTCATCTTCACCGTGGAACTGCTTGGCATTGAATAACATCGAGACCTCGAAATTTTGAGATCACGTGACAATAAAAAATAACAATAAACAACAATGAAAAAAATCAGTATTATCCTTCTCGCCGCAATGGCATTGATCTCTTGCGGCAACACGTACAAGGCACACGATGTAGTGCTTGAGAATGAGACCGACTCGGTGAACTACGCCATCGGTCTGTTGAACGGTCTGCAAATCCGCATGTATTCGCTGCGTGACGACACCAGCGACGCTGCCGTTGCAGAGTTTATCGACGCCCTCGAAGCCGCTTATATGGGCGAAGAAGAGGAAGACCAGAACGAGATTGCAGCCAACGGCCGTCATTTCGGTCAGTCCGTCAAGGAGATGGAGAAAAAAGGTCTGGCAGAGAACGAAGCATGGACACTGAATGAGAAGATTTTCTTCCAGGGTCTGGTGAATGGTATGTACAACGACACGTCAGTAATGACCACCGAGGCTTCGCAGGCATATTTCATGCAGGCATACCAGACCACTATCGGCGGAGAGAACGAGAAACCCATCACCGCCAAGTGCCCGAAGAAAGCCAAGACGATCGAGCTCAAGTCCTACACCGACTCGCTCAACTATGCGTTCGGCATGCTCAACGGTTCACAGATGCGTACCTACGTGCTTGCCAACGACTCGGATGAAGCGGCTCTCGGTGAGTTTATCGACGCTATCAACGTCGGCCTGAAAGACAAAACCCGCAATCCGCGCGTGGTAGGCATGGGCAAGAATGTCGGCAAAGCCATCCGCGAGCAGGAGCCTGTCGGTCTGCTGGGCATCGAAGGTCTGGAGACCAACTACGAACTTATCAAACAGGGTTTCATCAACGGTCTGTACAACTACACCGAGCAATTTGACATGTCGTCCGCCAACCAGTACGTAGAGAGCGTCATCAGCCGTCTGCGTTATGGCAAGGTGAAAGAGGAAGGCGAGCAGTTTCTGCAGGAGAACGCCCTCCGCGACGGTGTCAAAGTGACCGAGAGCGGTCTGCAATACGAGGTGCTCAAGCAAGGCAAGGGCAAACGTCCGACGGCTGAGCAGACTGTGAGAGTGCACTACGAAGGCACGCTTATTGACGGCACTGTGTTCGACAGCAGCTACCAACGCGGCGAGCCTATCGAGTTCCCGCTCAACGGCGTCATCAAAGGCTGGACCGAAGGTCTGCAACTGATGCCTGTCGGCTCGAAATACAAACTGTATATCCCGTACAACCTCGGCTACGGCGAGCGTGGCGCAGGTCAGCAGATTCCGCCTTTCGCAACACTGATCTTCACTGTAGAGCTTTTGGCAATTAAATAGTTAAAAGATTAGAGTTTGAGTTTGGAGAAGTACGACAGTTTATAGTTATAAGTTTTTCTTTCTACTTTTAACAAGGCGGATTCTCTCAACTTTCAACTTTCGACTTTCAACTTGATCATGGGCGTCATCGCAAAGCAATCGATTCGTGGTACGATAGTGACCTATCTGGGCATAGCCGTCGGCTTTGTCACCACGTTCTTCGTGCTAACCCGTTTCCTCACTTCCGAGGAAATCGGGTTGGCGCGAGTGCTTATCGATGCAGCCACCCTGTTCATCGGTCTGGCGCAACTGGGTACGAGCAGCAGCGTCATCCGTTTCTTCCCCTATTTTAATGACGGGGACGAGGACCACGGGTTCTTCTTCTGGGCGCTGGTGGTGCCGCTCATCGGTTTCATCCTGTTCGCCGTGGTCTATTGGGCGTGTCATGCGCCGCTCAGCGCGTGGTTCGGCGACAAGTCGCCGCTGTTTGTGGACTACTACTACATGGTGCTGCCGCTGGCGTTTTTCATGCTCTATCAGAGTATCGGCGAGATCACCTGCAACGTGCTCATGCACATCGTGGTGCCGCGTGCCGTACGCGAACTCGTCGTGCGCGTCGGGCTGCTGGCGCTCTATCTGCTGTACGCTTTCCGCGTGCTCTCGCTTGACGGTTTTGTCATTGGCCTTTGCGTCAACTATGCCGTTGCGGCGATTATCAACCTCTGCTATTTTTTCTCGCTACGTCCGATACGCCTGTGCCCCGACTGGGCTTTCCTCAGGACCAACCCGTCGCTCGTCAAGCGCTATCTCATCTATACGGTTTTTCTGCTGGTCTCGGCAGTCACTTCGGTGCTGGCCCCCACCCTCTCGTCGTTCTTCGTCACGGCCAAGATGGGTCTGAACAGCACGGGTATCTTCGCCATCGCCACCTATATGGCGGTGATGGTCAGCGTGCCCTACCGCTCTGTGACGGCCATTGCCTCTCCGCAACTGGCACGCGCCATCAAGGAGCAGAACCGCACGGAGATATCCCATCTCATCCGCCAGGTCACACGCAATCTGCTACTCATCGGCGGATTCATCCTTCTGGCCATCTGGCTGAACATCGACCTCATCTACCGCGTCCTGCCAAACGGCGAGACCTATAGCGCGGCGCGCAATGTGGTCCTTATCCTTGGCGTCAGTCAATTGGTTTTGGCTACGTTCACTATCTGCCTAACGGCACTCAACTATTCGCGGATCTACGCCTTCAGTCTGGTGTTCTCGCTCGGCCTGACGGTCAGCGCCATCCTGCTGAACAACTACCTTGTGCCAATCTATGGCATGGAAGGTGCCGCACTCAGCAACCTGCTTTCCTACGGCATGTATTTCATCCTCATCGCCATCATGGTGGCGGCTCTCGGCCGCATCCATGTGGTGGACGGACGATGGTGGTGCATCTTGCTGATTCTCGTCGCCGTTTTCTCGCTCAACTGGCTCTGGCAGACCTATCTGCCTGCGCATAATATATGGCTGGACAGCATCCTTCGCTCCGTCGTCCTGCTCGGCAGCGGCGCTTTCATCGCCTATAAGGCGAAACTCTCACCGGAAATCAACGAACAGGTCGTTGGGAAATTAAAAATCAAGAATTGATTCACAATGCGCTATTTCGTAACTTTCTCATATTTGGGTACTGATTTCCACGGTTCGCAGTCTCAGCCTAACGGCGCGACAGTGCAGTCGGTGATGGAAGAGGCGTTCGCCACTATCCTGCGCCTGCCGACGCCGCTCACGTTCGCCGGACGCACGGATGCAGGCGTGCATGCCGAGATGATGGTAGCGCATTTCGATACGTTGGCGCCTATCCCCGCCAACCTCGGGCCGCGGCTCAACAACCTGCTGCCGGCATCCATTGCTATCCACGACATCCGTCAGGTCACCGACGATGCACACGCACGCTTCGATGCCCTCGAACGCACCTACCGTTATCGCATCACCACGCGCAAGGATCCGTTCAACTGCCATATACGTACCCGCATAGCCTCGTCTCTGGACTTCGATGCCATCAATGACGCAGCCGTTCACCTGCTCGGCACCCAGGATTTCAACTCTTTTTGTCGCACGCACACGGACGTGAAGACCACTGTCTGCACGGTCACCGATGCACGGTGGGTAGTAGAGAACGACTACGAATCGTATTTCTCGATTTCCGCCAACCGCTTTCTGCGCAACATGGTACGCGCCATCGTAGGAACGCTCTTCGAGGTAGGACGCGGACGGATGAGCGAAGACGAGTTCGCGGACGTCATCAATGCCCACGACCGCAGGAACGCCGGTCATTCGGCACCCGCAGAAGGCCTGGCGCTTGTAGATATCAAATATCCAAACCATATTTATTATGAAGACTAAACTCTCTACCCTGCTGCTTGTTGCAGCCGTTTTGGGCGCTTGCTGTTCTGCGCCGCAGTACCAAACTACGTCACAGTCGGCTATCAACCGTCTGACCAAGTCAGCCTCGTTTGCCATGCCGAAAGTACCCGTACCTTCGTTCCCCGACCGCACGTTCAACGTGCTGGACTACGGAGCTGACCCCACGGGTGTAGCCCTGGCTACCGAAGCCATCCAGTCGGCCATAGATGCCTGCACGGAAGCAGGTGGCGGCACCGTCATCATCCCCAAGGGGCTCTACACCACAGGCCCGATTACGCTCAAATCGAACGTACGCCTGTACACCGAGTACAACAGTTTCGTGGTCTTCAGCCACGACCTCGACCTCTATGAGATCTACGACGAATGGTTTGAAGGCATCCCCACCAAGCGCTGCACGAGTCCGCTCAACGCACTCAACGCAGAGAACATAGCCATCACCGGCCACGGCACTTTTGATGGTAACGGCGACTGGTGGCGTCCGCTCAAGCAAAGCAAAGTGGCGCCCGTACAATGGAAGAAACACCTCAAGGAGAAAGGCGGCATCGTGGAGAACAATATCTGGTATCCGGACCAAGGCTCCGTGATTGCACAGACCTATTGCGTAGACCAGAACGTGCCGATGATCACCGACGACAGCATCTGGGCACAGGTCAAATCGTTCCTCCGTCCGGTGCTGCTTCATTTCGTGGGCTGCAAGAACATCCTACTCGAAGGCGTGACCTTTGAGAACTCGCCTGCATGGAACCTCCACCCGATGTGCTGCGAGAACCTCATCCTGCGCGACCTCAACGTGCGCAATCCGTGGTACAGCCAGAACGGCGACGGCGTGGATATCGAGAGCTGCAAGAACGTGGTGATCAGTCATTGCTCGTTCGACGTAGGCGATGACGCCATCTGCATGAAGTCCGGCAAGGACAAACCCGGTCGCGACCGCGGCATCCCGACGGAGAACGTCGTAGTGGATGACTGCACCGTCTATCACGGCCACGGCGGCTTCGTGTGCGGCTCGGAGATGTCGGGCGGCATCAAGAACGTAGAGGTGCGCAACAACCTGTATATCGGTACGGACGTAGGTCTGCGCTTCAAATCGACCCGCGGACGCGGTGGCGTGGTGGAGAACATCTACATCAAGGGTGTCAACATGGTGAATATCCCCAACGAGGGTCTGTTGTTCGACCTGTTCTACGGCGGCAAGGGTGCCGGCGAAGAGACCGAAGAGGAGATTGCCGCACGCATGAATGCCGAGGCTCCGGCCGTCAGCGAAGAGACGCCTGCGTTCCGTAACATCGTCATCGAAAACGTCAACGGCCTCAACATCAAACGCGCCATCTATTTCAACGGCCTGCCGGAAATGAAGATTCAGAATGTCACCTTGCGTAACATCATCATCAGCGCCACCGAAGGTGCGCTCTTCCGCCAGACCAACGGTCTTGTCATCGAGAATGTGGATATCCGTCCTACCAAAGGCGAAGCCTTCACCCTTTCACCTACTGTTGAAAATGTCAAGATCAATTGATAGTATTATACAAGCACAAAGTGCTGGTCCTACAGTGCTAACGGTCCTACAGCGGAGCGGTCTTACAGCCGCTTTAGCGGCGGTCATGAGCGGCTGCGCTATGCAGCCTCGAGTGACCACTTCGTTCTGGCGCATTGGTACGCCTGCCGACTCTACGAAGGCGGGTTATGCCGTGCTGCACGAAGGCAAGAAAGTGCGGCATTGCTACCCTATTACCGAATGGACGGACACCCTGCCTAATTATGTAGGTAAGACTGATACGTATCATAGCCTTCATCACCACGGCGTAGCCGTAGAAAGCGAGCTAATGGCTTACCGCATCTATTTCGACAAGAAACAAACCATCGACCCCTATTGCAAGCGCAAGCCGCAACTCGAGTTGGCGCAGAGTTATTGGTATCCCAATGACAGCCTGTTAGCACTTGGTTACGGCGATGATATATTGCGCGTTTCAGGCACAGTAGGTGTCGGTAGCGTGAAGTACTGGAACGGTCAAAAACACTGCCACATCGAGCCCGTAGCCGAACGCAGCGAAAGTATCGTCAAGCAGACAAGGAATAGTGCCACTATTGAGGTAGATGTCAAAGGCTGGCAACCATCAGGCAGTCCTACAGTGGAACGGTCCTACAGTGAAACGGTCTTACAGCAGAGCGGTCTTACAGGCGAAGCCGATCGTGTAGTAGACATGAGTATCCAATACACCATGCAGGCAGGGCATCGTGACATGCGATGCGACGTCACGCTCTCCGCGCCCGTAGATGGTCTCTGCACCGGCGTTCAGTCCATTCCCGCGAAAGGTCCGAATCCCGCAGCTGACAGCCAATGGCTGAGCGAGCAACTGCCCAACGGCGTTCTGTTAGCCAGTTGGGGCACAGACTGGCCTGTGAACGATTCCGCCAAGTATGCCAAAGAGACCGTCGGTCTCGCTGTTTTTATTCCCAAAGCCTACGCCGGCGAAATGGTTCACGATAAGAGCAATAACCTGTGCTTGCTAAATCTTACAGGCACTGAAAGTGCCGGTCTTACAGCAAAGCGGTCCTACAGCAATAGCGATCCTACAGCGAAGCGGTCAGAAATGTGC
>Ga0310786_10005348_pt1 | contig 17492 bp, 5 predicted proteins | sample AusTroGonzalo_MG_FD_203881 | JGI IMG/M metagenome (GOLD analysis project Ga0310786, IMG submission 203881) | Bovine rumen microbial communities from tropical cattle in Woodstock, Queensland, Australia - Gonzalo_03 (v2) (version 2) | ecosystem: Host-associated > Mammals > Digestive system >... | reverse complement strand
CGATATCGAATTCAGGACCTGCGCTGAAGTACGTCAGTGTATCGGACTGTCCCATGACCGTTCCGTTGGCGCTGATGAAGTTGTTCTTGTCGCCAATGCGGACGCTCGTCAGGAATGCATCGTTCTTAAGAGTTTCCGGACGTCCTGCGTATGCACCAATCTTCGGCGTAGAAACCGGCTTGACGAGCTTGACGGCAAAGCGGATGTTGTCGTCACCCGTAACGCGAACGTAGGGGTTCGCGTTTGTCGGAATGTTGTTGCTCTTGTCAGAGTAAGAGGCTCCGAGGAGTTCCGGAACAAGGCGGATGCGGTCGCCGGCGTGGATGACATTCTGCTTTTCGTCATAGATGAACATCTGGGATCTGCCGGTACCCTGCGGTGCGTTAGGCGGAATGTATTCGTCACGTTCGCGCTGGATGTATTTGCCGGTTTCCTGGCGGTTGAGCGGTTCGGAGGCGTTGACCGAGAGAGCGCCCTTGAGCAGGCGGGCCGACGTGATGACCGGTGCGCACTTGTCGTAGAGCGTGTAGGTCGTTTCGAAGAAGCCGCTTGCCGCACCCTTGAGCGGAGAAACCGTGCCGTTTCCGTCGTTTTCGCCGCTGGTAGAACCGTAAGGATAGGCGAGGCTTGCAGGAATGTTGATCTCGATAATGCTGTAGGTGTTCGTGACCAGGGTATCCTTTGTCGTTACGGAGTCAACCTGAACGATGGTCTGCGATGTTACGCTGGAATCGCGGATTGTCCAGAAGGATTCCTTCGGAACGATGACGCCACCTGTCGTATCGGCGGAGATGATGAACGAACGCGTGATGCCCGGATTGCCCCAGACCGTCACGATGCTGTCGAGCATGTCCTTGGTCTTGAGCTTTCTTTCGAACATAATGTAGACCACGTCCGGAACACCGTCGCCTTCCTTGTCGATCATTTCGGCATGGTAAACCGGTACCGGGCGAGAAATGAGCGTGACGGCGACCGTCTTACAGCCAGCCGGATTGATGGCGTTGAAGCTCTGGTCGGTGATGGTGAATCCGCCAGTCGTTTTCGGGGTCACCTGTGCGCCAATCGGAACAAGGGACTTGTCGGCGTTACCGCTGATGACGAACGTCCAGCTCTTTCCGTTGTTGGTCGTGGTTCCCTTTCCGATGACGGTCGGAACGCCAACCGTGCCTGCGACGGCGAGCGGCCATTCGCTCTGGGACGAGAGGATCACCGGTTCGGAGAATGCCACCATGACGGTATCGTAATCGCTATTGTCGTCGTCAGCCTTTTCGAGGATGGAAACGCTTTCGAGCGTGGGGAGGATGCCATCGGTAATCTTTGCGACTTCCGGGTTTGCCGTGCCACGGTCAGCCACGTAGGTCGTGATCTTTCCGGACGGACTCGGGTTCTTTTGGATAAGGCTCGTGTCGATCGGAATGACGACTTCGCTCATGTCGACGTAAGTCGCGGCGTTGAGGGCTACCTTTACCGTATCGGCCATGCCGTCGATAAAGTACCTGATGCTATCCAGCGTGTAGCCTTCTGCAAGCTTATTCGTGAAGATGATCTTCAACTGGTCGGCCTTGTTGTCGCAGTCGGTATCTTCGGCAAGCACGGTCTGCGGCGACGGAACCTTGGATTCGGCGAAGAAGCTCTGTTTAGAAATATCATCTTCGTCATCCGGGTCCGTGTAGACGACCTGGATCGTATCGCCTGCGAAGAACGAAATTTCGGAGGTTTGGTTCCTTGTTTCCTTGGAGTGGTTGACCGCTGTAATCGTTCCGCTGACAAAGTGGCCGGGGTTAGCCGGGTCTGCTGTCAGGGTGACCTTGAGGATGTCGTTCTTCTTGTTGTTGATCACCTGGACTTCGAGCGTCTGGACATTGCCCTTAGCCTTATCCTTGTCCGTCAATTCGATGATGAACGGAGTTCCTTCCGGATTTGCCGGGCTTACGATCGGTGTACCGGCCGTAGGATCCTTGATGACGAGCTGAGATGCCGTGGCGTCACCCTTCGAGAAGTTCACGTAATAGGTTCTGTTTTCGAAGGCGCAGCCACCGTTTTCGGTGCAGGCTTCGCACGTGGGGTTCGGGCCTGCAAAGACCGTAATGTCCACCTTCTTGGAGCCAATGCCCATCTTCACCGGAATGTCGAGATCCCACATATCCGACGGAATGTCGTACTTGGCAATGATTTCGGTTCCGGCTTCGTTCAGGAGCCACTTGTCGAGACCGTCAAAGAATGCCTGGCCAGAAACCTTGATGCCGTTTGCCCAGACCTTCGTGATAAAGCCGCCTTCGCTCACGTGAGCCTTGCCGGTGACGTGGACTGTGCTGCTTGTCTGGTCGATGTCGATGTGGGAACCATTAGAGACGTTGAACGGAGGATCGAACGTAATGTCCATCTTGTAGTTCGCTCTCTTGGTTTCCATTTCCTTCTTGGAAGGACTGTAACCCCAGATGAATTCGTCTTTGCGGTAAACGGAAACGTACGGGTTTTCGATGGCGAGGTCGAGGTCGATATCGCCGGCATCCTTTTCTTCGCAAGGCATGCCCGGATAGTCCTTTTCTTCGTCGTTCGTACGGGAGTGCGGCATCCAGCTCCAGTCACCCGGATTGGCGTCGAGGCTTTCCTGGCTGGTGATGTCGGTGACCCAGTGCCACTTGTCGCCCGAACGGCAGTAGAGTCTCTTGTTCTGCGGCGGGATGTCGAGCGGGTCGTCCTGGCCCACGGCGCGGATACGGGCCACAAAGAGAACGTCCACGCGGAAGCGGCTGGAACTCTTGATGACGGTGGAACCGAGCGGGATCGGGAAGTACCACTGCCAGGTCTTGGTCTTTTCGTCGTAGGTGTCTTCGATCTTGACCGGACGGGCGTGGCGGAATCCTTCGTTCAACTGAGCAAGTGTAGATGCGTCGCAGGCCTTGTTGAAGCCTGCTTCGTCGTATGCCTGGCAAATGTCGGTACGGATAGCGACGTCGTCGTAGAGGTCGTCATCGCCGCGCATGTACATACGGACGGTGAGGCTGTCGAACGGTCTTGCTTCGTTGTTGAAAATGTTCATGTTGATGGCCGGCTTGCCGTCCCATTCGTACTGGTATGTTCTCACGCTAAAGTCGTACCAGGCCACCGGAGTCGTGAACTTGAGCAAGTTGCCGTTGTCGTCGACTGTAGACTGGGCGCCGTTGCTTTCGACCATGAAGTAGTAGGTCGTCTTTTCCTTGAGGCCGCCAATCTTCACGTAGTGGAACTGAGTCGGAATGCCGGATACGTCTGCGTTGCCGCTTCCGCTGTTGTAAGCAAATTCTGCGGAGGTGGAGTGCGGCTTGGTATCCCAGTAGACCTTGGATTCGTATTCGCCGTTCGGGGTGTACCACATGATTTCGGCGCTGTCGGCAGTGACGTTACAGACGGTGACGTTTGCGATGTTTGCGTTTTCGACAGTGCTGAGCGTCGTGAACGTGTACGGAGTCTGGGTGCTGTCGACGAGGAACTTGGTCTTGGTGTTTTCGGGCTTGTAGGCGTTAGAACCCGTTACATAGAAGTAGTAGGCGGTGCCCGGAGTCAAGTCGTGGAGAACGATGTCGTGATGGACGCCAGCTTCGGTGCTTGTTGCGGTCAAGTTGTACTGGCCTTCGGTCGTGCCGTAAGAGATTGTTGCGGTGCCGCGCTGGGTGAGCTTGATGGTCACGATGGCGGAGTCCATGCTCACGTGGCGGATTTCGACGCTGATGTCCGGGGCGAGGGTCTTGTCGACCTTCTGGGCGGCGAGCATGCCTGCACTGACCAAGGTTGCAGCAGCGTCGATACAGGTTTCAGAAAGGTGGTAGTCTTCCCAGCTCTTGTTGTCAGGAACCCAGGAGTTCGTAAGGCCCGGAGTCACGCCACCAAAGAGGGCGCCGGTCGGCGGATTGTACTTGTAGCTTGCACCCGGCATGTTCTTGCCTTCGGGGTTTGCTGCGCGGTGGTGCGGATGGGCGTCGTTCTTGTCGCCGATACCCAGGATGAACGAAACGTCCCACGGGTTCACGCCCAACATGTAGTTGAGCTGGTTGATGGCGAGCTGGCGCATTTCGTCGGCTTTCCAGTTCGGGGTGCCCACGTTCGGGAGTGTAAGGCCTTTCTGTTCGATATCCTTGGCGACGTCTGCGTAGGCAAGAACTTCGAAAATGTTACCGGTCTGGTAGCGGTTGTAAATCCAGGTCTGGTCGGTGTGCATCGTGAACCAGATCGGGTCGAACTGGAACGTACGGGACTTCCAGTTGCCGGTTGCCGGGAGTTCGATGGAGCCGTTGCCGTTTCCGCTCATGTCGTTCAAGTTACTGATCATGTCGATGATACAGTCTTCAACGGCGTTGAGCCATTCGCTTTCGGTCAAGTGGTATTCTGTCGTAGCCTTGGTCTTGTCGGCAAGGATCAACTTATACAATGCATAAAGGGCGTAGGAGTAGGCGTTTGCCCAGCTGGTGTTCTTGACGTCCTTGAAGAATCCCTTGTTGTTCGTGACGAACCAACCGCCATCGAAGAAGCCCGGACCCTGGGCGTATTCCTGGCCCTGGACCATGTTCTTGGTGCGGAGCATGTCGTCGGTGTATTTTTCGTCGCCGGTGGCGTAAAGGAGGGCCACAGAAGCGAGTGCCATGTCGTCATAGAATTCGTTGTTGCCGTTGTAAGCCGGGCTGGACCAGCCTGCTGCCTTCTTGTTGTTGGTGTAGGTCTTGCCCTGGGCCATGGACTTTGCAAAGTCGTACATCTCTTTAGCGACCTGCAAGCAGCTGTCGGCAAAAGCCTTGTATTCGGGATAGTCGCTGTAAAGCTTTGCGACGAGGGCCAAGCCGGCAGCCGTTTCACCACCGATGTTGGCACCGATTTCACCGAGACGGACGGTTCTGGAAGCCGGACCGCCACGGTCTGTAGCAGATGCGGAATTGTCGACCGGGAGCTTGTCCTGGTTTTCGGGGCGTCCCCACCAGGCGTGGTCCGAACCGAAGTTACCGACGGAGAGGGCCATATCATCGATGACACCCTTGGCACGCACGTAGGCGCGGAGGACGAAGTCAGCACCGTGCTTGGCTTCGCGCATCATGTCCGGGATACCGTCCGTGTTGACGGTTTCACCCTGGTTGTAGGCGTAATGGTCTTCGTCCGCTTCCGGGTTCGTTGCCGCCATGACAGCTGCCACCATGAAAGCGTACATCTGGGTCTGGGATTCCTTCAGATGGTCACCGCAGTCGTAGTAACCACCTTCGAGGGTCCCTGCAAGAGCTTCGTTGAAAGGTCCGCGAACGTCTTCGGCGTCGGTAACGATAGGACCGCCACCGTCCTTGGTATGGCTTGCGGGGTGGAACCAGGATTCGCCGTTACCACTGCGGTTGATGCCGTAGAACTTGAGGGCGGCATCCTTCACCATGGAGTAGACCTTGTTGGAGATGATAAATGTGCTAGAAATGTCGTCGCCGACTTTAATGCGGAGACGTGTTTCGGTCGGAACACTCTGCGGAATGCTACCGATCATAATTGTGCCGGATTGCCCCTTGATATCGACCTGATAACGCTTCTGGTCGTTCGTGGCGGCGTTGGTGCCGGCGATGATGGTCCAGTCGGAGGTCGTCGTTTGGCCAGAGGAGGTCAGTGCGCCTGTGATGGCCGGAGCAAAGGACTTGCCGTTGACATCAACGACTTCAAAGGAGGATGCGTTACCGACGTAATAGAATTTACGTTCCAGGTCCGTTTCGAGATAGCCAGCCTGGTTCACGCGAATCGGCGACATACGGTAGTTGATGGCGTCCAGGTAGGCCTGGTTCAACGTATCTGGAATCAATGCGTTCGGAGCGTATGCTGCCGGAGTCAGGTTTTTCGGCAACATGTTCTTTTTCTTGGTGACGGATGTATCAAAGTTCTTGAAAACTGTCGAATCCCAAGTCAACGGGAACGTCGGTCTGATCAAGTCGTAAGGAGTGGGTTGTTCTTGTTGCGCAGCCATTAGAGAGGTAGCCGCACACAAAGCTAACAGATACTTCTTGATACTCACAATATCTCCTTTTTTGCATAATCAAAAAAGCGGGCAAAACACGTCTTGCCCTCTATATATATTTACTCAAAAGATAAAATAGATTATTTATGCAAAAATGTATTGTGATATATTCCTTTTTTGTTCTCAAAATATTCTCCGATTTGCTTTTCAGAATCATAAAGTGTATCATATGAAAGCTGAAAAATGCAAAAATACGGAGAATGGGTTCTTAAAGCTTTCGTTCTTATAATATTTGTATATAGAAATTTACAATTTGTTTGAAAAAATAGCCTCCTGGACCGTTAAATCCAGGAGGCATTTCTGTAATTACCGTTTTCTCTTGAAACCGAGAGTCTTGGTCTTGCTGTCGGAGGCCTTTTCGGCGATGGCTCCGACTTCAGAGCATGTAGCCTTGTAGTCGTTGCTTGTTTCGTCGAATTTTGTGGCGCAGAAGGATTCTGCCGTAAAGTCGAACTTCGCGATGTAGGCGCCTGTACCGATCTTGTGGCCCTTCTTGGCGACTGGGGCTTCGTTATCCTTGGCGGCCCATTCCACGTTGAGCTTGAGGATGCCGTTATCGACCAGGTCGCGGACTGTCGAAAAGTTCTCGCGCGGAATGTCAAGCTTGTAGGTGTTGATGTACTGGCCGAGGTTGTCGTAGAGATCCATGACGATTTTCAGGTGGAAGTCGTACATGGGCTGACCATCCTTGGTCGTGAAGCTTGCTGACGGCATCGTGACTTCGACGATGAAGTTCGGACCCGAGTTCACGTATGTTGCGGTGTCGATGACTCCGATGACCGTTCCGTTCCTGTTGATGAAGTTGTGTTTGCCCCCAATCACCGCTGTTGTCACGAAAGCATCGTTAGCGGCTTCCGGTCGGCCGATATTGGCGTTCTGCTTTGGCGTCGAAACAGGTGTGGCCAGAGTAACCTTGAAGCGGATGTTGTCGTTGCCCGTGATGCGGACGTAAGGGTTGAACTTTGTCGGGGCGTTGTTGTTCTTGTCGATGTAGGCAGATCCGAGTTCCTGAGGAACGAGGCGGATGCGGTCACCGGCGAGGAAGACGTTGTCCTTCTCGTTATAGATGAAAGCCTGAGTCTTGCCAGTGCCTTGTGGTAACTCGGACGGAATGTATTCGCCGCGTTCACGCTGGATGTACTTGCCGTTGTTGTTCAGAATGGTCAAGGGCTCGGACATATTGACTGTGAGCATCCCCTTGATGAGGCGTGCTGTCGAAATGACCGGGGGGCACTTGTCGTACAGCGTATAGGTCATCTCGAAGAACCCGTTTGCAGAACCCTTGAGTGGGGAAACCGTTCCGTTTCCCTCGTTTTCGCCATAGGTTGTGCCATAAGGGTAGGCGAGGGCTGCAGGAATGTTGATTTCGACTATGCTGTAGGTGTTGATGGAATCCTTTGTCGTCGAGTCGGCTAGCATAACTTTGAACGGGGCCGAAGACGAATCGCGGAGGGTCCAGTAGGTTTCTTTGGGCTTGATGATGCCTCCTATGGTGTCGGCTGTTGTCCTGAACGTGCGGGTGATGCCCGGATTGCCCCAGACCGTCACGACACTGTCGAACATATCCTTGGTCTTGAGCTTTCTTTCGAACATAATGTAGACCACGTCTGGAACGCCGTCGCCCTCTTTGTCGATCATTTCGGCATGGTAAACGGGTACCGGGCGCGAAATGAGCGTTACAGGTACCGTCGGTTTGCATCCAGCCGGGGCTATGGGGTTAAAGCTCAGGTCGGTGATGGAATATCCGTCGGTCGTTCTTGCGGAAGCCAGTGCGCCGATGGGGACTAGCGTCTTGCTTGCATTGCCGCTGATGACCAGCTGCCAGCTCTTGCCGTTGTTCGTTGTTGTTGCAGGACCGACGAGCGTCGGGGTACCTGCGGCACCCGAGATGGCGAGAGGCCATTCGTTCATAGAAGAAAGGATGACTTCTTCCGAGAAGGCGATGAGGACGGTGTCGTATTCGCTCAGGTCGTCAGCCTTTTCGAGAATCGAGACGCTGGTAAGCGTCGGGAGAATGCCGTCTGTTATTTTTGCTATTTCTGCATTGGGGATTCCCTTGTCGGCGATGTAAGTTGTTATTTTCCCGGATGGGGAGGCATTCGTCGGGATAAGGCTTGTGTCGATAGGGATGGTGACTTCGTTCTGGTCCGCATATTTCGATGCAATGAGCGGAACTTTTACGGAATCTGCCATACCTTCGATAAAGTACCTGATGCTGTCAAGCGTGTAACCCTCTATAATCTTGTTCGTGAACACGATTCTCAGCTGGTCAGCCTTGTTGTCACAGTCCGTGTCTTCGGCGAGAACCTTCTGTGGCGACGGGATCTTGGATATGGCGTAGAAGGACTGCTTCGAAATGTCGTCTTCATCATCCGGATCGGTATAGACAACCTGGATGGTGTCTCCGGCGAAGAACGAAATTTCGGAAGTCGGGTTCCTCGTTTCCTTGGAATGGTTGACGGCGGTAATCGGGCCCCCAATGAAGTGGCCGGGATTTGATTCGTCTGCTTTCAAGGTTACAACGAGCTTGTCGTTCTTCTTGTTGTTGATGATCTCGACATCGATAGTCTTTGCATTGCTCTTGACCTTGTCTTTGTCCATCACGTCAATATAGAATGTCGTGCCTTCCGGATTGGCGGGGCTGATAATCGGGTTGCCGTTGACTAGGGCGTCCTTGATGACGAGCTGCGATTCCGTGGCGTCACCCTTGGAGAAGTTCACGTAGTAGGTTCTGTTCTCGAAGGCGCAACCGCCGTTTTCTAAGCAGATATCGCACGTGGGGTCTGGGCCTGCAAACAAGGTAATGTCAACCTTCTTGCTGCCAATTCCCATCTTTACAGGAATGTCGAGATCCCACATGTCGGTCGGAATGTCATACTTGGCAATGATTTTTGTTCCGCTTTCGTCAAGAATCCATTTGTCCAATCCGTCAACAAATGGCATTCCGCTCACCTTGACGCCATTGGCCCAAATCTTTGTGATGTATCCGCCTTCGGAAACGTGAGCCTTGCCGGTGACGTGGACGGTGCTGCTGGTCTGATCGATATCGATATGGGATCCGTTGGATACGTTGAACGGTGCATCGAGCGTCATGCTGATTTTGTAATTGGCTCTCTTGGTTTGCATTTCCTTCTTGGAAGGACTGTAACCCCAGATAAATTCATCCTTGCGGTAGACGGAAACATACGGATTCACCGGAGCTGCATTAAAGTCATTGTCTCCTTCGTCTTTTTCGATACACGGCATACCGGGGTAATCCAGTTCTTCGCCGTTTGCGCGAGAGTGCGGCATCCAGCTCCAGTCACCCGGATTTGCGTCCAAGGTGGGGGCGCCCGGAGTTTCGTTGGACGGAGCGTACCATTTGTTACCGGAGTAGCAATAAAGTTTTTTGTTCGGCGCCTCGTTCATCAAGTCCTTGTAGGGTGGGTACGGACTGCGGTGATCGAATCTCACGTCAAAGCGCAGGCGGCTAGAACTCTTGATGACGGTGGAGCCGAGGTTAAGCGGGAAGTACCATTGCCAGGTTCCTGTAGCATCGTCGTAGGTGTCTTCAATTTTGACAGGGTGTGCGTCGCGCAGGAGTCTTGCGAGTTCCTCGATGGTTTCTTCAGGGCAGGCGCCGCTGAATCCTGCTTCGTCATAGTCGTTGCAAATGTCCGTGCCCATGCCGATATCGTTTTCGATTTCGTCGGTACCGCGCATGTAAAGGCGGATGGTCAAACTGTCGAATGCTCTAGATTCGTTATTGAAAATGTTGATGTTGACCATGGCCATATCGACCTGCCAAGGGTACTGGTAAGTCTTTACGCTGAAGTCGTACCACGTGACGGGTGTCGTGAATTTTAGCGGCTTGCCGTCTTCGTCAACATTGGCAAAAGCTCCGTTACTTTCGACCATGAAGTAATAAGTCGTCTTTTCCTTGAGCCCTCCAATCTTTACGTAATGGAACTGGGTCGGAATGCCGGACACGTCGGCGTTTCCGGTTCCGCTGTTGTTGGCGTATTCGGCTGCAGTGGAGTGCGGCTGTGTGTCCCAGTAAATTCTGGATTCGTATTCGCCGTTGGGGGTGTACCACATAATTTCGGCGCTATCCGCAGATACGTTACAGACGGTGACGTTTGTAATCTCTGCGCTTTCGACGGAACTCGGTGTCGTGAAGGAATACGGCGTCTGGGTGCTGTCGACCAGGTACTTGGTCTTTTCGTTTTCGGGTTTGTAGGCGTTTGCGCCCGTAACGTAGAAGTAATAGGTGGTGCCTGGAGTCAAGTTACGGAGGACGATATCGTGCTGGACGCCTTTGAGGTTATCTGTTGCGGTAAGCGTATATTCGCCTTCTGCGGTGCCGTAATGAATGACAGCTGTTCCACGTATGGTCAGATTTACAGTCACGATGGCGGAGTCTGCGCTTTTGTGGCGAATTTCTACGCTTATGTCTGGTGCCTGTGTCATGTCGAATTTGTGGGCGACAAGGCTGACGGCGCCAAGGAACGTTGCCGAAGCGTCAATGCAGACTTCGGATTTTTCGTAATCTTCCCAGCTCATAGTCTTGGGAATGAACGAGTTGGCTCCACCGGGCCTGATGCCTCCAAGGAAGGCGCCGGTGGGGACTTTATACGGGTAATGACCGCCTGGAACATTTGTTCCTTCTGGGTTTGAAGCGCGGTGGTGCGGGTGGGCATCGTTCTTGTCTCCGACGCCGTAGATAAACGAAATGTCCCACGGATTCACGCCGAGCATATAGTTCATCTGGTTGATGGCGAGCTGCTGCATTTCGTCGGTTTTCCAGTTGGGGGTGCCCATATGCGGAAGTATGATACCCTGGGCTTCTATGCTTTTGGCGACATCGACGTATGCCATGACATCAAGAATGTTGCCGGCCTGGTAGCGGTTGTAAATCCAGTCCCCCGAAGGCGATGCCATGTTGTACCAGTCGGCGTCGTAGGTAACTTTATTCTGTTTCCAGATGATGCTTCCCATGGGAAGTTCGATGGATCCGCTCCCGGCCCCTTCTGACATATCGGAAACGTTGTAAATCAAGTTGGCGACGCAGTCTTCAACGGCATTCAGCCATTCATCTTCGGTCAGACCGTATTGCGTGATGGCCTTGTTTTTGTCAGAGAGAATGAGTTTGTACAAGGCGTAAAGGGCGAACGTGTAGCTGTTTGCCCAACTCGTTGACTTGACGTTTTTCAAAAAGCCCTTGTCATTTGTGACAAACCAGCCGCCTTCAAAGCAACCGGCACAGTTTTCCATATATTCCTGAGTTGGAGCCGTTTCACCTTTGTCGCCAATTTTTACTCCTGACGGCACTAAGTTTCTGGTACGGATCATGTCATCGGCGTATTGCCTGTCTCCGGTGGCGTAGAGAAGAGCTACAGAGGCGAGTGCCAGGTCGTCGTAAAATTCATTGTTGCCGTTATAGGCTTGACTGGACCAGCTTGCTGCAGATGTGTTGTTCTTAATCGGCTTGTCGCCGTCATAGGTGCTTTTACCTTGAGCGATGGCCTTGGCCAGGCTGTACATTTTTTCTGCAACCATCAAGCAGCTGTCCGCAAAATCTTCGTATTCGGAATAATCTTTGAACATCTTGCCAAGAATGGCAAGGCCTGCTGCTGTTTCTCCGCCAATGTTCGAGCCTATTTCACCTAAGCGGACCATTCTTGAACTAGGGCCGCCTCGGTCTGTTGCTGATGGCGAACCATCTACCGGAAGGTCGTCCTGATTTTCCGGGCGTCCCCACCAACCGTGGTCAGAACCTTTCGCTCCAATGGAAAGTGCCATATCGTCGATGACGCCTTTTGCCCTTACAAAGGAACGGAGTACAAAATCAGCGCCGTGCTTCGCTTCGCGGAGCATGTCCGGGACACCGTCGATTCCGCCTGCTCCGTGGTTGAATTTGTAATGGTCTACGTCTACATCCGGGTTCGTGGCCGCCATGACCGCAGCGACCATAAAGGCATACATCTGGGTCTGGGATTCTTTCAGATGGTCGCCACAGTCGTAGTAACCGCCTTCGAGGGTTCCTGCCATTGATGCGTCGTAATGGTTTCGAACTTCGGTTTTGTCGCCGACAGTTACTGCGCCCGCGCCATCTTTCGTGTGGCTTGCCGGGTGGAACCAGGAATCGCCGAAACCGCTGCGGTTGATGCCGTAGAACTTGATAGCGGCATCCTTGACCATGGTGTACACCTGGTCGGATATGATGAACGTGCTAGAAATTTCATTGCCGACTTTAATGCGGAGGCGGGTGTCGGTAGGGACTCCTTGCGGAATGTTTCCGATCATGATTGTGCCGGATTGGCCGGTAATATCCACTCTATAGCGCATCTGGTCATTTGTGGCTGCATTTGTGCCTGCGACAATGGTCCAGTCAGAGGAGGTTGTATGACCAGAAGACTTTAGCGTGCCGGTAATGGCTGGGCTAAAGGGCTTGCCATTGACATCGACGATTTCAAAAGTCGATGCGGTCCCGATGTAGTAGAACTGACGTTCCTTGTCGCTTTCCAGATAACCCGCCTGGTTTACGCGGATGGGCGACATGTGGTAATTGATGGCGTCGAGATAAGCCTGGTCTAGCGTGTCGACGATGTAGGCGTTCGGTGCGTAAAAAGGAGTTGTCCTGATTTTAGGCACTGTGTTCTTTTTCTTGGTGACCGAAGCGTCATAATGATCAAAAACGGTCGTATCCCATGTGAGTGGGAATGTCGGCCTGATCAGGTCGTATGGAGTGGGTTGTTCTTGTTGTGCGATTGCAGACTGCACGACAACAAACAGTATCATAAGATACTTTGTAATGGACATTTTTCCTCCCAAACATATAAAAAGGCAAAAATTGAATTTTGCACTTTTACTTTATCTACTTGGTAGTTAAAGTAAATTATTTGAGAGGAATGGGTTTAAAATAAATTTATTTCTGTTCTCAAATTGTTCCTAGACAATGTAAATTTTTAGTGTAAAAAAAAGACCGTCCTTGCGGGCGGTCTCCAAATTCTTGGAAAAGCGTTGTTAAAATCGCTTATTAGTCCCCAGTGAAGATTATCACGAGAACAGAGGCGATGAATGCTGCGGAAACGGCGATGAATTCCCACGGATTGTCCATAACGGCGGACTTGGCGGTGCCGCTGGTTTCCTGTGCGACCTTCTGTTCTTCTTCGGCCTTGGCCTGAGCTTCAGCTTCGGCGGCCTTCTTTTCTTCTTCAGCCTTGGCGAGTGCTGCGGAGTCTACCGGAGCTTCAGCCTTTGCTTCGAGGACTTCGGTGGCTTCGGCGGCAGGAGCCTGAGCTTCAGCCGGAGTAGCTTCTGCGGCCGGGGCGACTTCAGCGGCAGGTGCCTGAGCAGCAGCCGGGACAGCTTCAGCGGCAGGTGCCTGAGCGGCAGCCGGGGCGACTTCAGCGGCAGGAGCCTGAGCAGCGGCCGGGGCAGCTTCAGCGGCAGGAGCCTGAGCAGCGGCCGGGGCAGCTTCAGCGGCAGGTGCCTGGGCGGCGGCCGGGGCCGCTTCAGCGGCAGGTGCCTGAGCAGCGGTCGGGGCAGCTTCAGCGGCAGGAGCCTGAGCAGCTTCAGCAGCAGGTGCTGCTTCTACCTTAGCGGCGACGGCTTTCTTTGCAGGAGCGGCCTTGGCTTTCTTTGCAGCCGGAGCAGCGAATACGAGCGCTGCCGAAATCATCGTGGCGAGCAAAATCTTTTTCATCATTCAATCCTCTTAGAAAATGAGTTTTTTGTTTCGATATCAAAAATAATACATCTTGTGTGATTTTGGTCGTAAAAAAAGTAAAAAAGTTCAAAAAAAATGTGGAAATTGGGGATGAACGGTTGGATTTTGGGGATGGGCGGAGCTATGGAGGGTGGCTTTTTCAATGGAAAGAATTATTTTTACTGCCGAAAGTAACGAGAAACTATAGAGGTCCAGACCTCTAACCACAAATCATTAACCAACAACCCCTAGAAAACTATGGCATTCAAATACGAAGCTACCGTCCAGCACGGTGAAGATACTACCGAATACGTGAATCTCGGTAAAGATGGCGTTTCCGTCGCCGAATTCGAAGGCAAGAAGATTCTCAAGGTTTCCAAGGAAGCTTTGACAAAGATTGCCCAGGCTGCTTTTGAAGAAGTTGAATTCTGCCTCCGTCCGGCACACACGGCCAAGGTCGCAAAGATTCTCCAGGATCCGGAAGCTTCGGATAACGACAAGTTTGTCGCCCTCACTATGCTCAAGAACGCTTGCGTTGCCGCCAAGGGCATCCTTCCGTTCTGCCAGGACACCGGTACGGCTATTTGCGTTGCCCACAAGGGCCAGCAGGTCTGGACGGGCTTTGATGACGCCGAAGCGATTTCTGAAGGTGTCTACAACGCTTACACCACCAAGAACCTCCGCTACAGCCAGATTGCTCCGCTCTCCATGTACGAAGAAAAGAACACGGGCTGCAACCTCCCGGCTCAGATCGACATCCACGCCGAAGAAGGTGCCGAAATGAAGTTCCTCTTCGTCGCCAAGGGCGGTGGCTCTGCCAACAAGACTTACTACTGGCCGATGACCAAGGCGCTCCTCAACCCGAAGTCCTTGGAAAAGTTCCTCGCCGAAAAGGTGAAGACGCTCGGTACTGCAGCTTGCCCTCCGTACCACCTCGCTATCGTGATTGGCGGTACCTCTGCCGAAATGAACACGCACATGGTGAAGCTCGCTAGCTGCGGCTACCTCGACGATATTCCGACGAGCGGTTCCGAAGGCGGCCGTATTTTCCGCGACCTCGAAATGGAAGAAAAGGTTCTCCACATTTGCCAGAAGACGGGCATTGGCGCCCAGTTCGGCGGCAAGTACCTCGTACACGACGTTCGCGTGATCCGCGCTCCGCGTCATGCTGCTAGCTGCCCGGTTTCTATCGGCGTAAGCTGCTCTGCTGACCGCAACATCAAGGCCAAGATTGACGAAAACGGCCTCTGGCTCGAAAAGATGGAACACCATCCGGAAAACTACATCCCGGCTGGCAATGCCGTGAACCTCGCTCCGGCAGTTGAAATCGACCTTGACCGCCCGATGAAGGAAGTGCTCGCCGACCTCACCAAGTATCCGGTGAAGACGCGCCTTTCCCTCAAGGGTACGATGATCGTGGCCCGCGATATGGCTCACGCGAAGATTGCCGAAATCTTCGATAAGCAGGAACGCGGCGAAGAACTCACGGACGAAGAAAAGACTGTGCTCAAGGTCGTGTCTGACCACCCGATTTACTACGCCGGCCCGGCAAAGACTCCGGCAGGTATGCCGACGGGTAGCTTTGGCCCGACGACGGCTAACCGCATGGACCCGTACGTGATGCGCTTCCAGAGCAAGGGCGCTTCGATGATCATGGTTGCTAAGGGCAACCGCTCTCAGGACGTGACCGACGCCTGCAAGAAGTACGGTGGATTCTTCCTCGGCTCTATCGGTGGTCCGGCAGCCATCCTCGCTGAACAGAACATCCTTTCGAACGACATCGTGGCCTTCCCGGAACTCGGCATGGAAGCCATCCGCAAGATTACCATCAAGGACTTCCCCGCCTTTATCTTGGTCGATGATAAGGGTAATAATTTCTTCGAAGGCTTGATTTAGTCGGAGAATTTGTCATTCCCGGCTCCGACCGGGAATCTCTCTTTCAATAGAAACGTCCCGCAGGTTTGTACTTGCGGGGCGTTCTTGTATGTGCAAATTTGAGGATTATCTAGTCTTTGAATTCTATGCTTTCAATGGCATCAAAAAGTTCTGTCTTGACATTTGTGTCAAACGTTAAACTACGCATGAAAACAAGAGCGATATTTCCTTTTGGGGTTAATCTTGATGCGAGGCAAATGTCCTCTGGCGTTCCGTTATCATGTGTTATTTTGTAGCATCTGTGTGTATACTTTTTTTCGGAATTATAGCCAGCATCGATAAGGTTTTCATTTGTACAATCTTTGAAAAATTCATCGTAGGCTGTGAAAATTCTAGTCGTCTTTAATGAATCGCTTATATCGTTCTGGAAAACTTCAGGATTGTTTTGTACAGCTTTGCTGTATGAAGCGAGTATGAAACCCATTTCTAAATCATTGTTATTTAACGTAACGGAGGCGATTCCTTTAGTGGTGTCATGAACAGCGTTTTTGTAATTGAATGGAAAGTTGACGTTGAATGGGGTATCAATTTCAAGTTTCTCAGGCATTTCTGTTGCGATGAATGCTTTTGCTGTTGATACACGGACGTAGATTAGCATTTGCCCAAGAACGATGGGGCGCATCCTTGTGCCCGTCAGAATGGCGCAGCCAGAAAGTACAAGTACTGCGAAAATAAGTGAAATAGACAAAATCTTTTTCATTGAATCACCTTTTTTTAGATTGTATATGAATATTAATAAATTTTATATGAATAAAAAGCAGGCGTCTTTCGAAACCAGCTTGAATGAGTTTGGTTGAGTGAATTTTGCTATTTGGGGTATCCAAAAGACGCTTTAGCCGATTTTGTATATATTTGAAGTTATGTTTAAGGTTTTGCGTATCGCTGTATTGCTTTGGGGTTGCTGCAGTTCTGTAGCGATGGCCCAGCTTTTATCTGATGTTCGGAAATCTCAAAACGAAGAGAATGTTTGGGTCCCTGAATCGGTGTTGTACGTGTCTCCAGATTTGCCCAAATGTATGGACTTGGGAAGCGGATGCCTTGGTGAAAATCTTAATTATGATAAAGTAAAAGATGGAATAGAGTGGGACAAGTGCCGTAATGGAGATAAGGATTGCTATTTGACAAAAAATGTGAAGAATGCGGAACCCTTTGTTAAAGCTCTAGTACAGCCGTTTATCTATAATCACGAAAAACGTGAGCGCCAGTCCGGCAAATCGTCAAAATAATCGTAATGTAATTGCTATTGAAAAAAGCAGACTTCTTTCGAAGCCTGCTTGAATGAGTTTGGTTGTGAGGAGTGTGTTATTTCGTATTTGAAATTCGAATTGTTTTGCTATTGGTCTTGATGACGTAAATGCCACCTGGTAGATTTACACGAGCTTTATCCCAAATGTTTTGCATAGAGCTTTCGCTTGCTTGGAATGAGGTCACGCGGTTTCCTAGGACATCGTAGACGGAGTAAATTTGCGATGAATTTGTGCGCTGACTGAATTGTGGCAAAGCTGTTTTTTCTTTTGCCGCTGTAAATTCAATCCAGTCAAGATTGAAGTATGGCTTGTCTATTCGAATTTTGAGTACATGGTCGCCTGCTGTAATTGCAGGCACGGTTGTAGTGACTGTTTCAAAGTTTTTCCAATCGCCGGTGTTTGGCACCATGATTTTGGCGATATCCTTATCATCGACGAGAATGGAGAAGAATGTGCTATCGCTTGGCGACGATACGCGTGCGGTAATGTCGAGCGAATCGTTTTTGGAGACTTTTATCGTATAACGCAGCCAATCGTTGGCATAACCCCAGCCGTAAATAATGGCGTCGCCTGCGCTGTCGAGGCCTGCATTGTCTTCGCGGTAGAG
>Ga0310786_10005346_pt1 | contig 17504 bp, 18 predicted proteins | sample AusTroGonzalo_MG_FD_203881 | JGI IMG/M metagenome (GOLD analysis project Ga0310786, IMG submission 203881) | Bovine rumen microbial communities from tropical cattle in Woodstock, Queensland, Australia - Gonzalo_03 (v2) (version 2) | ecosystem: Host-associated > Mammals > Digestive system >... | reverse complement strand
TATAATTCTGCAGTATTCCAATGCAAAATAGGGCTACAGTTAATCTGGCTAGAATGCTTGCGCCCTTCTGACAATTCCAAATATTTAGACCTTTGTAAACTTTCTTCTGCCCTTACCCCATCAAATACTACGGCTCGAATATTGGATGAATTACTAATTTCTCGAAGAAGAAGAAGGGTTGGAACCGACTTGTGAATTGCACAACACCAACGCAACCTGCGTGCAGGGGGGCCAAACATGTTCCATGATTCTGTTGGCAAGAGATTTGATTTGGCTGTCTTAAAATTCAGATTAGGGAAAAGTCGCTTTGCATGTTCAATTGCTAGATACGTATCTTTTAATTCCATCCCCGTATCTCCAAAGATGACCACAAACTGATCTGGGGCAAGGGCTCTTTGAACTAAATCCAGCAAAACAAGAGAATCCTTTCCCCCGCTAAATGCAACAACAAATTTATATCCTTTTGTTGAATACTTTTCATAAGTGTTGCGTATAAAAGAAATAGCTGTTTGAATCAATCCATCCATCAATGATTCATTAAGCGACCAAAGGGCATCGACATCTATGGGGGAAAGAGTAATATCTTTCTTTTGAAAAACAATACGTGGCTTAGTATAAAAACCGCCGCCTTTTCCCTCGGCAACTATAGATCCATTGATAACATACCGCCGAATGCCTTCTGCCCAAAGAAGAGGAGAATTAGTTTGCGGATATTTCCAAAATGCGTTAAAGTCAAAGAAATCAAGTTCTTCCTGAAAAACGGGTCGAATTTCTTTTTGAATGGAAGAATTAACATCCAATCGGAATAATCCTGTTTTCTTTGTCCATGTGTAACCGTACATTACTTGTTCTCCCATGTAAGAATCTGTTTTTCATTCGGATTTGAAATCCATGGGCGAATAGCGTGAATAACTTTATGACAGTTTGGGCAAACAGTTATTACATCTTTTTTGCAGATTTTCATATTAGGGGTTAGACTCCATGGTTCCAGGAGTAAGTGAGTCTCGAGAAGAGATATACACTCACTCCTATAAATAGCCGAAGGGAACATTCCGCAAATTGCGCAATTCTTATCTTGGCATGGAATGTTCCGCTCTGTGATAGAATGAAGACATTCCAAAATGCTACCTTCTGCAAATATAGCGTCATAAGGATTCACAAGTATACCAAGATTTGATAGCCATTTACTGGTTTTCAAAATTGCAGATGCGCTTTTCATCAAAAGGTTATCTTGATTTCGATAATAACTTATGACTTCTCCCCAAGTTTTCGCTAAATAGGAAAGCTCTTTGGCCCCTTTTAATACCATATGTAATTTGGAAAGCTGATAGTGCATCCCATTACAGTTTCGAAAGTCTTCAGGTTTTGGTTGCAAAAAACAAAGAGGCAATTCGCATAACTGTTTTGAGAAGAGCTGAACTTCCTTTGATGACGGATAAAAATGCTTGTCCGTTGTTGAATAATAAAATGCCAAAGCGAGAATTACCTCGTCTTTACCCCAAGGAATTTTGCAATTTGATTTAGTACTCATTATACCACCATCACATTGTTCTTATCGATAAGATGGAAATGGATGTTCCCTTTGAACAAATTAAGGAAGGTCTGTCCATATGAGGGCGTCATTTCAAGCGGCCAAAGACCATCACTAATTAGCCAGTCAAAAAGTGTATTGCGATCAATTGTAACAGATTTTGCTTGTGTATGATTTCGAACCGATAGATAAATGAGGTCACTGTAATCTTGTATTTCACTTTGATTATCGACTATAGCAGCGTGAAGTTGCCGCACCTCTTGCCGAGGAACCGTCCGAACGCCAAGCTCATTACCATAATCTCGAATAACCGACTGCAATAGCATTGGGGTCCAAGGCTGACCGCTTATTAGAGAAGGAAGTCCAGCATACCAGTCCGAAGCAATATCCCACATGGGGATAAAACCGAACTCAAAAGCTGCCATAAGAAGCTTGATCTGCGTTTTGACATCCTGAAGGAAATCGGATGTAAGGTGAATCTTTTCTTTGAGAAGATAGATTCCATCTTTTACCATCCAGAACTGCTCGAAAACCTTATTCATACTGAGGGCGAACGTTGAAGAAAGACTATTGTCGTTGACCCCACGGCGTTTGAAATTCTCATATGCGCAACTGGTTGTCAAAATCCCCTGATTCTCACGAGCCCAAAGGATAAGAAGGCCATGATCTCCCATGGGATAATCTGGTTCTTGCTCCCAGATATGAATTCCTTGCCTGAAAATGAAATGATGGTTTTTGTATCCTGTCTGCTCAAAGAGGTAAGTAGCCAGTTGATAGACTTCCGACTCGCTTTCAAAAGCTCCATTATCATAAAAGAAATCGTCAAGTTGAGCCTGAACAGATTTAAAAAGCTCGTGAGCAGAAGTGTAGCCGCCATTTCGATTAAAAAGCTCCTGCAAGGCTTTTAAGAGGATTTCGGCAGCATCATCCAAGTCCGCAATGCCGTCCTTAACATAACAGTGTCCGGCAATTGTCAGCACATCCGAATGTTTTCTCAGCCGTAATGCAAGTCGATCTGAGTCAAACCCCTGTTCAGTCCCCTTTGAAATGACCGCTTGTTCTAGAATGCCATAATTCGATTTAACAATGTTGCGGATAACTTCATCTATTGGCTTGGAGGCTTCCTGTTGAAGTCGAGAATACTGATATTGAGAAGGTCTCTCTTGAAGCTCATTCGTCGATGTAGCATTCTTTTTCGTTGGAGAAGAAGGTGGAATTGTTTTTTCAGCAATTGACGTGACAGGTTGGGACGATACGACAGGTTGGGACGGTAAAGACAAACCAAGCGCTTCACGCGTACAATGGAGTTCTTTACGGAGTTCTTCCAGATTCAAATTCTGGCTTTTTGCCCACTGAAGCAGGGATTTTTGCTTTATGGCATCGCATTTTTTCAGAATCAAATAATGAATTCCATCTTCTGTTGACATCCAAGGTTTATAATGAGCACTGTAATCAGAAGGACGCATGGATGGATATAACCGCTGAATAACCGGTTTTGTAGTTCCGAAGGTGCTTAAACAAAAGTACATCCCTTGAATTCTCCCAAGCAATGAATTGGTAAGCAGCTTCTTTTGATACATCAGAGTAAGAACTGTTTCCAAAAGCAAATCATCGGAAACACTTGTGCATTCTTTCTCTTCCTCTGGTTCTGTGTTTTCTTCTTGCAGAACATTTTCTTCAGTTTTCGGGGGTAAATCTGTTTCTGCAAGTTCAACTCCGAGCAATTTTGCTATGTCAGATAGAGAAATGCCATTTTTGTGTACCCAAGCTAAAAAGTTCTTTCGATTCAACCCTGTTTGATCTTTGCAGATCAACATCGTTGTTTCAAATCCAGGAATAAGAGAAAAGGTTTCCTTGAAATCATGAATGGATTCGTACAGTTTAAGCGTTCGGACTAAAGGATAACGCAAATTCAGGACGCTGTGACACCACTGGAATGTTTTTAACTCCTCAACCGGGCCTCCTGGAATTAGTAATTTACGGCGCATCATTTCTTGAATCACCGTCGAAGTCAAAGTAAAGGAATCAATTTGAGAAAACTCTGAATCAGCCTTGCTTTTGGGCTTCTGGTCTGTTTCGGAGGCCGTCGTCTCAACTGGTGATGTTTTGTTACCAAAAAGCTGATCCCACGCTTCAACCAATTCAGGACGAACTCTCCATTCGTTTTGTTGTTTCTCGATACTATATCGCCCTAAAAACATAACTGAGAACCATGCCGTTTTTCCATCTTTCCCAGTCGGGACTTTGCATTCAGTTATTTGACTGATACGCATTCCCAAATTGCATATTGGTTGAATTGGCGCTGCTGGAGAGGTCCCATAGCGCTTTGCATACTCTGTGCAAGTCGCTGTTCCACCCATTTCCATCCATCTTCCCAACAGATCAATTCCCCATTTCGGGAAAACTTGAGGTAATTGCAGGCATTTGACCCATATCGCAACATCCAGAGGTTTGATTTTTTCTCCAAACCATCCATCTGTTTGATTACTTCCCTCGGGTAATTTTGTTGAATTGACATTGGGGATATTATCGGTTACTTGCGGCACGATATTCCGCTTCGACATTACATTCTCATGCTGTTCTGTTTTGCTGGAATCTGATGTTTTTCCTCGCTTAGACTGATCTTGAGTAATCAAGTAAGATACGACTATCTTGTCTTTTTCCAGATTTGCTAAAGTTGCGAGATCTACTGCAAAACACACACAGTCGTTTGATGAGAAATTGACCTCAACCCAAAGTCCTTTTGAAATCTCTTTCCCATGTGTAAGTCTTTCCTTTCTTCTTGAAAAACCGATTCTTCTACTAATGACCGAAAAACGAGAATTCTTAATATCAATAAAACGTTCTATAACATCTGGCTGATGTCGATAAATGTATGATGCAATTTTACAGACCAAGTCACTCCATGATTTCAGCGGAATTCGTTCTGATTTGATAATCAATTCTGTCGGTTTGGTAAAGGAAAAGACAAACCTGGGATCCTCAAAAGAAAAACTAAAGCGGTTTTCGTTAATATTGGAATTTGTACTAGTAGATTCTTGATCGTGTTGAAGAGAATCCACTTGCTTTTTTGCTGTGGAGGGAACTTCTATGTCATTTTGAACAAAATGATTATCCGTGATTCTTTGGCAGGCACATAACAAGTCATCGTAATGAACGTTCATTTGGCGAAGCCAAAAAACTAAGGTCTTTCGATTGTAGTCGTGCCATTCTTTGCATATCAAATAAGGTTTTTCTAATACACTCACGGGGTCTTTCCAGTAACGAGTCTCTCCTTGAATTCGTGTTCCCTGTTCTTGGGGACGAAGAAGTGGATACGAAAAATGGAAAATGCTCTTGGTTCCCTCTTTTGTTAAAAGAAGATCACACAGCCCCTTAGTAAAAAGGGGCGACTGAAAAGATAAAGGTAGACCCGCTTTCGCAATCATGCTGGGCTTGAATTCCTCCAACATACTTTGATATTGCTCTAGAGAATCTTCTGGGGCCCAAAGGGTAAATTCATGACCACAGCTTTCACACGAGACCCAATATCCAAGATATTTCTTTTGGGCATCCAATTCTATTCCACACTTGGGACACTTTACCGCAAATGTACTCATGAGAAGTTCCTGCCCTTCACCCACCAAATGGCATACAGCCGTGGTTTGTGTTCTGTTTTTTCATAGACCGATCAAATGCCTGTTCAAAACAGGGCCATCCGGGAAAATGAGCCGAGCACATGATGAAACAAACCACTTTTATGATTGGTTTGGCGTTATGCTTCCTTATCGCTTTCATGTCCGGTTCTCTTGGTTTGGATGTTGGGGAAAAAACACGCTCAAGAGATGTAATCTGCCGAATTGGCATACATCCATAGCCTAAATATAACCCCACCACGAATGGATTTCAAGCCGCTTCTTCGCCAAAATAGCTCAAAACCTGCTGTTTTTACCTTCATATCCATCACTTTTTCGTTCCCACGGCTTTGCCTGTAGCATCTCGGTATGTCGTCCCGTTTCCTGTACTCGTAGCTGTTCCGACCGATTTGCCCGTTGCATCTCGGTACGTCGTCTTATTCCCGGACTCTGTCGCAGTCCCCACGGCTTTGCCTGTAGCATCTCGGTATGTCGTCTTGTTTCCCGTCTCTGTGGCCGTTCCTACGGCCTTTCCTGTGGCATCACGGTAAGTGGTCTTGTTTCCATTCGTGGTAGCTGTGCCGGTCACTTTGCCGGAAGCATCCCGATAAACGATTTTATTTCCGTCTGTCGTGGCTGTGCCGATGATTTTGCCATGGGCATCACGGATTGTCTCCCGTTCGCCACACAAGACGACGGCGGTGAGCAGGAGAACGAATAAGGTCAGTATTCTTTTCATTGTTTGCTCCTCAGCAGTACAAGTTCTTTTTCGATTGCTTCCATGCGATCCTGGATTTGGAGCCCATAAATCGTTTCGCCAACGAGGCAATCCTCCTCGTCCATTGTGATGCGGTCGTATCCGATGTCATCCCGAAGACTGTCAAGCTCGGCGTCCAGAACTTCATACTCTTTTTCAAGCTTGTCGATCTGCCTTTGCCGCCATATCCGATTTGCCTTTTGACTGATTGTTTCTTCGGGGGGCTCGTCGAGCTCATCGTCGAACACCTCATAGCCCCCAACATCAATGTCCTCAACAGGATCATCGGTGGAATCGTATGTCGCGGAAGCGGAAAGCTCGCGAAAGCAGTCCTCGCAGACGAACTCATTCGTCCCCGGAAATACCCGGAACGCATCCATTGAGGCAAAGTTATCGCATCTTCCGCACTTCATTTTCATATCACGGCTACCTTCAGAAAAGATTCGATGAGCTCGGAAACTTTTTCACGGTCCTTAATCGCGGACAGCCAACGTTCGGGGATAGCCTCGAATCCGTAATAGGCCCCAGCGATCTGCCCGTAGACGGCCCCGATGCTGTCGGAGTCGCCACCGAGGTTCACCGCCTCGATCATGCCATCCTCGAATGTTTTCGTGGTTTGGAAAGCCCACAAAGCCGCCTGCAGCGTGGAGACGGCCCAGCCGGAGTTGTCGACCTCATCCCGTGTTTCATACATAGACTGTACGACCGTAGGGTGTCCCTGCATGTGTTCATCGCAGATGTCTGCCATCAAGCAGATGACACCACGGACACGCTTGCTCTGGTGCGTCAGGTCCCCGACCTCATAGAGAAGGGTGCGGTCAGGATTTCCGAAGTTCAAAATGTACGATGGAGCAAGGCGCATAATGCTGCCGTTTCCCTGAGAATCCTCATCTCCGTTGCGGAGACTGCCAGATTCGATTCCACGAATTGCAATCATGGTTGCTCCGCCAATATCGAACGCCTCCGGCAAGCTCGACCAATACCCTTTGCGGAGCCATTTGACGAAGGTATTAGCAATGTCTTGCAAATCGTATTTCCCGCACCTCACCACGCTGTCGGCCACGCAGAATGCCATTGCGGAATCATCGGTCCAATAGCCCGGAGGCGTGTGGAAGAAAGGACACGGGAGCATATCCGTCACATGAACATGCCTATCCTTGTCCGAGAACTGGATTGGTGAGCCGAGGCAGTCGCCGACCACGAGTCCCCAGAACATGCCGCGGAAACGGCGGAGAAGATCGTCTCTGTCTATCATTTCTCATTTCCTTTCGGTGTTAATATACCATGGTGACCGTGTTTTTTCAATTGGGGATACCGGTCATTCGACCGGCACCCCATTTGAGGGTTGAGGTTATCACTTTTTCGGACGCTTGCGGATTTTGTCTGCGCGCACGGACATCATGCAGCACATCTCCGAAACGCCAGCGGAGTCTCTGTTGACGAGCTGACGGTCGTCCAGAGAGATACCGAGTGCTTCGCCTGCGTCAAAGGCATCGGGATCGGCGGCGAGGTAGACGAATTCCCAATTGTACTTCGTCTTCTGGTGCTCGATGCGGTCCTTGACATCCTTTGTTGAGAACTTCCTGCTGGCGTTCTCCTCGCCGTCCGTGATGATCACGCACAGAACGTTTGCCGGACGCTCTTCTTCGGGCATGTTCGCGAACTCCTGCCCGATGGTGTCCATTGCGATGCAGACGGCATCGTTCAGGGCCGTGCATCCGGTACATTCGTATTTGCTCATGAGATCATCGTGGAATTGAGCAAGATCGGCGGACTTGACGAGGCGAACGGCTTCATCGTTGAACTGGTAGAGATCGAACACGGTTTTGCCCGGCTCGCTGCGCTGTTTGTCCAAGAAAGCATTGAAGCTGCCCTTGATGTCATTCTGAATGCAGGACATGGAGCCGGAGGCGTCCAGGACGATGAGGATGTGGGTGTAGTCTTGTTTCATGTTTTTTCTCCTGTCTGGATTGTTTTTGTGGAGTATTATGCGGAATAACCTCGGTACACCTTAGATTCCGAGATTGACAGTGGTTAAAGTGTTCATGACAGATCTCCGTTGTTCGTATTGCCGATTAGGATCGGAATTCCCATAATCCCGCATCATCCGATTGTGGCGTTTTTGAGTATTCCAACAACAATCCCATTGAATCCTTTCAATTGGAGTTTTTGGTAAACAAAAGCAATATCAGCATGGTTATTATGAATTCGAGCATGATAAGCCTCCTTGCCGAACGCATGTTTCGCCGATTCGGATCGAAACCTCCGTGATTTCGTGACATCCGTTTTCTGTTTCTGAGCATAATATACCATGCCACCCTGCTACTGGATGTCAGTCTAACAAAAAAAGTCGAAAAAAATCGAAAAAAAGTTTACCCCCATGGGAACGGGGCTCACCTTGGCAGTTCAACGGGGAACGGTATCAGCCTCATCGGCAAGCAAGGCTTTGAGCTTACCGAGAGCCTGTGTCTGAATCTGCCGGACGCGTTCTCTGGTTCGACCAACCTTGTTGCTGATTTCATCAAGTGTCTGCGGGTGCTTTCCATCAAGGCCGAAACGCGCCACGATGATCATTCGTTCTCGTTCATCAAGCTGTTTTACCAGTGTAATCAGTCTTTCGTATGTTTCCCGCTCGCCGATGATTTCATCCGGTCTCTCTGCGTTGCTGTCGGAGATGAGGTCACCAAGGCTGCCATCCTCGCCGTCTTTGATGGGCGAGCTGATGGAAATAGTCTTGATATCGCTGAGGCGAAGCGCCATGACGCTTTGTTCCGTCAGACCGAGTTCCTGTGCAATCTCTTCGTCCGTGGGATTGCGTCCAAGCTTTTCCTTCAAAGCCACGGTCGCAAACCTGATCTTGCCCATTTTGCTTAAAGACTGGACAGGAATACGGATTGTTCCGCTTTGGTTTGACAGGGCACGACGCATGGACTGTTTGACCCACCAGGCGGCATAGGAGCTGAACTTGGCTCCAAGCTTCGGGTCGAACTTTTCCACGGCACGGGCGAGACCGAGATTTCCCTCCGAGATGAGGTCAAGGAGCGGAAGTCCCATGCCCTTGAAATCGTGGGCGATCTTCACGACCAGACGGAGATTCGACATGAGCAGCGTCTGACAGGCTTCGTCATGCAGTTTTTTGTCGCCACTATGGATCTGTTCGGCAAGCATGGCTTCCTGCTCCTTCGTGATGAGCGGAATCCGGGAAAGCTCCTCCATGTACTGTTTCATGGGGTCAAGCTTCTCGGTGGGGGCTTTTGCTGCTTTGGCGTTCTTCCTGTCTTCCTGCTGGTCTCTGTTTTCCCCGGCTATGTATTCGGCAAGGTTTATCTTGGAAACATCGATGTCATCATCTTCAATGATGGGAACGGAGATGGGCACGGGCGCAGTTGTGGATTCTGAGGCCGTAGTAATCCTGACATCAAGTTTGAATACAACGCGGGCGAACCGGCTCTGTTTCTTGGCTGTCTTGGTCATGGTCTGCTTATCCCTTCTCCGTTTGCTTTTTCGACCCCTCTGCCGAAAAAAAGGTGTCTCTATAAATAGGGGCAAAGTCAAGCAAAAAGGACACAAAAACAGCCCTTTTCGGCGGATTTGCAGCCTTTTTTGACGGTGTTAGACAGGAACATTTTCATGATTTTAAGCGCGTTGCGACTTTTTTTAAACTTTTTTGAAAAGGGCTTGACAAAACGGACAGATACCGGCACCACGTACCATGCTCGCCGCTTTTTCCTTTGCCTTTCCGTTTTTCCGGGATTCGCCCTTGCTATTTTCTATAAGGTGTGATATAATATGTTCTGGAACTGGCGATGCGCCGTTAATAGCGGTCTTGAACGCATCTGCCGGTTCCACTTTCACGACCTCAACCAGGAGGAACCATGCCCGGAAAACAGACGCCGAAACCTCAAAGGGCGAAGCCCAACAAGAACACGATTCCGCGAATGCAGGTGTACCGCATGGCCCGCATCGTGTCCCTGCTGAAGAAGAACTGCTGCCCTACGGCAGAGAAAATCCTCCTTGAGTACGAGAAGCTCGAATATGAGGAGAACCAGACCATCCGGGCGAAATATAGCTTGCGAACGGTCTATCGTGACATTGCTGTGCTCAAGGACGAATTCGGCTGTCCAATTGAATATGACCGGCTACGCAAGAGATATTACCTCACCGACCGAGATTGGGAGTTCAACTGCCCGGCCCAGTTGTCGGAGTCGGCCATGCTTGCCCTCATCGTCGGAGCCAGAATCGCGGAGGACGTCTTTCCCGAACCGATTCGAGGACGCATCACAAATGCCGTGGATGAGATTCTGAAGGGGAACAACCCCGACTTTCTGGAGACGACCCTCATCCAGTCCTTGAAGGTGTTCGCGGAATCGGGAGCGGTGGAAATGTCAGATGTCTTCCCGAATGTGTTCGAGGCATGGCAGAAGCATCGCCGCCTCAGAATCAAATACGACAGCATGAACGGCAAACCGCCCACGGAACGAATCGTGGACCCGCACGTTCTGTTCCTCTATCAGCGCGAATGGCGTATCAAGGCGTACTGCCATATGCGGAAAGAAGGCCGCACGTTCGTTATCAACCGCATAAAAAAAGCGGACATACTGGACGAGACGTTCATCCCGAAGCAGTCCATTATCGATTCCGTCACGCTCGATGAGATCGTAAGCTACGAAAAGATCCCCAACGTCAAAATCCGTCTGACCGGGGACGCCGTGAAATTCGCAATGTCCAACCGGATGCATTCCAAGCAGAAGTTGAAGGAAAACCCTGACGGATCATATATGTTCTGCATCCCGAAAGTCCCGGCAGAAGTCATCGTGCCGTGGATTCTGTCGCAGAAAGGCGAGGCTGTTCCCATTGAGCCACCCGCAATCGTCGAGGCTGTCCGGCAGGCCGCAGCCAAAATCACAGAAAGTCTGAACTGAGGTGATAAAATGTCAATGAAGCTTCCTGAAGAGCTCACATGCCCCTATTGCAACGAACCTTCAACCGTCGAATTGTATCAAGGGGTAAATGTCACCGTTGATCCCGAATTGAAGGAAAAGGTTTTCTCTGGGGAATTGTTTTTATTTACCTGTCCCCATTGTGGAAAAAAAGCCAACCTTGCCATGCCGCTGGTTTATCATGACATGGAAAGGCAGGTTCTTATCCAATTATGCCATTCTGAGGAAGAAGCAAAAAAATATTGCCTTCACGATGATGACAGAGATGCCATGTCGGAAATGGCAAAAGAAGGCTATTCTTTTAGAGTAGTTGTTGGACTTAATGCCCTGAAAGAAAAGATACTGGTTTTTGATGCCGGATTAAATGATATCGTTGTCGAGCTGTTTAAGAGCATTATGCTGTCATCTGATGATGCGGAGTTTGACAAAATCTTTTTCACCAGAATTGAAGATGACAACCTAATCTTTGAAGGCTTCAAATCCAAAAACTGGGAAGGCCAAGTGTTTGCATTCCCTCTTGAAGAATTCAAGAAGTTAGAGCAGGATTATCTTCCCCTTATCCACTATGATCCTGAATCCTGGCTGTATATAGACAAGACTTTCCTCTACAATATCCTTTTCAACAGCGGGAAAACCAATGTCCATATCAAGGACGGAGATACGCCCCCGGATGCGTCACATTTCGATTTTGAAAAATGTCGTCAGGATGCCGAACGGGGGAATTGCAAAGCACAGTATTTCCTTGGCGACTACTATGAAAACGGAAAAGGCGGGAAAAAGGACCATGCCGAGGCCGCGAAATGGTTCCGCAAAGCCGCCGAGCAAGGTCATCCGCAAGCTCAATTCGAGCTCGGCTCGCTTTATGAATGCGGCTGGGGCGTTGAAGAGGATCAAGACGAGGCCATCAAATGGTATCTCAAGGCTGCAGAGCAGGGAAACAGCGATGCGGCATACGAATTGGGGCGTATCTATGCCAATGGATTTGGCGTTGAAAAAGACCTTCACCAAGCCGCGAAATGGTATCGTCAGGCGGCCGAGAGCGGCAGTGACGAAGCACAGCTCATGCTTGGACTGCTGTACTGCGATGATGAGGGGCTGAATGATCCCGCCGAAGCGGCGAAGTGGCTTCGGCTTGCCGCCGAACAGGGACACGATGAGGCACAGTTCTATCTTGCCGAACTCTACGCACGCGGAGAAGGCGTCCCCGAAGATATGGACGAGGCTTTGAAATGGTATCGCAAGTCAGCTGAACAGGGCAATCAAGATGCGGAAGAAGCCCTTGAAATGTATGACGACTAAATCCAGGGGAGGAGTCGATGCGGTGTGCTTTCGTAGTCAGGATGCTTGAAGAGGACGGTTCATCCAGGGTTGTTGCGTCCTGGAGGAACTTCCCCCCGATTATCATTTGGTTCATAGCCAACATGGACGACAAACTACTGGACGAGAAACTGCACCTTTTTGATTTGAACAAACTGAGCATCCTCTGCGGTGCCTGTCGGAAGATACTGCAATCCCCGAACTGGCTGCAGGAAGCCTGTCGCTTGTGGGGTGAGGATGAAAGCTCCGTCGACGAGGTAAAGGCTTTTTGCTTCAAGGAAGTGATGCACGACATCCTCTTTCAAGGCGAAATGATTCCTCCTCCCCAGAACGGAGCACAATTGGTTTGTCAAGTATCACGGCAACATAACGAGGAGACCGAAACCCTATGAAACACAAAGTCAAAGTGACAGTGATCGACAAAAAACTCTATCCCGAACTTCAAAAACAATATTGCGCTGACCCGGAGTCCGGGATGTGCCCGTGTTACAATGTCGGGGATGAATTCATCTTTGAGCGGGATGAAAACAACGACCATTTCTGGCATGGTGGACTGAATACGCTCGTGAAAACCTCTGCTGATCCTGACACAGTGGCAGGCGGACCGAAAATGCCGCATTGCTCGGAAGCGTGGGATGCGATTGCCCGTTACATCTATACTGGTCTTCAGGGCGGCTCCATCATGAAAGGCTGGATGAAAGAAGAAAACACCATGATCGCCTGCTGTTCCGATGGAACTCGTCCTGTTATTTTCAGAATTGAACGAATTGATTACGAATAAAGCACCTGATTCATCCCCATGCCCTCCCGAACATACATCGCCATTGACCTCAAATCGTTCTACGCCTCGGTGGAGTGTGTCGACCGCAAGCTCGATCCGCTGACCACGAACCTCGTGGTAGCCGACCTGAGCCGGACGGAGAAGACCATCTGCCTTGCTGTGTCCCCGTCGCTGAAAGCTGTCGGGATTCCGGGCAGGCCGAGGCTGTTCGAGGTGGTGCAGAAGGTTCGTGAGGTCAACATCGAGCGGCAGAACAAAGCGCCGTGCCAGCGGTTCCTCGGCAAATCATCGGATGCGAACGAGCTCAAAGCCCATCCTTCTTACGAACTGGACTATATCGTTGCTGTTCCCCGCATGGGGCGATACATGGAAGTGAGCTCGACAATCTATAGCATCTACCTCAGGCATGTTTCGCAGGATGACATCGTGGTCTATTCCATCGATGAAGTGTTCATCGACGCGACGCAGTATCTGAAGCTGTACAACCTCACTGCCCGTGAATTTACCATGAAGCTTATCCGCGAAGTGCTGGCTGAGACGGGCATCACTGCGACAGCGGGCATCGGGACGAATCTGTTCTTTTGTAAGGTCGCGATGGACATCGTGGCCAAGCACATCCCCGCAGACAAGGACGGCGTCCGCATAGCCGAGCTGGACGAGCAGACCTTCCGCGAAAAGCTTTGGGAACATCGGCCGCTCACCGATTTCTGGAGCATCGGGCATGGTACGGCTTCCCGCCTGGAATCCCGCGGTATGCGGACTCTTGGCGACGTAGCTCGAATGTCCGTGCAGAATGAAGACATCCTGTATCGTCTTTTTGGCATCAAGGCCGAGCTTCTCATCGACCATGCCTGGGGCTGGGAGCCAGTGACCATTCCCGACATCAAGGCATATCGCCCCGACAGCAACAGCCTCAGCTCCGGGCAGGTTCTGAAGGAGCCATACGATTTCGAGAAGGCGAAGATCGTCGCCAAGGAAATGACCGATATGCTTGTGCTCAGTCTGACCGAGAAGCACCTCATGACCGACCAGATGGTTCTGCATGTCGGGTATGATACCGTGAATCTTGCCACGCCTGAGCTCAAAATGGCTTACAAAGGTCCGACAAAAATCAACCACTACGGACGCGAAGTGCCGAAGTCCGGACACGGCTCCGTCAATCTCGGCAAGTATTCCTCATCATCCAACCTCATAATCGAGGCCGTCGCAGACCTGTTTGACCGTGTCGTGGACAAGAGTCTGTTCATCCGGCGAATCAACGTGACGGCGAACCATGTCCTGAGTGAGACCGAGGTCCCGCAGGCTCCGGCAGAAGAGGAGCAGCTCGATCTGTTCGAGAGTTCCGCTGAACGCAAGCAGAAGCAAGAAGAGGAACAAGCCAAGCTCGACAAAGAGAAACGCCTCCAGCGGACAATTCTCGACATCAAGAAGAAGATGGGAAAGAACGCCATGCTCCGCGGAATGAATCTGCTTGAGGGAGCGACGGCCAAGGAACGGAATCAGCAGGTCGGAGGGCACAGAGAATGAAGCCCCACCCCTATGCCGATATCATCAATCTCCCGCACCATGTCTCGAAGGTGCATCCTCAGATGTCGATGGCGCAGCGCGCTGCCCAATTCTCGCCGTTCGCTGCTCTGGTCGGCTTTGAGGACGTAATTGACGAAACTGCGCGTCAAACCGACTCAAAACGCGAGCTGGACGAGACGGAAAAGGCGGAACTGGACCGGAAACTGTGCGTCATCGAATCCCATCTCGCCGAGAAGCCCGTGGTCGAAATCGAATACTTTGTTCCAGACAAAACGAAGGCTGGCGGCGAGTATGTGTTCAAATCGGGAGAGGTCGTGAAGATTCAGCCGGTGCAGAAGAAGCTCGTGCTTAGCGATGGATCAGTAATCCGCATTGATGATATCGCGGACATCTCAGGAGAGCTGTTCGCGGGAGAGTTTTGAAGAGATATTATGGATATTCAAATCATAGCATATTCGCCAGAACACATCGAAGCCAGCCTCGCTATCTGGAACGATGTTGTTCGGAACGGGATAGCCTTTCCCCAAGAGGAAGAGCTTACTGCAGAAACCGGCCATGCGTTCTTTTCGGCGCAGACGTTCACCGGACTGGCCCAGGACAGGGAAACCAGAGAGATTGTCGGCCTTTATATTCTGCATCCGAACAATGTCGGGCGATGCGGGCATATTTGCAATGCCAGCTATGCCGTTTCCGCGAAATGTCGTGGCCACCACATCGGAGAGATGCTTGTGCGGCATTCCCTGACCAAGGGAAAGGAATGCGGATTCCGCATCCTGCAATTCAATGCAGTTGTCCGAACGAACGAAAACGCTCTTGCACTCTATAAGAAACTCGGATTCGTCCAGCTTGGCGTAATCCCAGGCGGATTCCGCAAGAAAGACGGATCATTCGAGGATATCATCCCGCACTATTACTTGCTTTGATTTGTTCAATAACGTAGAAACGCAGAAAACGAGGATATCATGTCAAAGAACAAAGACGCAAAACGTAAGGCCAAGATAAAAGCCCAGAAAGCGCAGGCCGCCCAGCAGGAACAGGCACGGATCGAGCATATCGCAAATGCCGTGATGGAAATCTGTTCTCCGCTGGAGCCGGAATACATCGACGACAGCAAGACCATTGATGTCAAGGGGCGGCTCATCCTTTGGCAGCTCGGCATGATTGCCTGGAACCTCGCTCTCGTCGGACACAAGGACATTCCGCTGGGAGACCTTGATAAGATGAGCTTGGATGAGGAGCACCGGCAGATCGTCGCGAAGGCTGTCGCCCAGCTGATTCGGCGCAAATACGAGCTTTACCCGAATATCCGCTTCTCCGTTGCAAACATCTCATGCCCGTTTGTAGCGGGAAAGCCGCGCCTGAAAGTCAGCATAGGCCAGCAGTACCATGATTTCGGAATTCCGAGCTACGAAGAGGAGAAACCACAGCCGCTCACGCCGGAAGCCATCCTCGAAATCCGCAAGAAAGCAGGGCTGCCCCAGGTCAAGTTCGCGGCCGCACTTGGCGTCTCCGTGAAGAAGGTCTCCGCCTGGGAGCATGGCAAGGCTGTGCCGGACGAGGAAGAGACTGAGAAAATCAGGGGGATGGGAGCTTGATATGACCAATACCAAGGAGACCAACCAATGAAACTCACCACCATCAACTCCGCCCTGTTCTTTGTCTCGGGCGCAACACGCACCCAGGCATACAAGCAGGTCCCGGCCACCAAAGATGGACAGGAATGGGGCATCGAAATGATTTACGAAAACGCCCTTGATTACGACCGGACCAAGCGATACGCCTGGGCGATTTACAAAAAAGCGTTCTTTGTGAAAACCGAGGACGAAATGGGCCATCTTTTCCTCGCCCTCCAGCTCCAATGGATGTACGACCATGCCCAGGAATTGCAGGTGGAAGAATGACCGAAAACGAATACAAAACCATCTCCGCCGTCATCGCCTCCCGCCGAAAAGCAGGAGACGACTACGGAACGATTCGCGCCGACCTCGAATCGACCTGCTTCGCCCCTTTTACCGACGAGGAGTGGGCGAAGCTCCGCTTCCTCGCAGCCCTGGACGTGGCTTTCTCCTCTGTCCCGTCCCATGTTGCGCCGCCGACAAGTCCGGCTGGCCACGATGAGCGCGAAAAGCGAAACACCACCATCCGTATCCACGCCGACTCTTCCGGCCAATATTCCGTCGAGGTGAAGAAATGAAATGGGCCTTCAAAGTCAGCCGAATCAGGAATGTTTTGCATACACGACCTCGGCGCGAATACGGCATCCACTCCGCTTTACAGGAGCCGGATCAGGAACGGGAGCAGTCTCCTGGTTTTTCTCTTCCGGTTCGTTTTGCTCGTCTATTGCAGTCATAGCCTTTTGGTTTTTCCGTTCAGTGAGGATGCGGGGCAAGGCCTGAATGACAATCAGGATGGCTTCCCGGATATTCATCGGAACGGTTTTGGGGAAATGCTTGAGTCGTTCGGAATCGATTACGATTTCACTCATTTTTATGCCTCGTGTTGGTTGGTGACGGATTCTTGCGGACGCAAACAACACTGGCTGGCATCTTTGGAAATGTCAAGCGAAATATGACAAGAAAGTCGGAAGATTTCTCCTGACTATTCTTTTATTCCCGCCCAAGAATAGTAGAATAATTGACTTGCATGTGAGACGATAGTTCGCGCTGAATACGCACGTGCATAAACGTCAAGATAGCCTTTTTGGCGCGATCCCGGAAAATAGTCAAAAATGACTAGGAATAAGGTGTGCGTTTCTGTGGACCCGTTAAAGAGCGGTTTCCGGCGATTTCTGAGCTTAAATAGAGCCTGCGCTTTTCGGCCGCGCAGCCTCCACCATTTTGCTTTTCCAGCCTGTGAAGTCCAACGATTTCGCAGGCTTTCTTGTTTCAGCACAAGAGCCTCAATGTGCGTGGGTTGCGCGGGATTTCTGCCATCCCTTGCGCCGAGCACAGATAACCCGTGGAGCGCCGTTTCTGCGTTGGAAATCGGGGATATCCCGGCAGTTCTCTCTGTTTCTTAAGGCCGAGGTCCAGCGTTT
>Ga0310786_10005345_pt1 | contig 17504 bp, 28 predicted proteins | sample AusTroGonzalo_MG_FD_203881 | JGI IMG/M metagenome (GOLD analysis project Ga0310786, IMG submission 203881) | Bovine rumen microbial communities from tropical cattle in Woodstock, Queensland, Australia - Gonzalo_03 (v2) (version 2) | ecosystem: Host-associated > Mammals > Digestive system >... | reverse complement strand
GACATGAGGAAGTGGAAGTACTCACCCTTTGCGCTCTCCAACAGACGGTTGGCGGTGTACGCTACACCGTGGTTCTCGTCATTGGCAAGCACCGTCAGCTTCAGTTCCGGGTGCGTCTCCTTGTACTTTTTGAGGTTTTCCAGCGTGTTGTCCACACTGCCGTCATCCCTCACGATGACCTCAATATCATCTCTGCGCGGGATGCTGTCCAGTCCCTTGAGGACGAGTTTCTCTTGGTTGTAAACAGGGGTAAGAATCGAAAGCTTAATCATACTGCGTATCTCCAAAGAAAGTCTCCAGCTCGGCTGGAAACTCCTCGACAGCAAGCACTAATGCATTGCCATAGTATTCCAGTGCTTTTTGACGCATCTCTAATTGATTCGTGCCTTGCAATGTAATTGCCATCAAGGTCAAACTGATCTACTTGCTTCATGTTAATTCGGCGCAGTTTTTCTTTGTGCGCTTCATTCATTTTCTTTCCTTTGTTAATTTCGGAAAGATGTCGTTTTTGCTCTTCTGAAATATGTCTTCCACGGTGAGCATCTCCAATCTTTTTCTTTGCTTCTTCAGATTGCGGATGCCCTTTACCTCGCCTTGCTATTGCTGCCGCCCACTGCGCTTCTGTATATCGTCCTCTGTGAGCGTCACCTATTTTGCGCTTGGTTTCTTCTGAAAGTTCCTTGTCTCCGTTTAACCCGCCAAGGTCAATGTTGAACCCTTTATCCCGGCACGTTGTTTCGTAGTATTGAATGAACTTCTTCTCAAGCGAAGACGCGCCAACCCTTGTGAGTTTTTCGCATAAAATTATATGCTGAAAAGTGTCCCATCCATACTTTTCTATTGCTCTTGTAAAGTATGTGTTTCCTTTATAGCCGCGACCATAATTCCAACGCTTTTCGGGTTTTCTCTTCGTGACTCCGATATACCGTCTTCCGTCTGGCGCAATGTGACAATAAACGCAATATGTGTTTTCCATACATTCCCCTTTGTATGCCCTCACATTGAATAAGGTGGAAAGCGGTGAGGATGCCGCCTTTCGTGTTGCAATCACTATCCACCTTAAATCAACCATTATTCGCCTGTTCTATCAACAGACACATCTTCAAACTCTTCTTTAACTTGCGGAGTTTGATTTTCTGCAACCACGGTGTCCGGGTTGCCCCACCTTGCTTCAAACCACTCTTTGCTCAAGTTGTAGTCAAGGTTGGGATCACTCGACACCCCGGATTTTTTCAAGGCAAGTTCTGGAGAAAGTCCAAAGCTAATCATTGTGGCACACGCCTGTGCCTTAGACTGAATATTGGAAACTTCGTCACGCGGGAAATTCAGTTCAAAATCATTGAGGTTGATGTCGAGCAGACCCTTGCGCCGCAGAATCTCAATGACGATTCGGTCGAACTGTCGGTTGCTCTCCCGGAAGAGGTCTTCGGAATTTCTCGCACAGCAGTCGGCTTGATACCAGCCATAGGACGCGAGGATACCGACTCCTGTGACATCGTACCCGCCGCTCCCGTTGGAACGGTTTGGCATGGCGCAGATGTTGTATATCTCCTCGCGCAGAGAATCCATGAGGACTTTTGTCTGCGTCTGGTCAAGCTGTTCGGAGAGTACCTTGAAGTCAGCTTTATTCTCGCCAACAGACCGCAGAGCAATCATGCCAGCCTTGCGGATGTCGGTAATTGTGGTGTTCTCCGGGAACTCACAGTTAACCGCGATGGCAAGACTCTGGATAAACTGCTCCACGCCGTCACAGGCGTTGGACGCAAGGTTCGACAACTCGTCCAAGAGCGGGATCGCCAACTCAAACGCCGCAGTGTTTACGGAATTGTAGCGGTATTCGATAATCGGGATGTACCCAAGTACGTTCGGCTCAACGCTGTCGAGCGTTGTGGCGGTCACCATGAAGTCGTGGTTGACCTCAGTGGTAATCATCTTGCCAACAACCGCGCCAGAGAGGTGGTAGACCTCGCGCTCGGTGAAGACATCAAACTTCGCTTTTCCGTCTGCCGTCACAAGGTTCACGCCCATGATTGGCTTGTTGCCAGGACGGAGCGAGTACACAACGAACGCAGAGCGGGGGTCGAGTGCGTAGGACTTGAACGGGACTTCGTCATCGTCATTCGGCTCAACAAAGATTACGCCCTTGCCGACCCGGTGAAACCAGTCTGCCGTCTTGTTGTCCGCTTCGCCCTTGCCAGAGCGGTACAGATACTCATTGAGTTTCTTGACCTTACTCTGTACGCCCTTGCGCCTTGCGATATATGCACACGGTTTCTGTAGGAGATACCCGTTCTTGAAGTCCACGATCTCCGCAGCCGTGTTGACTTGCACAATGTTCAAGATGTCCTCGCGAACATCCTTTGTGCGGTTCAGAATCGGCTGAACGCCACGGGTGTACCAGTACAGGAACTCCTCTTGGAGCATATTCTGGATGTGGTACACAAGTGCGCTGTTCAGTTCATTTTTTACGTTGTCGGCATTGATATCGTCAAACGAAGCATAGATATCAAGCCGCCCAAACATATCGTTCTTTACAACGGGCGTACCGTTCACCGAATCCACTCCTTAAACAAGTGCGTACATTGTTTTCTCTCTACCGCCCAGAATGATTCTCGGCGTGTCCTTGGCGTTGGGTCTGTACCCACCGATATCTCCGTACCCGCCGTAGTTCAGCTTTGCCGCAGAGTTCACAAACAGCTTTGTGCAGTAGGTGATGCTGCTGTTCGCCGGGTTCGGTCTTGCGTATGCCGTCTTCAGCGAAGCTGGCAAGTGGGTATGCCCCACGATGTAGCAATCGGCATCAACAATGGCAGACAAGTCCACAAGCCGCTGAACCTTGCCGCCCTCTTTGCGCCCACCGCCTGTTCCGTGCGTCAGATAAATCGTGTACAGAATCGGACGGCGATGCTGTTTGCGGTCGCCGTTCTCTCCAACCCGCAGAAAAATCAGCGCGGTATCCGTGGAGTACTTGTCCTCGACCCCTATCTGCCTAGCCAACAGGCGCGTCATGTCCACGCCGTTCGTCTTGTAGTGTCTCGCTTCGTGGTTGCCGCCCACGATTCCCACAATCTTGTGCGCGATGGGTTGCATCAGTTCCATGCAAGCTGTTAACTCCTCCATCGGGGATAAGTTAACATAACAATCGCCCAAAGACGATTTTAATGCACAGTCCATCAAATCACCCGCCAGAACAGCGTAGGCATTATCGTGCTGTGCAACGTACTCAATATCTCGCTTGATTGCTTCGTGGTCTGAGTTGGGGTCTGCGTAGTGGTAGTCTGCCAAGATCAGCAGTTCCACGCTCTCCAACTCTCGCGGCAAATCCGCTCGGATAGCTTTCATTCAATTCTCCATCGGGAGCGTCCCCACCCCTATAATGCTCCCGTGTCATCCCAAAGGCACTATGCCTGTCTTTACTAGATTGTGGCGGTTGTAAAACTACGCCCGGTGTGGACACCAGTCATTTGGAACTGAGCCGCCGCAGTTTGTTCTGACGGTTGTAAACCAAACGAAGCCATATAGACCGCGCTTGTCAAACTGAGCCGCCTTGATAGCCAGAAGTATCTGGGCAGTTTAAGAAGATAGGAGGAACAATGCCGCCCGGTTTAGGTCGCCACTCCATGCCGGGACTTAGTATCACTCTTTAGGCGACCGCACGATGTGAAAGGAGGTTAAAGCACCGTGCGGCGGTGTCTTTATAGGATATATCCTATAGGTCGGTGGCAGCTTTCCCGCCAGTCCCCCTCAGACGAACACAGCATTTAGTATTCCAGTTGACATTATACCACAAAATCTTGTTTTGTCAAGTACTACGCCTTTACACCTAAAACGGACGCTTGAGGACTTGCACGATGTTTGCGCGGTCTGACATCTGCCAATCGACAAACATAGCAAGGCAGTCGGGGACATCATCGTGCTTATTCTTGCCCATCATGGAGTACGTTGTGAGTTGGCGCATTGCGTCCTTGTACTCCCTGTCCTGTTTCGTCTCGTCCTTGAACAGAACGTGTTCCTTGACCATCGCGCTGTTGACTTGAATGCGCGTCTCCTTGTTCGTCTGCGTCCACTTGGTCGTGATGCTCGTCATGCCACCAAGTGCCTTGACCCGTTTCTCAACGTTTTGTGCGAAGATAGTGCCGCCACGGTTTGACTCAATTCGGCACTGCTTCACCTTGCGACTGACAAGCAGTTGCGCGACACGTTCCTGTACAATCTCCACCTTGCTGTTGTCGCATATAAAAGCATCAAGGTAGAAGTCGTTGCCATACTGGTAGAAGACAGGGCAGACGCAATAGTCCGCGCCCTGTTCCTTTGTGTCGCAGATGGCGAGGATACTGTCTGGTTCTTTCTCCGGGAGATCAAAGTACCTACGCAACTCTGACGGGTCGTAAAGCTGTCCCTCGCGCTCAATCGGCTCTTGCTGAAAGATTGCGAGGAAACTTGCTTCATCCATCATATCTCGCTGTTGGTGAAGCTGATGCGTGGAGTATCCAAGACCGTATGGGTAGTCGAATCGACTCTCGTCATTCTCGTCCAGAACGGGTTCGCGGATAAATAACGCGCCCTCGTCCTCTCCGTAGTAGTCCTCCAGCCGCCCCAGCGGGTCTGACAGTGACCACCGTGTCCCTATCACAAGCCGCTTGAAGTTTCCGATACCTCTCTGGAAAAAGTCATCCGTCACCGTCTGCCACAGCTTGTCCAGTTGTTCTCTGTTCATGGCAACCTCAATACCCGGAACAGGATCATCAAGGTACATCCAGTTCGCCGCTCTCACGCGACCCGCAAGCTGTGATCCCAACGACCCCCATTGGAGCGTCTTGAAGCGCATATCGTCCGACTTCTCGTACCCAATGCCTATCATGAGGTCTTTTGCATTGGTGTTGATGACGGACAGACCGGGAAAGACATCGCCCCACTTGTACTCGCCCAACGGGTCAAAGATACGGAGCATCTCGCCGTACATTCCCGTAAGGAATGCGGCATTGTGCGACCCAATCAGATTCGGCAGAAACGGATTGCGTCCGCAAGTCCATGCCAGCCCAAACTCCGCAAGGGTGGTCTTACCAACGCCGGGTGCGAGGGATATGCCAACCGTGTGGTACTTGCCGTCCTCAAGCCCCTGTATAGCATCCGCGCACCGAAGCAGTTGCTTTCTCCTCGGCACATAGAACTGCTTCTCTGGTGCGCGGTCTTTCTCTATGTAGATGCAAAACGAGTCGAAGTTGTGCGGCGCGTCAAAAAGGTGCGTCTTGTAGTACAAATCAAGCATCATGTCCGGGGCGTTGTTTGAGCGGAGCAGTTCCATAGACGCAGCGCGGATCGCCTTGCTGAATTCGTGTGCGTGTGCAAAGTTGTCTTTGTCGTAGACGGTTGTCCCGTAGTCCCGCCGTCCAGTACCCTCAACTTGGACTGCGTTCTCCTGTTCAAGTTCCCGGCACACGCCAAACGCATCCGTGAGGGCGTAGGGGTCATTCCTCGCTATCAGTTTCGGTATCAGCGTCTTGTAGTTCGTCATCGTCTTCTCCCTCGCCCCCGTCCTCAAGGATTTCCCGTATCTCTCTCCTGTTCGCAATCAACCATTCCCACATCGCGTCATCGCGCATCGCATCTATCATACACGCCCGGTCATTTGGACTTGTGTTGTAGTAGCAAGTCTCTACCAACCCCATCTCGTTCATCATCTGTATCGCGATAGACCTCGGCGCAAATGCTACAATCGCCTGTATCGACTCCTCCAGCCACGCCGCATACGGCAGCGTTGTCCAATCGTCAGTCGTTTCCGCTCCCGCCATGCTTGCCCTCCAGTATGTTTATCAGTTTTTCCGCGAGGTCATTTACGCCAAAAACGTAGTTGTAGTTATCCCTTATGTATTCAGCATCGTCCTTGCAAGTCATGAGTGCTTCGGAAACGAGGTCATGTTCAGCCCTCAGAATGCCGCCAACGGTTATCGCACCCATCACTCGCCCTCCTCTGCCTTGTAGAATATAAGCGCAAAAAGACAGAAAAATTCTGCAAGTGACGCGATTACCAGTAGATAAGCACCGCTCTTAGACCAGCCAAGCGTAAACGCGCAAGTCGTAAGAATTGGAACTGCGTAGAGCAGAATCGAAACGACAATGCTACCAATAATTTTAACGATTTTGCTCATGCCATATCCTCCTCTGCCGGGATGATGGTGGGAGCGTTTTCAACCATGCGCTTAATGAAATTTTTTGTTTGCGCCCACTTACATCCCTTGCAATCTTCTGGAATTTTACAAATCTTGTCGTTTGGTCTAAAAACCATATCATTGCAATCCCAAATGCCGTCTATTTTTTCCGCAAGCGCGTCCGCATCAATCAACCTCCCATGCGTCGGGACGGGGACTGCGCTCTTGAACGACTTGATAAGCATCACGGCAGTTTCTTGTTCATAAAGCCCCGCAAGTAAATGCGCGTCCGCACTTAGACGGTGCAAGCTGTCCTCAAACCTATCCACTTGGAAATGCTGTTCAAACTCTTTCGGTATATCAACAAGTAGTTTCATGTTTCCTCCTTTGGCGGCTCCGGGAGCGGCATCCAATGGGTTACAGCCGGAGTTGTATACCAATGTCCATCGTTGCTGATAAAATCAGTTTTCATTTTTACCAGTTTCGATTTTACAAGCACAAACTCATGCTTTTCCGGCAACCGCTCCGTCACTGGAATCCAGCGGGGCTTGTTGGCAACTGCAACTTGAAATCTCCTAAGTGCTTCTTCTGCTTCGTGTTGCCAGAACGCTTCAAAATCCTTTGACCGCTCAAGGTCTTTCGCCAGTTCCTCTATGACATCGGCGGCATCGAGCATCCGTTTATCTCTGGATTCGCGGAGTGTAGCTATCAGTTCCTCATACATCTCCGTCACCGTCCATTCTCGCGCCGCAGAAACCGCAATACTTTGCCATCTCAGTTGGGTTGCCATAGTGGTAGACCTCGTTGTGATATCTGCCGCATTGGTCGCACCGCATCGATGCAATCATCATCTTGTAGTATGCAAATTCCTTAACCTCGACCTCAACCCACCGCCCATGCCTCACAGGCGCAACATCGGCGGCGGGGATGTCATCAATTGGATGCTCACACTCATCGCAGTTTCCCGTCCCCTCCCATTCGCACATCGAACAGCACTTCTCTCTTGCCGCTTCGCGCTCAATATACTCCGTGCGCGTATATACTTCATTGTTTTTCAAGGTGTCACCCTCTCCTTTCCTTTCACCACCCCCATTATCTCACACCCCCCTCTCCCCATCAACCGTATCCGTCACCATACCAACCCACTTTTTCTCCCCCTCCCCCTTTCTTTCCCTCTTCCCACCCTCTCCACTTTTCCACACCCACCACTCACTTTTCCACATTCTTTTCCACAACCCCCTCTCATCGGCAATCCAAATCACTATTTTACCTTTGCCACCCAAAACCCTTGCGCCCCAATGCTTTCAGCATAGTTGGCAAAGGTAGCAAAGGTTTTTTCCTATTCTTTTCTAGAGATGCTATTTTTTTCTACAAATATATACCCTATTTTTCCTTTGCTACCTTTGCTAAATAGTAAAAAACCTAGTAATACCAATGCTTTGAGGTGGCAAAGGTAGCGGCAATCGAACGGCAATCGTAGAACCCTACCTTTGCCACTCCTTTGCCACCCCCCCAAAAGGGGGCTTTTTGTTACTCGCGGATATTTGAGAGGGTAACCCCGCCCCGCCAGCCGCCCCCTCTTTCCCCCGCCAGGTAGGGATCGCGTCAAGGTACAGACCTTGACAGACCACGCCAGATATTACAGGCTGGCATCAGAACGCGCCGATAATTGAACAAAATAAAAGTTATGTTCAATGTATGTCCCATTTTCCGGGCGTGATCCCCCCTCCCCCAATAACAGATAGTAATATAATGCGGTTGATGTAATGCTTTTGTTACATCCCCCGTAAGCAAAACTTTACAGCCAGTCCATCCGCAGTGTCGTTACCATGCGGACATTTGTCCGCCGTACACGGACACAGATAGTACACGACAGAAAGACAATAGTCCGTAGTACACGGACACGCTGCGGATCAGACAACAATAAACAAACCTTATAGCAAGGCACATTGCAATAATACATTCGACTTGACAAATAAGTAATACTTAATTATAATGTAGATAATGAGTAATACTCAAACACTATTATTTGATATGGAGGTTGGAACAATGAAAAAAGAAAGCAAAGCCGAAAGAATGGTTAGAATTTATAGGGAATATGGGATTGACTACAATCTCGAAACAGAAAAGCTTTATTGTCCTGGCTTTGGCTGGACATACAAACCGCTTGTTGACGGTAATGGAAAGATCGGCAAAGGCATTTACCATTTTAGCACATTGCCCGGAAAGAAAAGCTATCACTTAAATATTAATGTTGTAGCTGGAAAAGTAGACAATGACAATCCGCAATGGATCGACATTGACGGGACTTGTGTTTGTACTTGTGAGGGCTGCTATGCAATGGCTGGCAATTACAACTATTCAAATACGCTTGCCTATCTAGCACATAGAACAATCGTGGCAAGGCTTTATACAAGCTGGCTAGAAAATGCTATTAACGCACAGATTAAAGCGGAAAATATTAAGTTTATTAGAATTCACGCCAGCGGCGATTTTTTCAATAATAAGTATGTCAAAATGTGGCAAAGGATCGCGATTGCAAATCCGCAAGTAACAATGTGGACATACACAAAAAACGCACAAGCGGAAAACGCTTTTAATGACATTGCCAATGTGAATATCGTTAAAAGCATGATTCCAGGCAAGGGCTTTAACTTTGGACATTGCAATTATATCCTGGCTTGCTATGAGTATTTGAAAAACGCCGGAAAGACTGTTTATATTTGTCGCTGCGGAATTGATAAAAACCAGCATTGCACGAATTGCAAAGGCTGCTCAAAAAATGAGTTTGTGTTGTTCATTGAACATAGCACAAGCTACAAAGCGGAACGTGATCCGCTTTTCCCGGTGCTTAAACAGTTGATTGAAAGCCAGGAAATGCCGCAGTAAATCAAACCAATAATTGATATTTGCAATAGCTGGCAAGCTGTCAAACGGTTTGCCAGCTATAACAAGTACCAATTGCACATTGTCAATTGAATAAATCCAGCCGGAAAACAGTTGCCAGGATAGCGCAAGCCACATAAAGCCATAGAACGCGCTAGAACGCAAGGCAAGCCAAACAAGGCATAGACACAAGGCAAGGCACAAAACGCAACAGAACGCAACAGAGACGCCCTAAAACGCAAGCGGTATAAGGCAAGGCAAAGCGCCAGAAAAAGGCAAGCCATGCCATCACAATTTACCGTATTAAAGTATCCGGGAATGTCTTCACCGCTTTAGCGCGTGAAAGTGTGCCGGGGCATGGTGGGCGGAATGGGGCAAGGTGCTTTCTGCTCTGTTCTGCACGTTCTGCAAAAAATCTTTCTGCTTTCTGCAAAAAGTACTTGACAAGTAATACTTACTCATGTTAAAATAAGTCATACTTAAACAGGAGGTTTTCTGCAAATGAAAGTAAAGAGATTCGTTATTGAGTACGCCAATAGCAAAATGAGAGAATACGAAAAGCTGACAGGCGAATACCCAGAAAACAGCAAGCTTTACGCAAAGGCAATGCGGATTATAGACAGGGCAGTGCGCTGCGCGGAGCGCGGAATGATTACAGAAGACGACGCGATCCGCGCCATTCTGGATTCAATGGCAAACGCAGTTAGTATGGAATACGGAATTTAAGAGGAGGTTGCTGCAATGAAAAAACTGGTTATTACCAAAGACGGTGAAAAGGTGATCTTTGACGAATTCACCGACGAGCGCAACGAGGATTACTGCGGCGTTTGGGCTTGTGTGTGCAAGGACTGCGCTGACAAGTACAGAAACGTGCTTTCTGCTCACTTGGATGACTGCGGCTCTGGTTGCTGTTCTGTCGATGGATGCGAAAACGATGGAGATTATTATGTGGACTTCTTCATCGGCGACAGCACGATCGGCATTGACATTATCGATGCTTAATAGGAGGTCTTCTGCAATGTATGGAATTTTCGTAAATGAAAACGGTGGCGTACCCTATGCCAAGCTGATCGTGCAAGGGTACAAAAAGGTCGAAACGCGCAGTCGGAATATGCTGAAAGACCTGACGCATACCAGGGTGGCAATCGTGAGGACGCGCCGGGGCAAGATGCCGACGGTGGTGGGATATGCTGACATCGGTGAGGCGTACTTCTGCCCGGTCGAGCGGTTCAACGATGAGGATGTGCGAAACCTTACTTGCATCCCGGTCGGCAGCAAGTACGACTGCCACGGTAAAGGCAAGTGGTTCTATGATATGTGGGATGCAGAGCAGTGCGATCCCTACCCTCTCCCCTCTTCTGCCGTCCGGCACGGTCGCAGTTGGTGTGAGTTCTGACAACAGCATATGCCCATCATCAGCGCATGGTGGGCATAGACGGTTGCCAGACCGAAAATTTCCTCTTGACAAGTGATACTCAAAATGTTAAAATAAGTTATACTTAAAAGAAAGGTGGTACACACATGGGAGAATCAGAAGCATATAAGAGATGGGCAAAAGAGAAAACCGTGATGATTACCATGCGGCTTCAAAGATCGACAGATGCGGACATTCTGGCATTCCTGGATGGCAAGGCAAAGCAGACGGTTATCAAATCCGCCCTCCGGGAGTACATGGAGAATCACAAGGACTAACACGAACGATTGAAAGGAGAAAGAACAATGACCTACGCCAAAGCACTTATGATGAACGAAAGCAAAGATGGGCTTGACCTTAAAAGACTTTCCCTCGCAAGTCTTCTGTCTCTGATTGATGAAGTCCCCGGATGGGACTATCCCCTTGCAGAGGACTTTATCCGCGAACTGGCAAACCGCGCTGGAATCGACACCAATAAATACTTTGCGAACGACCCCGTGGTGTACAGAGACTATAGCGACCTCTACGCTGACGCAGTCGAAAAGCTGGGGGTGGAGTAATGACAGCACTAATTATCATAGCTATAGCCTACTGCATCTACCGCATCTGCAAAGGTTCTGCGGAGCGCAGACAGGCAGAGAGAGCGGCGAGAGAGAGGGAGCGCATCAGACAGGAGCAAGCCGCGATCCGTGAGCAGATGCGGATGGACAGGGAACGCGCCAAGGAAGAGACACGCGCACGGATTGATGCGGAGAAGCAGAGACTGGCATGGCAGAAACGACAAGACGCTATCAACCGACAGGCAGCACAGGAGAGGGAGCGGCTCAAAAAAGAGCAAGAGAGACAGGCAAAGGAACAGGCAAGGCTTGCAGAGGAGCAGAACAAGATGCGGTACGTTCTGGCACAGGCGGTGGAAGATATCGACTTTCTGGTTCAGCGGATCGCAGACCTCGACTCCCAACTGGACTACCAGCTTCTGCTTCAGACAAGCAGTCTGCCGGGGAGCAAGCAGTTTGAAAAGTGCCAAAGCAAAATCGTCACGCTCCGCAATCAGATACACTGTGCGGAGAGCAGACTGGCAAGGGCAAGTTATAATAAGGATACGGCACAGCGCAAGCTGGCGTGAAAGGAGAGCATCATGGCAAAGACTCGCAAGGTCATGGAGTTGCAGATGGATAAGAAGTGGTACATCTGCATTGAGGACAGCACCGCCAAGTCCAACCCCTACAAGCTTTACCACAAGTGGTGGGATGGTGGATGGCACAGGAAGAAGATTGTGGAGTACTGCGACTTCGACAGCATCCTGTTCCATCTGTTGCAGATGAAGTATCCCAAGGTTGCGTGGGATTTGACAGCATGAATCATCACAAACAATCAAGCCGGAGGTAGAAATACCCCCGGCTTTTTTTGTTGCAGTGGCGCATATCAACCCCACTGTTCTGCCATAGCACGGGCGATGCCGGGAAAGGTCTTTGACCTGGCTTTAGCCCGTTCACATTGACCGCCGCTTATGTTTCTCATTCCTTCACACCATCCGATTTTCTTTCCTTTGCTTTTTTCGCCGTTGCAGATATACATGGGTGGGGGGGGATCAAGATTTGATGTGCGTTCTAATTTCGGCAAACTTTTAAGCCATAAGCACGTTCTTTTTTCGTGGTAGTTTTCTGTGTCGGTTTCGTCCTGGGCAAAATAATAGGGATGAATAATTTGGTCTGCTTTTCTGTATGACGAATTCATAAAGCCAACGGGATTTTCTACAGCGATTTTTGGAACATCCGCTAACACAAACTGCATGAAAAACACAGCGGACTTTGCGCGGTTTTCCCATCTCTTAATTACTTTTTCTGGAGTGTTGCACTTTAGAGAATACTGCCTTGTTGCTACATTTGATAAGTAAGTGCAAGGCGGGTGTGCAATAAGCAAATCCCATCCGGCGTGTGCGTGTGTAGAGCCGTCTTGTGTAATAAAGCAACTATGATTTGGATTTATGGCTTCTAACGCATCTCCCTGGATATGCCACTCAGGATGCCCACCGCTGCACTCTTGAATATCGCAAGAAAAAGCGTTATGCCCACGCGCACGAAACGCCTTGCACACTTCCTGGCTTTCCTCGCAAGCTACTAATACGTTCATGTCGGCAAATCTCCATACTTCTTGATAATATCCTCGCTGTTTACCCTCTCGCCAAGCGGCTGTTCCTGTTCCTGTTCAGTGCCTGTCCCCTCAATCATGTTGAAGTGTGCTTTCTCCCACCAGATCGTCAGCACACGATCCACGCTCCCGGATGCGGCAGACGCTTCTAACCCAGCACCGATGATTGCGTCAAACATATCGGCAAACTGCTTGTACCGTGGGTCGCTTGCTTTCTGCTTTCCAGACCGCCAGTGGTGCAAGTCTTGCTTGTGAATACCACAGGCGAGAGTTGCTGTCTTGACGAGCATTGGCATACCAGCCTTTGTACACAGGGCAACGTAATTGAGCAGTGCATTGTAGAGTTGCTCCGGGTCGCTGCGGTCTACCATCTGCCCCATCTTGATGCACTCAAGGACAAACGCTCCGGCGGCACGGTTGATCCCAGCCTTGTTCTCCGTCATTGCAGTTGCAGCGGGTGAATGTTCCCAGTGGGCAAGTGCCTTTTCTGCGTACTCCTCCGGGGTCATGCCAACCCTCTTCAGACGCTTGTCCGTTCCGCGCTCGTCACGCTCCTCTTCTGTCAGATGCTTTGCCGGGGGCAGTATTCCTTTCTCCCGCGCTTGAAAAATAATCTGCTTGGCGTAGGTTTCTGTTGCTCCTGTAGCTTGGCAGATAGCGCGGTAAGACTTGCCCTCTTTGAACAGTTCTATTACTTTTTCCTTATCAATAGGCGTATGTATCACCTCTCATTCCCAAAAAGGTTTGTCTGGTCTTTCTGTTTCTTCCCCAACTTTTTCCATATCTTCCCCAACTTTCTTCCAACTTTGCTGTTTTCCGTATGCTCCGACTTTACGCACACCAGAACGCTCCCAATCTGTCATCTTGTTAAGGATGCGTCCGATGTCTTTGCTCTCGGCGAGGGTTGGGTCTTTTGGAAAGTCTGGGTTGGGAGACAAGGCACGGTGCATGATTTCGCGCACACAAGTGAACTCACCGGGGTTCTTGCGTTCAAGGAACGCCGCAATAGCACCCACACGCCAATCGTCTTGCATGGCATTTTCCTGTGCTTCACGGTATAGCTTCACAAGCTTTCGGTCGGCGTAGTTCTGCATCTCGCCTTTCCGCATCCTGTCTCTTGCTTCTGCCCAACACTGTAAGATGTAGTCGCGTATCTCCTGTTCGTGGTCATACACATCATACCCGTCACTGTGGACTTCAACGGGGTAGTACCGCCTGTTCCCGGTCTTATCTACAAGGGGGTTGCTGTCGTTGCTTGTGCCGATGAAGATGCATCTGCGCGGCAAGTCGGACACGTTCCGATCCCACGGTTTGCGGTAGGTATCAACTGCGCGTGTGATGTACGCTTTGACGGACTCTTGGTCTTTGTTCTTCGTCAGAGCAAGCAGTTCTGAAATTTCGCATATCCACTTCCCTTGCAGTTGCTCAATGGCTGGTTGCCCCTCAACAGCATTGATTTCTCCGTAGTACGAATCGTTGATAGCAAGAAAGCGTATCAGCGAGGACTTGCCCTCTCCCTGTTTCGTACCGATGAAGATAGGCACATCGTCCACCTTTGTACCGGGATGGTACAGACGGTGGATGCCCCCGGCGAAGATGAGACGCGACACCTCACGGGTGTACTCTGAGTCTGCCACCTTGCCCCATCGCGTAAGGAAGTGTTCGCAACGGTTCTCTCCGTCCCACTTGATTGACTCCACAATGTCTATGATGGGGTTGTATCTGCGCTCGTTGAACAGGATGCGTAGCGCATCAGAATGCTTATCCTTGGAATACAACTTGTAATGATGCTCAATGTAGTTTCGGCTATATGCTTCGTCCGCATCGTTCCAATTTCTTATGTCAACCTTGCCGTCCTTGACTTCGTGAATCTCTGCTCTCCCGGACAGTTCGTTGTATCGCACGTTTTCATACTGCCTGTCTTGGAGCATTATCCGCACAAAGTTTTCCGTTGTGCAGAGTACCTCGTCATTTTTGCCGCCATGTTCAAGTCCGGCTTTTGTGTCCTGTACTGACAGATAGTTGATTCTTCTCACCTCGGTTCTGGCGGCAATCCGTCCAGAAGATAGCTGATATATTCCATACGCTTCACAGCGTTACACCACGCATCGGACATTGCGTCTGCGGCGCGCTTTACCTTATCGCACTCTATCCATTCGTCCATGAGTTCGTGGTATTGCGTCCACCACTCTTGCCGTATCCTCTCGCGCTCCTGTGCTTCTTTGCGTCTGCTTGATACCGCTTCATTGAAGCTGGCATCAGCTTGCCCATCCAACGGGAGACACAATGATAGGTCTTGGTTGATACGCCGCATAGCATCAACTCTGGTAGGCAAACCAAAGAGGTCTTTGACAAACGAGATTGCATCTCCCGTTGCACCGCAAACGAAGCATCTATATCCAAGCGGCGTAAATGATAGGTTGTAGTCTTTGCCATTGTGGAACGGACAAGGGATGCGGTTGTGTCTGGCGGCGGGGTTGGGTGCGTACACCTTGACGATGTCTGCCATCGTGACGGTGTCGCGGATCGCCTGTGCGATGTCCTCGGCATTAACCCTCTGTTCCCGCCTGTACGTTTTGCTCCAATCCATACCCGCACCCCAATGCCCCACAATAGGGGTCTTTCACTTTGTACTTACACTTGCGGCAGATGTAAACGCTCACCATGCATCGCCCACCTATGCCGTACCGCTTTACAACGTGCGTTTCTTTGCATTCCGCGATGCAGACGGGAGCAAACATATGCCCCGACACATCACAGCGCACGGGGGTGTAGGACGGCGTGTACGCCTGTTTCTTGTCACCCATCCCCACTGTCGCTCATCCTCGGCGGTGTCCACGGAATGTCCACCATATCCTTATGCGTCAGTGTCATCTCCAACGCCCACAGGAAGTTCCAACAGGCGGCTGTCAGATGCGGTTCGTCTATCTGTCCTGTGATGAACTTTGCTGCATGGCGCATCCCGGAATCCATCAGACTATGGACGGGGCAACCAAGGTCTACGTTATGTTCCCCATACTTCATCGCACCCGCTTCGCAGTGCTTGCTGACTTCCATGATGGCATTCCAAGGTAGCAAATCCATTCTGCCTTTGCCCCAGTGCATATCACGCACAAACCCGTTGGGGAACACTGTGCGCTCCCCGCTATCCTTTATTTCCGTACAACAACAACTCCTTTGCCGCATAGTAAAATATCCCGCTGATAATCTTTCCTGTTTCTTCCGGCTTGCAGAATGTGACCGTGATGTTGTAGCGAACCATCCACGACAGCAGTGATCCCAACAGGGACTTGGGCTGCACCTTGGAGCGGTAATTGCCAAGGAAGATATCGCCCCAAGACGCATTCTCGACAATCAGCACAACCTTAGTGCCGTAAGCTTTTGCCCTCATGAACTCCCGCTCAAACCGTTCGCGCTCACTGGTAAAGTTTCCGCATATCTCATCCAGATTATGCTTTCTCTCAACGCATATATCGCGCTCCAGTGAAAGATCACCAAGCTGCGCTGAGTAGTCGCCTGTGTCCAGCTTGCGTGTGATGTGCGGGATTTTGTGAGCGTCAAAGTACTTCGTCACATGGGCGTTGACTTGTTCACGCGAATCGCAGATGATGGTCAGCTTTTTTAACTCCTCTGCAAGTTCCTTGTCTGTGTAGTGTCGGACTATACGCCCACCCCCTAGTCACAGGAGTCGCCCCGCAGGAACATAACGTAGGGTCTTCCGTTGCGGCGGTGTACGGAACTGTTGTACACGCCAAACCCAAAACGCTCGGATGCGGTGAAGACATCTTCCTCGTCACCCTTGGCTATCCTACCGCCGCGCTCGACCGCTCTTGCGTACTGCTCCTCGGTGATCTCTCGTTCAATAGTAATCATCAGAACGGGAGTCCGTCTTCCGGGTCTTCCACATCGGACAGGGTCGTGACGCTCTGCTTCTCCGGCTTGCTCCCCTCATAGGGCGGGAGAGATTCTGCTCTCACAGCGTCAATGAAATATTTCACACGCATATAACCACGGTCATCAAGGTCGAACATTGCCGCGCCCTCGCAACCTACCCATGTGATGAAGTCAAAGTTGCCGTCACCGATCTCCGGGAAAGCGTCAAAGAACTGGGTCATGTTGCGGTTGAAATGGTCGTTCTTCACGATGTAGGACTTTACCTTGAACACCGTCCCGGACGGACGGACGCTCACCACAATCATCGGCAAGCCGCTGGACTTGCTCTCCGTCTCCTCGACATCCGTGATGACGCACCGAAGTCTGCCCGTCACCTTTGCGCTCTCTTCGCGCTCCTCGCGCTGATAGTTCCATTCAGCCATTGTTTATTCTCCATTTCCTTTCAAAGATTTCCCACAAGTTCTGCTTCTCAAGAAACTTGCAGAATTGAATTACAGTAGGTTCAATAGGCGGCACAATGTCTCTTGGATACCGCTCCCGGTACACATACTTGCCGTCCGATATAATGTAGGTGAAGTCCCGTGCTTCTGGCACAAGGGCGAGGTACAAGGCTGTCTGCGTTGTGTCTTCCCAGTAGTACTTGTTGAGGTGATAGGTCTTGCTGAACTTGCAATCCCAGATATGCCCCTCGCGCAGATAGTCAAGCACACCGTGGAGCAGTATCTTGTACCCGCCGTACTCTATCCCTGTGTCGGCAAAGAGGTTGACTTGCTGTTGCGCTCCGTCCAACTCCTGTGCCATCTCGGTGATAACCGTGTACCATTCGTGGTCTTTCGGGATCACCTCTCCGTTCAGCACGGAGTTCAAACAGTTCTCATAGCGCACACCGTCAAGCATCGCCTTGGTCGGTTGCAAGGGTTCGCGGTTGAGCGTCTTGAGGAAACTCTCATGCCCACCATCTAACTTGAAGCTGAAAAGCCAAGAGTCGAGGATACACTTTGTTACGCGCA